>OJNW01001505.1_pt1 | contig 10705 bp, 9 predicted proteins | sample 1597951 | NCBI WGS metagenome assembly OJNW01 (sample SAMN01915212, study PRJEB22387) | human gut metagenome | isolation source: stool | host: Homo sapiens | place: USA | reverse complement strand
TCCCTCCGGTCGCCCCTACCCTCATTTTTGTGCACCAACTCCAAATTACAGAATATATGTTTGTGCGCTTTGCCAATTCCAAAATCGAAAAATCCATGCTACAATTAAATTAAGAACAAATGTTCTATTTCAATTCAACCTCCTGCGGAAAGGAGGGACCCGCCAGTGAAAGAGCGGACTTACCTCGCCGTCGATCTCAAATCCTTCTTCGCCTCGGTGGAATGCGTCGAACGCGGACTGGATCCCCTCACCACCAATCTCGTCGTTGCTGATGCCGCCCGAACAGAAAAAACCATCTGCTTGGCCGTTTCCCCCTCCCTCAAAGCCTACGGTATCCCTGGCCGTCCCCGCCTCTTTGAGGTTGTTCAGCAGGTCGCCACCGTCAATGTCCAGCGACGGCAGCAGGCCCCCGGCCGGCAGCTCACCGGCAAGTCGTTTTTGGCGGAAGAATTATGGAAGAATCCCACCCTCGCCATCGATTATATCGTTGCCCCGCCCCAAATGGCCAAGTATCTTGCATACAGCTCCCGCGTCTATTCGGTTTACCTTCGCCATGTCGCCCCGGAGGATATCCATGTCTATTCCATCGATGAGGTTTTCATCGATGCCACCGACTACCTGACTACCCTGCGCTGCACCGCCCGCCAGTTTGCCATGCGGATCATTCTGGAGGTACTGCAGGAAACCGGCATCACCGCCACCGCCGGTATCGGCAGCAATCTCTACCTCAGCAAGGTCGCCATGGATATCGTCGCCAAACACATCCCGCCAGATCGCAACGGGGTGCGTATCGCCATGCTCAATGAGGATAGCTACCGCCGCCTGCTGTGGGATCATCGCCCCCTCACCGATTTCTGGCGGATAGGACCCGGCTACGCCAAAAAACTGGCCCAGAATGGTCTGTTCACCATGGGCGATATTGCTCGCTGCTCGCTCGGGAAGCCGGAAGAGCTGCACAACGAGGAGCTGCTTTACCGGCTGTTCGGCGTCCAGGCCGAGCTGCTCATCGACCATGCCTGGGGTTGGGAACCCTGCACCATTGCCGCCATCAAGGACTACCGGCCAAAGAGCTCCAGTCTTAGTTCCGGGCAGGTGCTGCCGGAGCCCTACCCCCACGAAAAAGCTAGGCTCATCGTGCGGGAAATGGCTGATCAGCTTTCACTGGAGCTGGTGGAGAAGGGGCTGGTGTGCAGCCAGTTTGTGCTGGATATCGGCTACGATGCCGAGAATCTTTCAGCGCCCGCGCAGCAGAGGAGTTACCACGGTCTTACCAAGACCGACCGCTACGGTCGGGCAGTTCCGGCGGCGGCTCACGGTTCCGCCAATCTTCCGGTTCCTGCTTCCTCCGCGCGCATTTTGATGCAGGCTGCTGCTGAAGTTTTTGACCGTATTGCTGATTCCAGACTTTCGGTGCGGAGGGTGACAGTGACAGCAGCTGGATTGCTGCGGCAGGAAGAGGCGCAGTTAGTCGGAGGGGACCAGCTGGACTTCTTTGGGAACTATGCGGCCCACCAGCAGCAAAAGGCCGAGTTGGAGCGGGAACTGAGCGGCCAGCAGGCTATTGTGGCCCTGCGGCGAAAATACGGTAAAAATGTGGTTCTCCGTGGGATAGACTTGCAGGAGGGCGCTACCACCAAAAACCGGAATGGCCAAATCGGTGGGCATAAAGCGTAGAGCCGAAGAAGACATTACAATTCGTATAAATTGTGGATAATAACCTTTACAGAGAGTAGAAATTTGCGCAGAATGGATAGCCTGTGGAATAATACGATTTTCCGAAAGATAGGTCTACAGAAAGTGGTCATTATTAGGGGAGAATGGTCAAACCGGTGAGAGTAAAGCGTAGAATGGAAGCGTATATTACGGGTTGTATAAACTGCGGCAATGATTTTTTGCGAGGAGCGGAAATTTGTGTGGGGCTGATAGCCTGCGGAAAATGCAGAAATTACGATTTCGTGGGATGGCCCCACAGGAGAGTGCCGCCGCCAGAGACCGGAATGATTAGATCAGTGGGAACAATAAAATACAATTTGTATAGATTTTAGTGATGATTTTGCGATGAGTGGGAATTTGAGCGGGACTGGCGGTTTGCGGAAATGCATAGAAAATAACGCAGTTTTTCGTTGGCTGGATTTGCGGGGAGGAGCCGCTGCCTGAGATTGGTGTGGCAAAATGAGTAGATATAAGTGGCAGAACAGCAGTGGTCAATACAATTTGTATAGGATGTGGCACCGATTTTTATGAAGAGTAGGGGCCTGGACAAGGGTGACAGTTGGCGGAAAAACGCGAAATGAGGGTTCTTTGCGGGATGGAGCGAGAGGGATTCGCAAAGGGGACATCTGCCCAAGGCGGGACTGGATATAAAAAATAGAATCAATGCGGACAATACAGTTTGTATAGATTGTGGTAATGATTTCTGTGAAGAGTAGGGATTTGTGCAGAGGGCGTGGGTCCGGCACGCCGGGCCGGCGGCCGAGGCGGCGGAGCCGCCCAAGCCGCCCCCCCGGAGGGGGCGGCTGTCCTGCGGGCCGGGCCTTGCGCTCGCCTGTATCTATTCCAAAAGCCAGGAAAGGAGGCCAGCCATGCCGACCCATCAATATGACGACATTCTCAATTTACCGCGGCCCGTTTCCCGGCGGCACCGTCCCATGCCGCTCGAGGAGAGGGCGGTGCAGTTTGCGCCGTTTGCGGCCCTGACCAGCTATGAGGAAATATTGATGGAAGCGGCTCGGCCTACCAGGGACTGCCCCCAACTGAGCGAGGACGAACAGACCTGGCTGGATGCCCGGTTGCAGCTGCTGCGGGAGAGGATTAAAGAGCGGCCATGGGTCACCGTTACCTGGTTTGTGGCAGATGAGAAAAAAGCCGGCGGGAACTGTGTGACCACAACCGGACAGGCCATGAAATTGAGGGAGCAGCCGCCAGCTTTGCTCCTCTCGGAGGGAGAGGAGATCCCGCTGGAGCGGATGCTGGCCCTGGAGCTGATTGAAAATCCGGGGTAAAAAGCAAAAAGGAGTGACTTTCCCAGGGCGGAAAAACCTGCTATAATAGGGGGAGAGAGCAGGAAAGGGGAAATGCCAAAATGCCGCAAATCATCGAGATCACCGATCTTTCCCGGCCGGAGTTGGATGTTTTTTGCCGATTGACCGAAGCGCAGCTGCGCAACCGCCTGGAGCCGGAAAAGGGGGTGTTTATTGCGGAAAGCCCTACCGTCATTGGCCTGGCGCTGGATGCTGGTTATGAGCCGCTGGCCCTCCTTACCGAGCGTAAATTTATTGAAGGAAAGGCAGCCGGGATCATTGCACGCTGCGGGGAGATTCCCCTTTACACCGGGGAACGGGAGGTATTGGCAAGGCTGACCGGCTATGAGCTGACCAGAGGGGTGCTGTGCGCCATGCGGCGGCCGAGACCCAAGGATTTTAGAGAGGTGTGCGCCGGGACAAGACGGGTGGCTGTGCTGGAAAATGTAGTGGACTCCACCAATGTGGGGGCCATTATCCGTTCGGCGGCGGCCCTGGGGATCGATGCGGTGCTGCTGACCCCCAGCTGTTGTGACCCGCTGAACCGGCGGGCGGTGCGGGTGAGCATGGGAACGGTATTCCAAATTCCGTGGGCCTACATAGGGGAGCAACCGGCCGACTGGCCGAGTCCGGGACTTGACTGGCTGAATGAACTGGGCTTTAAGACAGCGGCGATGGCCCTGCGGGAGGACTCGGTTTCCATTGATGATGAGGGGCTGGCAGCGGAACCAAAGCTGGCCATTGTGTTGGGGACCGAGGGCACCGGACTGACGACCCGCACGATAGCTGACTGTGACTACACCGTTCGGATCCCGATGCAGCACGGGGTGGATTCCCTGAATGTTGCGGCGGCCAGTGCGGTGGCATTCTGGCAGCTGCGGGCGAAATGAAAAAGAAAACGACCGGCTTCCGGTTCTCTTCCGGAGGGCGGTCGTTTGGTATGAGGAGAACTGGGCGGAGGGGAGTGGCGGAGCCGCCCGGCGGGCGAAGCCCGCCGATGCAGGCGCAGCCTGCGGATTTCGCCGAAGGCGAAAGGCGGCTCCGCCGTGGGTGTGTAAAGCAGGGAACTGATAATAAAGAGCGCGGCTATGTCTCCAGGGCTGTGGGGCAGGTGGCCCGGATAGAGGGTGATTCCTGCGGCGGAGGAAACTGCTTAAACCTTACTTTTTGCGTTTTAGCCAAGGAGGATAGTCCAGCGGTGAGAGGGCGGAGAACCTGGTGGTCATGCCAAGGATGACCAAGTTAGGGAAGGGAAAAGAAAGGCTTAGCCCGGCTGAAAGAAGGTACTGTTGAGTGAATGGTTAGACCTTGGACTTTTGACGCCTTTGCCAAAGGAGATAGCCCAGCAGCGAGAGGAAGGAAACCCCGGCGGTGATGCCAAGGGCGAGCCAAAAGGCCGGGGAACCAGGCTGTGAAACGCTGGCGCCCAGCAGGGTGGCGGCCAGCAGGCTGGGCAGGCCGCCCAGCAGCCCGCCGAGCAGACAGGTGAGATAGGGCCCCCGGACCGAACCGAAATACATGCTGACGATATCGCCGGGGAGGAGGTAGATGACCCGCAGAAAGAACGAGAGGAAAAGGTAATGTCCTTCCTGGCTTTCCAGGAGGCCATCCAGGCGGGGATAGCGGGCCAAAAGCCGAGTGGTGAGCCCGCTGCCGGAAAACCGGCCGATCCAGAAGGGAACGGTGAGATCCATCGCAAGGCCTAAAACATTGAGCGCCAGCGCCGCCGCAGGGGCAAACAGATGCCCGGCGGCAACCTGTAAAACGATGATGAGAAAAGCCACGCTGAGGCATTTGGCGAGGTAGAGCAGCAGCAGGAAACCGGCGGCCAGCCAGACATTCCGCGGGGCGTAGGAGAGGATGTCCTCCACCGAGAAGCCGCCCCGGATAATGCAGAACACCACCATGGCCAAGCAAAGAACCAGCGGCAGCAGCCGCAGGGGATGAAGGTCGTGCAGGGGACGAGGTTCTTTTGGCATGGGAGTCACTCCTTTGGGAATTTGATAATGCGTTGGGGAGTCATGCAGGGGAAGGCTTCGCCGTAGGCGGAAATGGGCAGGGGCCGGCGGGGAAGCGAGAGGGAGCAACCGGACCACGCAACCATTTGGGACAGTTTTTTGCGATTGTCCAACGCTTTTTGGCGATGGGGGTTTTATTTTTTCGGGAGGATATGCTAAGATAAGGCGTGAACGGGGGTGAACACTACGGCCGATTCCAACCTGACCAAGCGCGCCCTGGCCGCCGCGATGAAAGAACTGATGGAGCAGATGCCTTTTTCCAAGATCAGCGTTTCCGATATTGCGGAGCAGTGCGGCATGAACCGCAAGAGCTTCTACTATCACTTTAAGGATAAGTACGACCTGGTGAACTGGATCTTTGATATGGAGTATCTGCAGCTTTCCAGCCGGCAGGATTATGCCGGGATCTGGGATTTTCTTACCGAGCTGTGCAGCTTTTTTTACGAAAACCGCTCTTTCTACCGGCGGGCGCTGCGCATTGAGGGACAGAATTCCTTCCTAGAGCACTTTAAGGAAGTGCTGGAGCCTTCTATCAAATACTTTTTGGCGTCCTCGCTGGAGGAAGCGAAATACCAGCAGTTCTGCATCAATTTTTATGCGGATGCCTTTATTGCGGCGTTTGTGCGGTGGCTTTCCGATAAAGATTGTGTACCACCGCAGGAATTTGTGCGGATGCTGAAGGTCAGCATTTATGCCGCGGTAAAGCGGGTAGAAGTGGCTGAGCTGTGACCCCAAAACGAAAATGATAAAAAGAGTCCCGATCCTGCGGAATGCCCGCGGAACCGGGGCTTATTTTATTGCAGGGAGGCAAGGATGCTTTCCAGCGGAGCGGCGGAAAAGGAGATGCTGTCATCCACGGTGCCATCCGGGCGGATCAGGCGGCAGCGCTCATCAAACACGACGGGATAGGAGGCCCGGGGAGAAAGTGCGCCATCGACATAGCGCAGGTCCTCCCACAGCTCCACGGGGATGGTCTGCGTATGCAGGTCATTGCGGGCGGCGATGATTCGCCGGTAAAAGGGTGATGATTGGCCCTTTTCCGGGGCGGTGTAGGACATGAAGATGGTGAGCGGCGCGTGAAATTGCTCGATATCCAGCACATCGCCGTCGCTGGAGATGTTTTCTGATTTCTCGGAATGGTAGGGCAGGAATACCGAGTAGAGCATTTCCCGGCGGCGCATGGCATCGCAGACCTCTTCGGCACCATCGCCAAAGCGTACCACCGGCATGACATGATAAAGCTGGGCCATGGTATCGATGACATCCCCGGTGAGTTCATCGGGTGAGGTGAAAAGCAGGAAGGCACAGTCCTTCTGTTGGCGCAGCAGGGTGAAAAGTCCCACGGGCAGCTCCGGCGCGATGATCAGATAGGTATAGATGCCCAGCCGCTTTCCCTGCTCGATAAGGTTGGTATAGTCGGATTCGTGGGCGGTGTAGCCCTTGCGGTCGATGGCGAGGGTAAGGCACCAGGGAATATCGTAGCCGCATTCGCTTTCCAGCCGGCGGATGGTGCGGGCCCCGGCAGTGAGGCTATTGTAGCCTAGGTTCATGCCAAAGCCCATTAGGTGCTCGGTATCCACATGCAGCACCATATCGTAGATGATGCGGTAATAGGCGCTGTTTTCATCCTGCAGGGTCCGCTGGGCCTGCTGAAGGAAACGCTTTTGTTCGCTGCCTGCCGCAAAGCTAAGCCCCATATCCACCAGATTGCGCAGGCTGCGCTCCGGGTCGCTTTTGATGGCATTAAGCTTTTGACGCACCACCGTTTGGATGAGGGTACGGGCAATGGTATTGACGGAGCGGGGCGGCATGGGGATCCCTTCTTTCGGAAATCTTTCTATTAAAATTATAGTGCGCAGTGAGGCAATGAAAAAGGGACAATCCCGCGGATGTGTCCCAAAAAATAACAGATTGCAGTGCTTTTTACAGAGAGTCAGGGATCCTGCTCCGGGTGGGGAGCGAGGAATGAAACAAAGACAAAGTGTCGGGTGAGGCGCTCGCCCACCCAGAAGATGCACCGCCCCATGACAAGGGCGCAGAATACCGTGCCGATGCCAATGCCGCGGATGCCGTGCAGAAAGAGAAGAGAAAGTACTACTGTTACGGTAAGGCAGCCGAGATCAAAACGGGTTTTGACGGTTTTGTAGGGCTTATTCAGTATGACGGCCAGTTCCCGGGGAAAGAGATCGGTGGGGATGATAGGGAGCTTACAGTGATTGGAGAGGGCGATGCCTAGGGTGAGGGCCGCAAAGCTGATGAGGAAATAGACGACCCGCAGCACAGGGGTAAGCGGCAACTTATCGATCCACAGGGCATGGACATCCATCATCTCGCCGAAGGCGAAGCCCACCAAAAACGCAAGCAGATAGCTGGGGACAAACTTCCGCCGCAGCAGCATCAATACCGCCACCAGCGAGGTTTGGAAAAGATAAGTCCATGTGCCGAGGGAGAGGACCGGCAGCACCTCCGAAATGATGTACGGCACTGAGGAGATGGAGGAAATGCCGGCGCCGCTGTAAAGCATCAGGTAGACAGCGAAGCTATTGAGCACCGCGATGATGCAGAGGGCGAACTCCCCGCGGAAGACGCGGCGGGGATGGGGGAGGCTTTGGACGGTGGGGGTCATAAAGGGAGGACCTGCCTTTCGGGAGGAGATGGAGAGTGCGCGGGGGCGGCACGGTGGAGCGGGGAAGGCAGCCCGAAGCGAAGCGGAGGTGCTGCCTGACGGGAGCGGAACCGTGCCGTCCCAATGGCGGAAAGCAGAGAAAAGCACGCACCGGGGAGGTTGCTCCGATGCGTGCCGCGCCGTGGGGCCCATCGGCTCCCCCTACCGGGAGCCGACGGAGGACCTGCACAGACAGAGATTCCACTTCGTTTCCTGCGCGTTATTTTGAGGAGGAAAAATCAGATGGAAACGACCATGTGAGAAATGGTGAAGACAAGGACGATGAATGCGGTGAGGAAGCCGCCTAGCCAGACGGAGCCGGTCTTTTTGTGGAGGACACGGCTCATCACGGCGGTGATAGGCAGAATGAAGAGCAGGCCGAACAGCATGATACCGGCCAACGCGGTGGGGAAGGACATGCCCACGGCCGCGAGCCATTCGGGGGAGGTGGTGCCGGGAATGTACTGGATGCCGCGGACACCGGTGGCAAACAGCTTGCCGTAATCGTAGGTGAACATTATGGCCAGACCGCCGCAGGAAACGACCGCGCACAGCAGGTAATTGAGCCAGGCAGGGGCGTTATTGATGCGGGTGAGGGAATTATAGATGACGCCGCACAGCAGGAAGAACAGCAGCCAGACGGGCAGGTACTTGAAGAACGCAACCCAGTGGGTGCTGTCCATGGGCATGATGTTGAACTTGAAGAAGGAGAAATTGGTGCCGGAAAGGGCGGAGCAGGCATACACCACCGCGTAGATGCCGGCGAAGGAGAGAACAGCCAGCAGCAGGCTCTTGAGGATCTGCGTGAAGGGGAGCTTGAGACCGGTGGTTTCCAGGTTGGCGCCTTTCTTGCGGCCGATAAGGAAGAATACCAGCAGATACAGTACCAGGAATACGCCGCCCACGACGCCATTAAAGAGCATGAGGGAGTTCATGGGAGCCATATTGAAGAAGCTATTGGGCATGAACTTGGTGAGGAATTTGAACCACTGGGGCTGCATGTAGTAGGGATAGCCGATCAGCCAGTAGTACAGCAGGGGCGCGGGCAGCAGGAAGATGATATAGGGAATGATATACCCGATAACACCCTTGGCACCGTGGACGGTGCTGATGGAGGGAGCGGCCGGACGCACGATGGTGGAGAAGAAGGGGACCCGCAGCAGGGTGAGCGCCAGCGCTACAAAGGCGACCAGGGTGGCGATAAGGCCGATGAGGCCGCAGGCGGCACGGCCGTACCAGACCTGCTCGGTGGGAGCGATGGTGGCAACGCCGCCGCGCAGAGTGATATCGAAGAAATCGATGCCATAGCCGATGGCGGTTTCATCATAGTAGGTATCGGAGTGGGTGCCATTGAAGCTGTAAGCGGCCCTAATAGGCTTCATGGTAACGGCAGCGCTGGCCGCGGCGGTCACAGCTTCCTCACGGGTGAGGGGAGTGGCGCTGGCATCGCCATACATAAAGTAGGTGCCGGAGGGAACATTGGTGGCGCCGCCGGTGCCGTAGGCGAACTTAAAGCTGGTGGTGTACTGGCTGGAATCCTCTACGCCCCACAGAAGACCGGAGAATTCATCGTAGGTGCCCTGAATGGTGCAGATATTGATCGGTGCGGCATACAGCGGAAAAACGCCGTTTTCGGCAGTAACGCCATTGTAGGTCAAGTCATTGATATTGCGGACATTGTAATTATAACCGGTGAGTACCATAGATCCGGGCAGTACAATCCCGGAGTTCATCGCTGCGCCGTAGGCTGTGTAAGCAGCGGTTGTTTCATCGGAGCCTGCCGCAAGCGCTTCAGCATAGGCTGCAGTATAGGCTGCCTGCCATTTGGAATAGGCAAGATAAGCGCCCTCCTGAATGGCAGCGGTGCCCATGGAGTGGCCCAGCATACCGATCTTGGTCAGATCGATAAAGTCGTAATTTTTGAACTGCTGCAGGGCGGAGTAGCTGCCGAGATCGGGAGCGTAATTTTCCACATTGCCCATTTCCGCCTGCTTGTATCCGTCAGGGGGCAGGGTGCTTTCTCCGTGGCCGTACATATCCAGCGCCATGACCACATATCCGCGGCGGCTCAGTTCAATGGCGTTGGATTCCATGGCATCCAGGCTGGCAGTGTAGCCGTGGCACAGCAGGATGGCAGGTGCAGGGGTTTCGGCAGTCGCTGTTTCGGGGATATAGAGCTTGGCGTGGCTGGTGGCGCCCACATCGGTGGTGAAGGTCAGCTCTTCGGTGCGGACGGTGCCGCCGCTGGTTTGAATGTTGTGGCCGATGACCGAGGTGACGACCATGAGTACCAGGCAGATAGCCAGCACAATGGCGGAAGCCCGCCACTTGATCGGGGTTTTGCTTAAATTCTGTTCCATCTTATTAAACCTCTCAGTTCCTGTACGAATCTCCCTGTAAAGCGGCGGCAGGGGGTGAAAAAATGCAGGGGAAAGCCCGCTTTCGAGATGATTATAGCGAGGGGGAGAGGGCTTGTAAATGGGGTTGATAAAAGTTTGGCAGGTGCGTGGGATTGGGGAGGATTTCTTTGGATACTTTTTCATGGAGAAAAACGCAGGGAAAGGGGAAACCGCGAGAAAAAGGAGCGGAAATCGAAAAAGAACGGGATAATATGATGCAAATATGCAACATATCATCCCGCACTTTTTTTCGAATGCTTAATTTTTGGCTTGATTACGCAGTATTATGGAAAGCGTATAAATTTTATTAACAGAATTTATTGATGCAAAAACGAAACATGTTGCAAAAATGGAACGGCTGCTTTTGGACATATTACCTGGATTTAGCGGACTGCTTTTTCATCCTTGCCCAGCAGGCGGGCTATGACGGTCAGCAGTTTTCCTTCCTCTATGGGCTTGGAGAGGTGCTCATTCATGCCGGCGGCCAGGCTTTGGCAAATATCATCACTGAAGGCATTGGCGCTCATGGCCAGGATGGGGATGGCTTTAGCATCGGGGCGGGGCAGTGCGCGGATGGCCCGGGCCGCCGCTGTGCCATCCATT
>OJNW01001502.1_pt1 | contig 10732 bp, 8 predicted proteins | sample 1597951 | NCBI WGS metagenome assembly OJNW01 (sample SAMN01915212, study PRJEB22387) | human gut metagenome | isolation source: stool | host: Homo sapiens | place: USA | reverse complement strand
CATATAAAATCTAATTTCGAATGCAAATATAGAAAAGATTGTTTAAATAATTAGATTTTTATTTAAAAATATTCATACTTATTTTACATTTAAATTACCAGCATCAGAAAAACGTTTTTTTCATCCAATGAAACGAGTCATAATTTTGCGGCGTACTAAAATATTTTAAACAATGGATAATCAATCTTTTGACTGGCTGCTTCACGGTTGCCACGTACTATCCGAGATGGCAGTGGCTTATTTTCCCAACTATCAGGATAACTGATACAGACGATACGCTGGCAAATGCCCATACCCTCCTCGACCGATTGGAAAATGAATGTGGTACTGCCGAACATCTCTGTTCCACGTCACAACTCATAGAGGACACTATAAGTTGATAGAGGCCCGCATGGCCAGCAACAAGAACAGTGCTACAGGACTGACTACTGGATTTGCCGACCTTGACCGGGTGACATGCGGCTGGCAACCCGGTGAGGAGATCGTTATTGCCGCCCGTCCTGCGGTAGGTAAAACAGCATTTACACTGCATCTGGTACGTACTGCAGCTTCTGCCGGTTATCATATCGCTGTGTATATTTTCACATATACAATATTTTTCTTGATGAATAACTGACTATTACCATACATTACCGATGGCAGTATGGATTTAGAAGAACACACATTTGCAAGTCATCAAGAAAATCTTGAACCTGCAAGACAAGAAAGGAAGCGAAAATATGATTTGCATAAAATTTAAATAGTCTCTAACCAATAAGTCATCTTTATACAATGACGAGTTGTTTGACAAACTTCGTAGTTAGCAATACCGGAGCAACATTCACAATTACCTATGAATCAATTATTTACAACAACTCATTCATTTAAACAAAAATTGCCTGCTAAAAATTTAGACAAAATTTGGTCAAATATTCCTTTTTATTAATTAAAAAGGCTACAGTTTCACAAACTACTATTGGAATTCGGTCTCTTTTCCATATATTTGCGCCCGCATTTTTGATTTTCGAATGAACCTCCTTATTCAATTTACCAAAACTAGATAAAACGAATGGAAAAAATAAACGCAGTAATTACAGGAGTCGGAGGATATGTACCCGATTACATCTTGACCAATGATGAGATTTCCAAAATGGTAGATACTACCGACGAATGGATTATGGGGCGTATTGGTATTAAGGAAAGACGTATAAACAGCAAAACGATTTGTAAGAACTTCACAAATCATTTTGCATTGTTTTTGATCTTGTTAACACAAAACGAAATGTCTATTTAGGATTCTATATAACAAGATTCAAATAGAGAATACACACCTATCAGTATCCTTTGATATACTTCTATTTAGTTAGTCCTGCATTTACTTCCCTCAATATATTTTCGAACATAGAGATATGCGGCACCATGTCAATACCTGTAGGAAAGTTCATAGACTTGCTATCACCTTCTAAAGCCATATACCCAGCGTGTACAGTTTGCTCGCCTAAATCTGTTTTCGCTTTTTGGATAATACAACACTGCAAACGAGTTATGCCATTTTCATTGTACGAATATGTTGTCTGATATTCATATTCACCTTCTTTTGCGATCGCTTCTACTTGTGTAGTTCTTGTTTTTTCACTCAAAATTTTTGTTGCCATAATCTTTTTATTTTTCATTGTTAATACTGTCTAATAGATCAAATACACCTTTTTTGATGCAGGCGAAAAAACGTCCTACTTCCATGTATTTGCGTATAATTTCCGCCTTTTCTGAATCTACTTCCACTTCGCCATGTTTATAAACTTCTTGCGCAAATTCCAATTCGCCCAAGTCGGTAGTGTTATTGTAGATTGCATTACCTAACTCTTTTGCAATATCGACGGTACTGTTATTCCCTTCGATGTCTTTCACTTCGATTTTTCTAAAGTCTATTTTCATAATTATGTGATTTAAATATTATTACCAAGTTGCACTAAATAAAATTCCATTTTTAAATTGTAATACTTTAGTTCGTGTACTCCCATTATGCCATACCTGGGCGATTTCAATATATTCATCAATCCCTCTTTTGCCATCAACTACAATACCGCCTTCGGTAGCAAGTGCTATATTATCTCGTCCTCCGGCTACACTAATAGATACACCCCTATTTATATCATAAGGTCTTGAACGGTGATCGTAGAATCTTCCTAAATAATCGACTCCCATTGTACTAAACGGGCCTACAATAACTTGCCTATTTTTACTATTAAAACCAATCATATCATCGTAAAGGAACATCTCCTTTTTATCTATAGTTGGTATACTGGTAGAACCTGTCCCTATACTATTAGCAGAAATCTTAAAGCCTCCAATAGTGCCATCAACAGCGGCAAGTTTTTTAACGACAAGATTATCAACATCTATATTTTCAGCCCTAAGAATAGGCTTTCCGGCAGTATTGGTTTTAAATACCGCTATCGCGTTTCCGTAGTTGTCTTGTACGCGGAAGGTATCGGCAGTTACGGTTACTTTTCGATTTGTTATGTCTATTCCGGTTGCCTGAAGATCACTTTTTAGGGCATTAACTTTGCCATCGGCAATATTACCCGCTTCGGTGGATGTTACTTTCAAGCTGATTTGCTCTGCATTCTGGGTAATACTACTTTCGGCGGTACTCATTCTTCCGGTTAAGTCATTAACGGATGATTGAGAGGCTTTTAGCGCAATTTGTCCGGCTTGGGCACTTATAGACGCTTCCGCAGCAGCAACACGTGATCCTAATGCGTTGAAATCTGTCTTTTCAACTTTCAGATTAATACTATCGCTTAACACCTTAATTTCTGAATCGTATACCGTCTTGGTTACATACTTGCCATCTACATTATCGAGAAGCGCCTTTGCGTCTGTGGCACTTTTTGCCGCATTAGTTGCTGAACTAGCAGCCTCACCCGCTTTAGTTGCGGCGGTTGTTGCAGAATTAGCAGCTTCATTAGCTTTAGTTGTCACCTCTTTAACTTGTAATGTGATATTACTTGCCGTCTGATTGATACTAGATTCTTTTTGGGAAATGACAGTGAGCTTTGCCGCTGCACTATCTGCTGAATTTTTCGCATTTGTCGCGGAAGTAGAAGCTTCTCCCGCTTTAGTGCTAGCAGTAGAGGCACTGTTTTTCGCATTAGTTGCACTTGTAGATGCTTCTGCTGCCTTAGTCAAAGCAGTTGTAGCGGCGGTATTCGCTTCTACTACTTTCTTCGTGACTTCCGTAACCTGCAATGTTATGTTTCCGGCTGTCTGGGTGATAGAGCTTTCTTTCAAAGTCACATCTTCGAGGACTTTCGCCGCATTATCTGCAGATTGTTTTGCATTAGCTGCCGAATTTGCAGCCTCGCCCGCTTTACCGGATGCAGTTCCGGCAGAACCGGATGCAGACGTAGCGGAGTTTTTCGCATTTGTAGCGGCAGTATTCGCCTCGGTTACCTTTTTATTAACTTCGGTTACTTTTGTAGAAATTTCTCCGGCTGTTTGAGTTACAGAACTTTCTTTTAATGTTACTTCCTCCAATATCTTCCCGGCATTAGTCGCTGCTCCTTGTGCATCCGTGGCACTTTTAGACGCGTTATTTGCAGAAACTCCGGCGGATGTAGCCGAACCGGAAGCGTTCGTTTCGCTCTGTTTCGCGTTCGATACGGCAATATTAACTTCTTTAATCTTAGAAGAAATTTGTCCTTCACGAATTTCAAAGTTCGTCTCTACATCGGTTATTCTCCCATTTAGATCGTTTTTAACATCGTCGATTGCTTCCTCTATTTTCTTTCCGGAATGGAGTACAAATGTGCCTTTTAAATAAACATTAGTGCCGTACAAACCGGAGCCAGTTAATACACCGAATACAGCATCAGTAATACCGTTAAGATTTCCGATACGTGTAATCAACCGATTTACAAGCGAATAGGAATTAATTCCGTCGTAGTCATCCCGATAAGGTGCGGAATCACCAACAGCACAATCTATTTGTGCTTTTTGTCTAGCAGTGTTAGTTCTGTTGCCTAATACTGCCACATTATCTCCGGTTTCGGGTATTCCGCTTCCTTCTTCACAGTCTACTTTAGATAGATTAAAATAGCCCGCTCCGGCAGAAGTAACTAAACGCCAATAACGTTTTGTTGCCGTACCCGTGAACGCCTGACATATTATTTGATCGTCTTGAACGAAATCATCCGTGCTATCATGCTCGCATCTCCAATATGAACCGCCGTCGATCACTTTGGTCAATTTACCACCCGCGGCGGAACGAATAATCATACCACCCTGATAAGTTATCTTTTGAACGACCAATTCAAACACAGAAAATATCTTTCGAACTGTAAGATTATCAATTTCCATGTTCCAGTCACCCGTGACCGCTTTGTATATCTTCATTCCTTCGCCGCCAAAACCACTGACAAAAGACTCGGAAGATATATAGTCCTTTACTATTGTACCCATTAAAGTTGCAACGTGAGATACGCTTAGATCGTGTATTTCTGCAAGCTCTTGAACGAGTAAGTTTAGCGTTGTCGTTTTCTTAGATACAGTCACATTGTCGGAAAAAGTCGCTGATCTCGCAATCAGTTTATCAAGAACGTTGAGTATTTGCGTTGTTGCTGTCGTTGCAGTCAACGTATCTGTAGAAATGCCCTTTGTTACGTCTAGCCCGTTATCTACAATTAGTCCACCCAACAATTTGAGCAAAAACTCTGTCTCATCATCTATATCCTTACGAAGGAATCTCTCATTTACCGGACTATCCTCATCCAAGTCATGAGCTTTGTCCGCATAACCTGCTTTTACTTTCTCATGAGTAACAATCAACTCACCTGTTTCATCATCCACAGTACCAACACGAACTGTCAAATATTTATCATCATTCTCATCAAAACCAATGCGTTCCAAAGCCGGGAGATTAGTATGCGTATGTCCGTCACAGGAAGAGTTTCCCCCACTTGAACCGGAAACCAGTACAGCTGCGGATGAAGTGGACTGCCCAGATTCGCGCATTCGTTTGCTACGTGGAACAGCCTGACGTTCTGATATGACAATATTATATTTTTCTTTCATTGTTGGTAATGTCTTTATTCATATTCTATCCCTTCAAAATTATCAGGGGTTATTTCAGCCAATTTCACGTTACTTTCATCTTCACGTACATCCTGAACATCACCTACCATCAAATATGTACCGGGTTCATTCACGTCTGTATATATTCCAAAATTATTTAAGAGGCGCGCAGTACCGGAAAGCATATTCATACGTCTGCTATAATTACTATACCATGTACCAATCAAAAGTTTTTCTATCGACGCAGTTACTCCAGCACGGGTAAAACTGGTCAATGTCGTACGTGATGAAACATCCATGAGCATCCCCATACCGAAATTTGTAGAAGTTCGTGGAGTTCCCACAATTGTTTCGATCTTCTTTTCCTCTTTTGCAGAGGAATTGAGCCATGTTTTATATTCAATGTCATTGCCGTCCACTTCCTTACCGTATTGATTGACCAGAGTCAATTCCGGAATTTTAAATAAAACCCATCGTGGAGTCGTATAAGAGTCAGTTGTAAGCCTGTTATGCTTATGAGGATTAACCACACGTGAAAAGCAACTCACAACTGTCAATTCCAGCGTACATCCTTGACATCCGATCGGAATAGGTATGAGGTCACCTTCTCCTGATGCAGAACGAGGAATATATGAACGCAGGTATCCAACGCGATTCATCTGCCATCCACCTCTCCATCCGGTATATCCGCCACTGTCATAGTATCTTAGAGAAGTCATTTTAGGAGTACCCGGTGCTATATCTCCATCCACCCATTTTCCATTAATCTCTTTATAGTACCGGAAAAAACCTTCTTCTTCAGACTCCTTATCATAGACTCTGTTTTCATAGTGCATTTTTATATTACCATCCGTATCAATAACTCGCAATATGTATGATATATTATACTCTTTGATATCCTGCATTTCCTCATAAGCACTCTTCCCATTCAATGCTGACGCTTCTTCAAATGGGTTATATCTACCGTCAATCATAGCTTCGACTTTCAATCGTAGCATTATATCTGTCAAACAGGATTTTCCATCTAAAACGACACCCGGAGAAGCAAAATTAAATACAACATGAGTTTCAGGCAATGACATAGTACGTCGCACTTTAAAAAGCCAGGGTGCCCCATAATCGCTTCCCGAAGTATCTATAGGTGTCTCTGTTACAATAGTCAGTGGCGTTTTATAAACATTTCGGACACGTGAGGCTATTCCGAAAGCCTCACCTCCTGAAAAGACAGGAATTATTCTGAAGAGCAGGGCTTTGTCTGTTCTGATCTCCAGTTCTTCACTTACCCCAGCCGTTTTTTTGAGGTCGATCATGAAACCGATATTATTATCAATAAATGGACTTCTACTCAAATCTTTTGCCACATAATACCGTTCTGCGCCCTCATCGAGCATCTTTTCAGTCAATGTAGTAGAATAAAGGCTCTTTTGCGGATAAGGGCTGAAAGTCAGAGTCACATTCTTATATATTTTGTCGACTCCCAATACTGCATCATCACTTTCCCAACGAATTTGTTCGGGTTTTAAATCTGTTTGAACAGCATTCAAATCGTAAATAAACAGTTTCCCTTCACGTTGGATCAGGCGCAAAGCAAATGGACGGAGTATTTCATCAAGTACTTCCCGCATAGTTAACGGCACTCCCTCTTCATCATAGAAATTTTCACAGCTGATACCTACACCATCCAGCATCTCACCGGAAACCGAACGACAGGTAGTTGATATATATCTTTCAAACCGCTGGTAATTAATTTTAGTTTCAGTTATAAGATTGTCAAGCAAACCGCTTATTGATCGTGTTCCTCTCAAAGAGAAGTTCATCCGGTCAAGCAAAGCAAAGTCACTGAAAGTTAACTTCACTTCATATTCATTTTCATAAGAGAATGGTTCTTCGTAGATTTCCGTATCCAATGTGCCGCTCCAATATAAAATATCATTCCGATACGCGTCCATACGAATACTCCCGGCTTCAACCGTATATAGGTCTTTATACTGCCGGTCTACCTTGCTGACTATTTCCAAGGTAGCGGCACTTCCCTGCACAGGTTCAAGTTTATCCGTTTCCGCCCATTCAAAGACCAACGGACTTTCCGATGGAAAGCGGAGTTCCGCAACAGCAGGATAAGGAACGTCTGCATCCTGCCATATTTCCACTCGCCACAGCACACCTGCCACGCTAAAGAATTCTCCCTGATATCTTAATTGCTTTTCCATTGCCTTATCTTGTACGTTGATTATAACGGTCTACCTTATTTAAAACACCGCGAAGTATTCTACCGTCTATTTCGAATTTTACAATTCCACCCATACCGCCGGACGGCTGGATCAGTTGACGAAGTTTGTTAAGTGGAGCAATTACTTCCGGATTATTTTGTGCACCGGAATACTCTCCGAAAAGCCCCATTGTAGGACCATAAGCCAGTCCACCATTTGCGAACTTCGGAAGACTTGCCAGAGCTGCCAAAACGCTAGCTACAGCGGCAATAGCCAAAATAGGACCAACAACGGGAATACTTGCTGTTGAAGCTGCGGCGCCGGAACCTGCAACTGCCGTATTAGCTGCAACTTGTGTGGTCTGTAATCCCAATAAAGTCGTAATTTGCGGAATAGCCGCAGCAACAGCTTGCACTACATTTGCGCCCCAGTTCAACCATTCACCTGCGGCACCGCCTACCGCCTGTCCAAGACTGCCCATCACACTCCCGATACCACTCATGCCTTCTACTAAATCCTGATTTTTCTGATAAGCTTTGTCTACAGCATCATTCCATTGTTCAAAACCTGATTTTTTAGGTTCCAGCTTAGGCATATCAAATTCAGGAAGTTTCATCTTCTTGATATAGCCATGCGTTAATGTCTCCGGTTTTTGCTTGGGATGTTTACGATTCTCTTCATTCTGAAAATCTTCTGCCATTTGCCCAAGAGCACGTCCGGCATCGGAAGCAGGAACTACACCTACATTGATCTCACCATGAGCGTTCTTAAAAGCTTCCTTTTCAATCCAGATTTTTACGCCTTCGATTTGGCTCTTTAACTTGTCAATCTTAACCAGCAATTCTATAGAGGCTTGTCCGACAGGTTTTGTGGATAATTCTTTTTCATATTTAGACAGTTCAGTTTTCATTGCATCGATACTGCCGCTCGCGAAAGTCGGACCGCCGCCGATACCCATCGCTTTTTCTTTAACCTTCTTAAGAGTCTCCAGCTGATTGATCTGAACCTGTATGCTACGCCCCTCCTCGTCTGACGCAGTTTGTTGCGCAGCCTGGAGTTCTTCTATTTTCTTCTTGATATCCGCCAAGGTAAGCTCCTTCTTCTCAAGCGGATCACCTCCCGCGTTTCCTCCTGTTCCATTTCCCACCGGATTAGTTCCGGAAGTGGAAGAAAGAATCTTTTCTGTTTGTCCAAAAAGGGACCTTGCCTGATCTATTTCCTGTTCGTATGCTTCCCGTGCACGTTTTACACCGGATATTTGTTTTGTTATATAAGTTCCGGCTACGTTAGTGGTAAAAGTTTTCCCTTCGGAATTCGTCATACTTTTACCTAATTTTCTTACAATATTCTGTGCTTCTTCAGGAATATCTTCTCCGGAACGAACAGCAGTGCGGATTTGTCCCCATGCCTTCCCAGCCTCACGGGCTGTTATATTTCCTTCACCGGAACCAATACCAGCATAAAGTTTCTCTCTTATATTTTTTAAAGCCTCACTTTCCTTATCCGCATAAGTTTCCGCTGCATTTGCCGTAGCGGTATCCAACGCACGGCTGCGGGCTGTATCAAGAATAGCACGACTAAGCTGCTCGTAAGCAGTACGGGCTGTGTTCACGTCCTTTATTTCAATACCCAGTTTCGCCAAATATTCGCCATATTGCTCTACAATCTTGTCTTTAGCCTTGTTCCACTGCTCCGAGCCTTCCTTAGCCCGGTTCAGCGGTTCAAACAAATTGTCCAGTCTGGAACGTTCTACAGTGACTTCCTTGTTCATATCCGCCATTGCGTCACCCAAACGTTTTTGTGCCCTCTCTGCTTCACTGCTGCGTGTTGCCATTTTGTAGATGGCGACTCCCAGAGCCACGGCAGCCACAGCGGCAAGCACATACGGACTGGCTGCGATTGCTATATTCATCAGCTTAGTGGCACCGGTAGTAGAAACAATTGCCGCCCGTGCAGTAAGCACTTGCATTTGATATATATAGAGGGCACGCTTACCCAGATTCACTACCCCGTTAAAGCTCATTTGGGCTATAACCGCCGTTTTGGCAGCAACATTGTATTTGCCAAGCACAGATACCACACCATTGCCCAACTGATAGAACGAAGCCAGAACAACTGCGTTTTCACCTATTACAGAAGCATAAGCAGACGTCGGACCCAATAAGTTGGCAAAACTTATTTTTATATCATCTACTTTTGCACGCAGTATTTCCATTTTGTGTGCCGTCGTTTCTGTACGTACAGCCGCTTGTTCCTGAGCCACACTGGTACCCGTCACCTTTCGTGTCATCTCCTCAATAGCCGTTGAGTTTTGTATTAAATACTGTGCAGCGGCTATGTTTTCCATCCCGAACAGTTTACTTAAGTATGCAGCGTCTGTTAACCGGGGTTTCAGCGTGTCCAGCGCTGTGGATAAAGAAGTACGGCTCAGGTCAACCCCCAATTCAGTATTTAGTTTCAGGATGATATTGCGGAGAGCGGTTCCGGCTTCACTTCCTTTTAAGTTGGCTTTGGACAGCACTTCAAGCGCCCCTGCACTCTGCTCTACAGTCAAGCCCATGGCAGAAGCCGCGGAACCTACAACCTTAAAACTTTGAGAGAGTTCTTCTATTTCGGCCGCTCCGTATTTGCTTCCTGCCGCCAACACATTGATAACCCGTTCCGCCTCATTTGCCGTCAGTCCGAATTGGTTGATAGTTCCGGCAAGGGATGTTGCGGCAGCGTCGATGCTCATGCCGGAAGCTTGTGCCAGCGTCACGCTCTTTTCCTGCAAGTTATTCAAACCGGACATTCCGATAGTGGCGACATCTATCTGGCTGGCAAGAATTGCATACGCGCGTGCTGCCGTGCCGGCCCCCAAGCCGGAGTCCTGGCCTACCTTACGTGCATTCTCACCAAGAGCTTTCAGATCGTCACCCGCAATACCGGTAATAGAACTAAGGTCCGCCATGGATTGTCCAAAGTTCATTCCTCCCTGAGACAAATTACCCAGCACACCGCCCAACCGTTCAGCGACTCCCAGAAATGCATTCAAGTCGGGCATCTTCAATCTGCCGCAAATATTTCCAAAGCGGTTGGTACTGGAAGATGCCTGAACCGCCGCCTGGTCTATGGCGTCAAATTGCTTCCTGACGTTATCCAACGCTCCCGAAATATTATTTTTCAGGTTAAGTATGATGTCAAATGAAACTTTTTCCATATATTTGTGAGGTAAAAATCAAACAGTTATGACTATTGGAGGTTTCTTTATAGTATTATTCATCATTATCGGGTTCTTCGTCAAATTTGGTGGTACTTCTTCTATTGTGAATAAATAATCTTCGCTCTCAGTAGTTTAATTCCTGCCCTATTGTACATCTGTCTTTTTACCGCTTTAATTTTATTCACTGTCCCCTCCAGTAATCCGTTACTGAAGGGGATATCAATAGCTGCCTGTACTGCCTCCCAGTCTTTTTCAATACCATATG
>OJNW01001485.1_pt1 | contig 10784 bp, 9 predicted proteins | sample 1597951 | NCBI WGS metagenome assembly OJNW01 (sample SAMN01915212, study PRJEB22387) | human gut metagenome | isolation source: stool | host: Homo sapiens | place: USA | reverse complement strand
TTTCGGTTTGAGTACCTGCGTATTTCGTTTCTTTCATGGTCGATGCTCCTTTCAGTTTTTCTGCTTTTATTGTACCAAATCTATGACGCAAATTGCAAGTGCAAGTTGGACACCTGCACGGTAGAACTCAGTGAACCAGAGCGTCGGTCAGGATGGAAGCCGCTGGCTTCCGTCCTGGGCGATGCTGCCGCAGCCTTCGGCTGCGTGAACAGAGTCGGGAACTTGTCAAACAATTCCTCCGGGGTGCGGTAGCCAAGCTTCTTGCGGGGCCGTCCGTTCAATTCATCAGCTGCAGCCAAAATATACTCAGCAGAGAAAGACTCAATGGACACGCCCTTCGGAACGAAAGCTCGAAACAGCCCGTTGTGACGTTCGTTTTGGGGACGTTCCCACGAGGTGTAGGGATGCGCAAAGTAGACTGCACAGCCCCAGTTCTCGACCTGACTAAACGCAGAGAACTCCGAGCCGCTGTCCACGGTAATGGTCTTGAAGACCTGTGAGAACTTTTCTCCGAATTCTTCCCTGAGTGACTGCATGGCGAACGGAGTCTGCGTCCTTGCCGGGAATCCGGATGGCAATATAGTCCTTACAACTGGAACGGCAGTACCGTTGCTGCAATTCTGGAACGGATGGAGTATTGCGGGCATACCGTGAACTTCAAAACGCACCGGCAGTCCTACAAAATCAAGAAGACCATCGAGAATCCACCGGAGCAATGGAAGATATTCCGCAACACCCACGAAGCCATTGTGGATGAGGACACCTTTCAGCGGGTACAGGAGCTGCGCCGCAACAAACGCAGACCGGCAAGAACTGGCAAGAGCAACCTCTTTTCCGGCGTTGCCTACTGTGCCGATTGCGGAGAAAAAATGTACTACTGCACCTCGCGGAACTTTGAAGAACGACAGGATCATTTCGTCTGCTCTACCTCTCGCAAGAAGGGAAAAGACGTGTGCGGGACGCACTTCATCCGCGCGGTTGTTCTGTAAAAGGACGTGCTGAAATTTCTGCAAATCCTGCTTTGGTATATCTCCGATTGTGAGGATCTGTTCCGCGATAAGCTGGGTGCAAAGCGTAGGGAGGATCTCAAGAAAGAACTCGCCGCAAAGCGCAGACAGCTCATGCAGGCACAGCGCAGGATGGAAGAGCTTGACCGTCTGTTCAAACGGCTCTATGAGGACAATATCTCCGGCAAAGTCAATGATAGCCGATTTGAAAAGCTGTCCGCCGACTATGAAAATGAGCAAGCAGAGCTGACGGAGAAAATGCAACTCTGGGGGCAGGAGATTGCCCGACAGGAGGAAGAAGCTAACAGTATTGAGCAATTTATTCTCAGGGTAAAGAAGTACCCGGATTTGAAGGAACTGACGCCCGCTGTGCTGCATGATCCTGTGAACAGGGTCTATGTTTCCGCGCCGGATAAGAGCAGCGGGCAGCGAGTGCAGGATGTGCATATCAGCCTTGCCTGCATTGGTTTCCTGCCGGAGAGCATCATTGCCGAAATGCTCACTCACGCATCAAAAAGCAGAACAGCGTGACTTCCGCCACGCTGTTCTCTCTAAACCTTATAAACCTGTCTTATGCGCCGCTACCCTGTGTCTTTGCTGTTATGTTTTAGAATGGTAAGCCCCGCTTATATTCGCTCGGAGTGCATCCAAACTTTTTTCGGAAGGCGTCGCTGAAATGGCTGATGTTGCTGTACCCCACCAACCCTGCTATGTCTTTCACCTGAGCATCGGGCGCAGACAACAGTTCGCAGGCGTGCTCCATGCGGCGATTTAACATATATTGATATATGGTGATTCCATAGTGCTTTCGAAATATCTCACGAAGTTTGGATTCACACATAAAGTGCTGTTTGGAGAGCTCCGCGATGGTCACGGGTTCCAGAAATCCCTCATCTATCTGTCGCCTGACCCGAAGTAACGTCTCGCTATCCGCCCGGCTCAATTCACCCTTCACAGCAACAGAATTCTGATCCATCATCTCGTTCGCAAAGGCTGCAACAAGTTCCAGTATCTTTCCTTCTTGATACAATGACTTTGCACAATCATTGTAGTTACACTGCAATATCTGGCGTATTGTAGCTTCTATGGTAGCGGTGATTCTATGTTTTGGCGGGTTTTTTCCCCCGTTAAAGGCGGTGCAAGCCTTTTTCTTCTGCAAGCCATCCATCACAGACCGAAACCGACAGGGATGCAGGTTCAGCCCGACGCCTATATATCTCTGTCCTGCCTCATAGATATTTTCCGCATCAAACAGACCACTGCCGTATAAGCAGCAATTTCCCTTTTCCAACAACGTTTTTTGGTTTCTGCCCGAAGCCTTCCACTCCAACGCATCGGAAAGAGAGAAAATGACGGAAAAAGAATCCTTGTACACCTGCTCCCGCAACACTGTGTCCCTGTAAAACATTACATCGCAGATATACATCTCGATATTGGGGCACGGTGAAATATAGCGGAAATATCCTTCTCCAATATCGCTTGGCAAAGCAACCTGATTGTCTTTCATAATACCACAAAGTTGCTGCATTGCGGGGGAGAAAAAGTCGCTGCGATCCGTTTGCCCATGAAGAAAATCATATTGTGCTTCTTGCATACCAGGCCACCTCCTCCGACACATGATTAGACACTTTTATGCAAATTGGTCCATTCCACCTTTCCAGTTCTGCGCACAGGTTAGCCTACTCTAACCGACGGATGAAAGAAAAGGCAGCCTGCCTGTACGCAGTTTGCCTCAAATCCGACGGCACAGCGCCTGTGAAAAATATTGTACCATAAGCGCGCAGGGATTTCAATGTAGAACACCAGGCATCCCTGCTTTTCCTGCGAATTTTCCGTTTGCCCAATGTCATCCGTGTGCCGAGAGGGAAGGCCTCAGTGCTTTCAGCAAAAGGGCCAGCCGATTCAAACATGTTTTCTTATTCCGCTTTACGGCTACTCAACACAGTGCCTCTCTGTTCACCTGTCTTGGATGCTTGAGCATATTCTTTTTCAATACTCGCCATACAGCGCAAGGCAGGAACACCGCAAGAGGTGTCCCTGCCTTTTCGGATAGGCTGTTTGGCAAACGCAACCCGCGCAATCTGCCGCTAAAGTTACCGTCAATGGCAGGCATCATTTTTCATTCCACCAACGCCTTACCCAAGGCGCGGCAGGCTTCAAGCGCCGCATCGTCGGACGCGTCGCAGCAGGTGACGCTCTCGCACACAAGGTTCAGCCCCGCGTCGCCGCAGTCCTTCTCCCAGCTGCGCATCCACTCGCCGTCGCCCCAGCCGTAGGAGCCGAACAGCGCCGCACGCTTGCCGCCGAGGCTGCGCTTGCACGCGTCGAACATCGGCTGGAATTCCATTTCCTCCAGCACCTCGCTGCCCATGGCGGGACAGCCGAAGGCGATGGCGTCGTAGGCGTTCAGATCGCCGGGCTGTACCTTGTCGGGCGTGAGCAGAACAGCCTCCGCGCCCGCGGCGGTCATGCCATCGGCCACGGCCTTCGCCATGGCCTCCGTATTGCCCGTGCCGCTCCAGTAAACAACAGCAGTTTTCATATTCGTATGTTCCTTTCAATGATGATATAGTATCAAACTGCGACAGCAAGCTGCTCCAGCTTCGAGCCGGTCTGCCAGAGTGCGCAGTAGATCTCCGTGCATTTCTTGAATTTCGCGAACAGGGCCTGCGCCTTGGCCTCGTCGCCGTAGACCTTCCACAGCCCCGCGCACTTGAAGCCGTTCGCGCGGTGATCGATAAAGCCCTTGACGTCCTCCGGCGGGTAGCTGAGGAACAGTCCGACCTCGTGCGGGAACTCTCCGCTCTCGCGGAAGCGGCGGATGAGCTACGCCACGCAGCGCGCACAGCTCTCATCGGCGTAGCCCGCCTGGCGCAGCAGCTCGGACGCCAGCACGTCCTGCAGGTCGCGCCGCAGCTCGGCGGGACGGTAGAGGTAAAGGAGCGCCTGCCCCTCCAGAAAGCGGATCGGCAGCAGGCAAAGCCCCTTCGGCACCAGCCGCCGGTTCAGGCGCCGGATGTCGGCCAGCAGGTCCTCGCGGTCCTCGCAGGGGCAGGGAAACAGGCTTCCCGTCTTGATGCCCGCGAGCGTCGGCGCGCCCTGACGGATCAGAATTTCTTCAGACATTTGCTCTCGCCTCCTCCGGTAGTATTTCACACGACGGCTGCTTTCATTCCATCAGTTAAACAACTCTAACCGTATGGTAAAAAGAAAGACGTCGATCCCGACCTTTTTCACGTCTTGTTGGTTAAGGCGCTCTAACCAATGTTCTTTTGAAAAACCGCACCGGCGGTTTACAGCTATACCATAGCATACTCCCGACGCCTTTGCAAGTCTTTTTTTCGCGGATGACAAAATTATTCCTGCCGGCAGGCGGAGCGGGACCGCCGCATCGGCAGTCCCGCTCCGGGCGGCTCTGTTATTTTTCGATGCGGTAGCTTTCCCTTCCGCCGTAGATGTGTACCGCGCGGGCGCGGTAGATGTCCAGAACGGCGCTCGCCAGCGCGTCGGGATCGTGGCGGGCAAAGTCGCCGGACGGCGACGCCAGCGGCCGCTCGACCAGCTCGATCCCCATCTGCGCAATGCGCTCACGGTCGACCGTCAGCACCTCCGCGCCCTCGGCGCGGTAGCGCTCCGCCAGCTCCGGCGGGATGGGAGAAGAATTGGCAAGGCACAGCTCCACCATATCCGCCGTACCGTGGCGCAGCAGCGCCGCCAGATGGTCGGCGGCGGTGTAGCCCTCGGTCTCGCCGTCCTGTGTCATGATGTTGCAGACATAGATCTTCTGCGCGTCGGACGCGGCGATGGCCTCCGCCACGCCGTCCACCAGCAGGTTCGGGATGATGCTCGTATACAGACTCCCCGGCCCGAGGAGGATGAGGTCCGCCGCCGCGATGGCGTCGAGCGCATCAGGGAGCGCCTTCGGGTGCGCCGGCAGAAGCTCGACGTGGTCGATGCGGCAGTCCTGCTGCTTTTTGAAGCCGAAGATATTGCTCTCGCCGACAACGTAGGCGCCGTTTTCAAAGGTCGCCGTCAATCGCACGTCCGTCGTCGTGACCGGAATGACCGTGCCGCTGATGGCAAGCACCTGCCCCATGCTGCGCACCGCCTCGTCAAACGAGCCGGTGACGCCGTTGAGCGCTGCGAGCAGGAGATTGCCGAAGCACTGCCCGCGCAGCGTGCCGCTCTCAAAGCGATAGGTCAGGAGCTGCTGCATGACCGGCTCGGTGTTCGCGAGCGACTCCATGCAGTGGCGGATGTCGCCGGGCGGCAGCATCCCGATGTCCCGCCGCAGCATACCGCTGCCGCCGCCGTCGTCCGACACAGTGACGATGGCGGTCAGATTTTTCGTGTATTTTTTCAGCCCGCGCAGCATGGTGGAAAGGCCCGTGCCGCCGCCGATGGCGACGATATGCGGTCCCTGCGCCCACAGCTGACGGCTCGGAAGCATCGCGCTCATACGCAGTCCTCGTTTCCGCGCCGCCCACAGCGGACCGGCGCAAAAGACTTTTCGATTTTTAAGGCAGCACCGCGCAATTCGGCAAGCCGATCCAGCGAAGCGCGCAGATGCAATTGCGCGGCGATGCCTTAAGATTATACCACTTTCTTTAAGACTGCACAAGCACCCTTGTTTTTTTCACCGCCGCGTGCTACACTCAGGGCGTACTGTTCAGAAGTCGCAAAGAAAGGCAGATCGCTGTGCTATGACCTATTTCTGGGAAACCGTTGACACCATCGCGCCGGGCCTCGGCTGGCCGCATTTCGGTCCCTTCCATCTCGCCGTGCTCGCCGTTTTTCTTCTGCTCGGTGCCGTGCTCTGCCGCGGCTATTGCGGCATGGACACGGACAAGCGACGCCGCTGGCGGCGCACGGTCGCGCTGCTGCTCGTCGCGGACGAGCTCTTCAAGGACTTCGGCCTTCTTTACGGCGGCAATTTCAGCCTCGATTACCTGCCGCTGCACCTGTGCTCCATCAATATCTTTCTCATCGTCCTGCACGCCTGGCGGCGGCCGAAGCTGCTCGACACCTTTTTGTATTTCGTCTGCCTGCCCGCTGCCTGCGCGGCCCTGCTCTTCCCGACGTGGGCCCCGCTGCCGCCGCTCAACTTCATGGTGATCCACAGCTTCACCGTGCATTTCCTGCTCGCGCTCTATCCCCTTGCGCTGACCCTCCGCGGCGACATGGACCCGCAGCCGCGCGCGTTTCCGCGCTGCTTTGCCCTGCTCGCGGCAATGGCCGTGCCGATCTGGTTCTTTGACCGCGTGTTCGACACAAACTTCATGTTCCTCATGCGCGCCGGCGAGGGCAACCCCCTCAAGCTCTTTGAGCGCTTCGGCAGCCATCTGCTCGGCTACCCCGTGCTCCTCGCCGCGGTCTTTGCCGTGATGTATCTGCTCCTCCGCGTGCTGCGCCGACGCACCGCCGTGCCCGCCGGCAAATAAAGCCCTTCGCCGATCCGGCCCGTCCCGCAGGGGCGGGCCGTTTCATTTGTGAACTTTCTGTGTCTTTTCATTTTCCCGCTTGACAAGAAAAATCGTTTCGGCTACAATACGCAGGTCAATAGGTCGCATACGACGTATTTTTATTTCCGAGGTGAGGAACCATGTGCAAACGATCCGTCCCCAGGGGACTGCGCTTTGCGATCCTGCAAAAAACCATACGCCGGCAGATGGATGAATACGTGCGTGAAACGGGCCTGACCGGCACGCAGGTCGGCGTGCTCGGCGAGCTTGGCCGTCTGGAGCGCGAGAGCGCGGGTGAGGTAACGCAGAAGGCGCTGGAGGCGGCGGCGCACGTCACGCATCCGACGATGACCGAGCTTCTGAAAAAGCTGGAGAAAAAGGGCTTTGTCACCTGCCGCACCAGCGAAAAGGACCACCGCTGCAAGGTCGTCTCCGCCACCGAGAGGGCGCACGAGCTGCATCATGCCATCGGTGTTTTCGACGATCGCGTGTTCACGGCGCTCTGCCGCGGACTGAGCGAGGGCGAGGTCGCGGAATTTTTACGCATCACCGATGTGATGCTGGAAAACGCCAAAAATATGAACGACGCGCGGGAGCCATTCCCGTGCGGGAGAGGATGTGATGCCGAATGATCCGACAGCTCACAAAATGTATCCGCGAATACAAAGCCCCGACGATCTGGACGCTCGTGCTCATTTTAGCCGAGGTCGCCATCGACGTTATCATTCCCTTTGAGACCGCCAACCTCATCAACGAGGTCAAGGCCGGCGCGGAGCTCGGCGGCATCGTGCGCGTGGGTCTTGTGCTCGTGCTGCTGGCGATGATCTCGCTCGTGTGCGGCGGCGCGGCGGGCTTTACCGGCTCCAAGGCGGCGTCCGGCTTTGCCAAAAACGTGCGCCACGACCTCTTCACCAAGGTGCAGGGCTTTTCGTTCGAGAACATTGACAAGTTCTCGTCCGCCTCGCTCGTCACGCGCATGACCACCGACATTCAGAATGTGCAGATGGCGTACATGATGTGCATCCGCATCGCGGTCCGCGCCCCGCTGATGATGATTTTCTCCATCATCATGGCGTTCATTATGGGCGGAAGGCTCGCGCTGACCTTTGTGGTCATCGTGCCGGTGCTGGTCGTCGGGCTGTTCTTCATCGCGCGCGAGGCCATGCCCGCGTTCCGCGCGGTGTTCCGCAAGTACGATAAGCTCAACGAATCCGTGGAGGAAAACGTGCGCGCGATGCGCGTGGTGAAGGGCTTCGCGCGTGAGAGCTACGAAACGAAGAAGTTCACCGCCGCGAGCGACAACATCCGCGGCGACTTCACGCACGCCGAGCGCGTGGTCGCGCTCAACTCCCCACTCATGCAGCTGTGCGTGTACTTCAATATGGTGTTCGTGCTCTTCGTCGGCTCGAAGCTCATCATCACGAACGGCGGCACGACCATCGACGTCGGCCAGCTTTCCGCCATGCTCACCTACGGCATTCAGGTGCTCATGTCGCTGATGATGGTCTCCATGATCTATGTGATGCTCACCATGTCCGCCGAATCCGTCAAGCGTATCTGCGAGGTCTTGAGCGAGGAGTCCGCGCTCACCGATCCCGCCGCGCCGGTCACGACCGTCGCGGACGGCTCCGTGGACTTTGACGGCGTAAGCTTCAAGTATTCCGCCGACGCGGAGAAATACGCGCTGCGGGACATCGACCTCCACATCGCCTCGGGCCAGACCGTCGGCATCCTCGGCGGCACCGGCTCGAGCAAATCGACCCTCGTGCAGCTCATCCCCCGCCTCTACGACGTGACGGAGGGCAGCGTGAAGGTCGGCGGCGTGGACGTGCGTGAGTACGACCTCGACGCGCTGCGCAGCGCCGTAAGCATGGTGCTGCAGAAGAACGAGCTGTTTTCCGGCAGCATCAAAGAAAATCTCCGCTGGGGCAATGAGAACGCTACGGACGCGGAGCTTGAGGAGGCCTGCCGCCTCGCGCAGGCGGACGACTTCATCCGCTCTTTCCCCGACGGCTACGACACCCACATCGAGCAGGGCGGCACGAACGTCTCCGGCGGACAGAAGCAGCGCCTGTGCATCGCCCGCGCGCTGCTCAAAAAGCCGAAGATTCTGATCCTCGACGACTCGACCTCCGCAGTCGATACGCGCACCGACGCGCTCATCCGCGAGGGCTTCAAGTCCTATATCCCCGAGACGACCAAGATCATCATTGCCCAGCGCGTCGCGTCCGTGCAGGACGCCGACCTCATCCTCGTGATGGACGGCGGCGCCATTGCCGCCTCCGGCACGCACGAGGAGCTGCTCAAGACCTCCGAGATTTACCGTGAGGTCTACGAATCCCAGACGAACGGAGGCGACGAGAATGCCTAAAGTGAATCCGCACGCCGATCCCACGCGGCGCGACCTCGGTCCCGCCGCGCTGGGGCGCACGGTGAAGAAGCTCTTTTCCTACTACCCCGTGCTCGCCCCCGTCACCTTCGTCTGCATCCTGTTCTCCTCCATTGTATCCTCCGTTCCCTCGCTCTTCACGCAGAACATCATCCAGATCATTGAAAAGTGGTATGTCAGCCGCGACTGGGCCGCCGCCAAGGCGGAGATCGTGCCCTATCTCACGCTGCTCGTCGTGCTCTACGCGCTCTCCATTCTCTCCATGACGGTCTACACGCAGCTCATGGCGTATATGACGCAGGGCTTCCTGCATAAGCTGCGCTGCGAAATGTTCGGTGGGATGCAGAAGCTGCCCATCCGCTATTTCGACAGCCACCAGCACGGCGACATCATGAGCCACTACACGAACGACATCGACACGCTCCGCCAGCTCGTCTCGCAGGCGCTGCCCGCGCTCATTCAGTCCGGCGCGATCGTGCTCGTGGTGTTCTCCATCATGCTCTACTTCAGCCTTTGGCTGACGCTGGTGCTCGTGCTCGGCATCATCGCCATGGTCGCGGTCACGAAGAAGATCGGCGGCGGCAGCGCGAAATACTTCGTCCGCCAGCAGAAGGCGGTCGCCTCCACCGAGGGCTTCATTCAGGAGATGATGGCGGGTCAGAAGGTCGTCAAGGTCTTCTGCCACGAGCAGAAGAGCATCGAGGACTTCGACCGGCTCAACGACGCTCTCTTTGAGGACAGCTTCCGCGCGCAGGCCTATGCCAGCGTCCTCGGACCCATCATCGGCAACATCGGCAACATCCTCTATGTGACGCTCGCGCTCGTCGGCGGCGTGTTCCTGCTCATCGGACTGCCGAACGTGTCGCTCTCCGGCAAGGCGCTGGACATCTCCATCCTTGTGCCCTTCCTCAACATGGCGCGCCAGTTCACCGGCAACGTCAACCAGCTCTCCCAGCAGATCAACGCGGTCGTCATGGCGGGCGCGGGCGCGCAGCGCGTGTTCGCCCTCATCGACGAAAAGCCCGAGACGGACGACGGCTATGTGACGCTTGTGAACGCCGAGATCGCGCCCGACGGCACCGTGACCGAATCCGACCGCCGCACTGGTCATTGGGCGTGGAAGCACCCGCACGGCGACGGCACCCTCACCTACACCGAGCTGCGCGGCGACGTGCGCCTCACCGACGTGGACTTCGCCTACACCGAGGGCAAGGACGTGCTGCACGACGTATCCGTTTACGCCGAGCCGGGCCAGAAGGTCGCCTTCGTCGGCGCGACCGGCGCGGGCAAAACCACCATCACGAACCTCATCAACCGCTTTTACGACATTGCCGACGGCAAGATCCGCTACGACGGCATCAACATCAACAAGATCAAGAAGGCGGATCTGCGCCGCTCCCTCGGTCTTGTTTTACAGGAGACGAACCTCTTCACCGGCACGGTGATGGAGAACATCCGCTACGGCCGTCTGGACGCGACGGACGAGGAGTGCCGCGCGGCGGCAAGGCTCGCCGGCGCGGACGACTTCATCACGCGCCTGCCGCAGGGCTACGACACGCTGCTGACCAACAACGGCGCGAACCTCTCGCAGGGCCAGCGCCAGCTCATCGCCATCGCCCGCGCGGCGGTCGCCGATCCGCCGGTGATGATCCTCGACGAGGCGACCAGCTCCATTGACACGCGCACCGAGGCCATCGTGCAGCGCGGCATGGATCAGCTGATGGAGGGCCGCACGGTGTTCGTCATCGCGCACCGTCTGTCCACCGTCAAGAACTCCGACGTTATCATGGTCCTCGACCACGGCCGCATCATCGAGCGCGGAAGCCACGAAAAGCTCATCGCCGAAAGGGGCACCTACTATCAGCTCTACACCGGCGCATTCGAGCTGGAATAAGCAGAAAATCGGGGGCGGCACGGGCCGCCCCC
>OJNW01001480.1_pt1 | contig 10801 bp, 8 predicted proteins | sample 1597951 | NCBI WGS metagenome assembly OJNW01 (sample SAMN01915212, study PRJEB22387) | human gut metagenome | isolation source: stool | host: Homo sapiens | place: USA | reverse complement strand
TTGCTGTCGGACCCCGGCTTCACAGTCGCACCCTCACGGGTGCGTGGATTGAAACAGCCCTCCGGGGCTGTGGATTGAAACTTATTAATGTCGCACCCTCACGGGTGCGTGGATTGAAACCATTTTTTCATAATCCTTCTTCGCATCAGCAAGTGTCGCACCCTCACGGGTGCGTGGATTGAAACCAGCAGCGTGGGGCGCGGCTGCACGTCCAGACAGGTCGCACCCTCACGGGTGCGTGGATTGAAACCTATTTCTGGCAGAATTTTATTACTACGGATATGGTAGCACCCTCACGGGTGCGTGGATTGAAACCCGTCAGGGTCTTGCTGTCGGACCCCGGCTTCACAGTCGCACCCTCACGGGTGCGTGGATTGAAACGTTTCCAAAGCGGCAGTTCGCTTCAATCATTTGCGTCGCACCCTCACGGGTGCGTGGATTGAAACTCCATCAGAGAAACCCTGAACCCATAGCAACAACGTCGCACCCTCACGGGTGCGTGGATTGAAACGTCATCCCCTCCGTCCACTCCTCATACACGTCAAGTCGCACCCTCACGGGTGCGTGGATTGAAACGCCGACTGGGCCGGCGGCGAGGCATCCTCCATCGGTCGCACCCTCACGGGTGCGTGGATTGAAACACGCCCGAAGATCATCACCAAGGCAGGCGGCCACCGTCGCACCCTCACGGGTGCGTGGATTGAAACACGCAGTTGACGACCCGCAAGAAGGAATTCACGGGTCGCACCCTCACAGGTGCGTGAATTAAAACCGGGTTTATTCCCAGGGAGGAGAGTAGAGATGTCGTCGCGCCTTCATGGTATTAGGAATTCCAATAAAAATAAACTCCCTCTATAATAAAATAGAGGGAGTTTGTATTTTTAATAAGCAGTAGGTATATTTAGAAACCTTCCATGATTTCAGGTTTCAGCCCTGGTAGATCGTATTTTGATGCTACAGTTCCATCGGGATTGACCTCAATGGAATTATGTACTTTGGCGGAAGAGTATTGCCCGCTTTTGCAATTATGCTCCCACCAGATAACTTTCTGAATAGCCATACTTCCTTCCGGACGGGCAGAAGAGGCATCCCCTTCAAACATTTGGGGAAGAACTTGTTTCAGCAATGCTGCATCATCATCAGAAAATCCTGTCAATTCAGCCAGTTGTGGAGTAATAGCACCGAAAAAGACATAAGTTCCACGGTCCACCCGGTGTTTCATTCCCATGGTATCGGAGGATTTTTTACTGCCGTCTCCGTCACTGCTGACGCTTTTGGTGATTTGGGTGCTGGTAACGTTGACTGTTTCCGTACTGAATGCCGGTTGGATTGTTACCGGACCTCGGATGCCGATGGACACTCCGGAACCTTTTTCAGCGCCTTTTTCTTTCCCGAATGCAAAGACTTGCCCAAAAGCACGAACATCGTACCATTCCTGGCAGGATTTTTGCGCCAGTTCAGCAGCCGTTCCTTTTTGTTTCAAAATGGGAGTGGCTCTTTCCTTAAGTGTTTTGCAGTCGTCGGTACGTCTGTCATCCGATTGGACAAAGATAGACTGTCCCATATCCATCAGTTTATTGCGGATTTTTCGTTTGAGGCAGACATCGGATATTTCTCCCAGACCTTCTAAAGTTGTTCTGGGGCGATTGCCATTGAGAGGATCCCCGTTCGGATTGGCATTGGTAACGGTAAAGACGACGGCGAAGTCGATTTTATGATTGAGGCTCATGATTGTTTATGGTGGGAGTTAATGATTAAGTAGCGTAAGGGTTATTCCTCTATTTCAGATTTTTTTTCTTCTTTTGTCTTGTAGAGGAATGATCTTTGGCAATGGTAGCCGAGCAGGTAGGCTCCTGTCAGGGGGGTGTTGTCCATGAATTGATCTAAAGAGAATGTATCCATAATACTGTCCAAGTGTTTTTTATAAAAATTCAAAAGGCCAAAGGCATTTTTATTCAGCATGTCCTGATAGGGGCGTATGCTTGTTTCTATCACGGCCCAAGTTTCCGAGGGGCGCTGTTGAAAACGCTGCATGAGTTTTTCCGCATTGGTAGGGCGGGAGGTGCTCATGACTTTTAATGCCGATGTCTCTATGGTTTCTGCAACGGCCAGAAGACGGCCGAAGAGGTAGCTACGGTCTGTAATGGTTGTGTCAAGGCTCATGGTATATGATGTTTGGCGATGATTGTAAATATAGACGGAACAGGCAATGCCCAAGGTCATTTCCCATTCCCACCATTCCATAGCATGCCGTTTGGATGCCTGGATAATGCATTGTTTTTCCAAATCAGAAGGAATGGAAAGATTTTGAAGAACACAGGGCAGCAAACGGGCAATGGCATGCTTCCGTAATTTATCGTCCACTTTGTTGCCATAGGCCGCTTTGACGATCATGGTGACGGATGGCGCCCCAATGTAGGAACGGTTATTGCCTTCCTTGTCTTTAGGCAACCTCTGCTGCCAGCTGGCGTTGCTATGCCAGGCCAGTAGATTGCTCAGGTAATCAGAAACAGTAAATTCCTGAAAGCTGGAAAGAGACATTCGTCCCGGAGAGGCCGAATTCAGACAGAGAACCAAGACACGGTTCTGAATGTCATTTTCATCCAAAGTTGTTTTCAACCGTTCTTTTCCTCCTCCGGATAATTCTTTTTTGAATTGTTTAACCAGCTGTGTGACCTGGTCATTCGGAGAAGGCTGAGCAGGGACGTAATGCTCCCACTCCTGTACATTGCCACAAGGGGAAGGCACGTTAAGCAGCCCCGGAGACCAGGCGAGTATAACCAAATCGCCGTCGTACCAGCCCTGGCGGGAAATGAGCCAGCGCAAGGCGCTGTGGGCTTTCTGGCTAACTTCCGCACTGACACCGCAGGCTTCGTCCGCTTCAATAAATCTGCCGCGATAGGTGTAGCCGGAACTGTCGTTGGAGGAAATGAGTTTTGCCTTGTCTCCGGCATTTCTGATACGCGCCGGATGATTGATGGCCATGGAAGCTGTTTCTCCCAGAATATAGCACATTCCCTGTTTTACAGACAGGGATTCCGTGTACTTTCTCCAAGATTCATACATGGCCTGGTCCTGATAAACTTCGGGGGGAGTTCCATCCCTGCTATTGACGTTCCAGCGGATAAAAGCGTTTTCCTGTGTGGAAGCCCCCAATTTTTCAAAGATGAGTGGGGTCTCTTCCTTATTTCCCTTCCATACCGGAATCAATGTATTGTCATTATCCAGATGTAGGATTCCCCACTCCACCAGATCCCGGATCAGGGATTTTTTGCGGATATACGCCAGAATGGAGCTCAGCTTGATGTTGTCGGGATCGAAAGCAGCCCAGCTTGCGAGCTGGTTTTCGTATTGTTCATAGGACTCCTTCAGCGTTTTAAGCTGTTTGGTTCTTTTGGACTGAGGTTCTTCCGGCGGGAAGTATTCCGCATTGTCGCCTGCCGCATATTGGAGTTTGTCGCACAGGGGGTGGGCACAGGCTCCGCTGGTACGTCCTCCGGACGCTTCCGTGACTGGTATGATGGTCGGTTGATCTCCGGGATCGTTGAGGGATGCGTTTATAAATTCTCCCTGCTTGCTCAATGTAATTGTAATATGAGCGTTCTGCATGCTGTGGTATAGCGGCAGAAGGGGGGTGATGAGCCGCTCCTTCTTATTGTTCTTGGAATATTCCTTGTCGATACGTCCTACGTAATCCAGATTTTGTTCGTAGGTCGCGTATAGGGCTTGCATCCAGTTCATAACTTTTCCTTCCTTTATTTTTCCAAACTCAAATCATTCAATCCGCTGGATCGTGGCGGACAAGCTTCCATGGGACGGACGTGTTTGACTATTTCACATTCCTCTGGCCTGATGAACCGGACAAAGCCGTTTTTCATCACAGGTCTCCAGAAGCGTATGGAAAGTTCCTTTTTCCCGGTTTCATCCGGATAATTGAATCCGTGGTACATAAGACCGAAGGAGGTTTCTCCGTATTCGTCATAGAATCCTTCACCTTCTCCGAATTCGCACGGTTCTATATGAGACTGACATTCACGCGTACCCAGGGAGATGTCCCGCCGGCCGCCACGTTCAATCATGCGGGTGGCTATCTCATAATGCTTGCCGTCTATTCTGTCTTTTTCCATGTCTGGACGGAACTTGTTCCATTCAAAATGGGCCCGGACCTGGTATTCTACATCTTGCAGATAAGTATATACGGATAAATCGGCTCCCGCTTCATGGTACTTGATGAGTTTCATGTTCTTGGGAACCAGGCGGATTGGCTTCATGACTCGTACTTCATCAATAATCCAGATAAAAGTAGGTTTCCAGTAGACAGACTTGGCTATTCCCTTCAGGGCCTCATAAGTGGGGATTTGGTAAGAACATTTTTCACCTCCCACTCTGGTTAAAGGGTCAGAAAAAAGGGCATATTTTCCATAAATTTTAAATTCGACTTGATTGAGCATGAAAAGGAATGTGGTTATGTTGCAGAAAATTTACTTGGATGGTATGAGAGTGCCTATAGTATTGTCTTCTGGGGCATACCCCAAAAAAGAGTCATAAGGTACGAAGGCGAACATATAGATATCAACTCCTTCTCTTATACGGACAATACCACCCGAATTCAACAATTTTTCAAGAATTTCATTAGGCAGGGATACTGAATATGCTCTCGCCTTCTGGATGCATGCATTCCATGTTTTCCATTCTTCTTCCTTTTGTGGATTCATATTCAAAAGTGTTTGTTGACATTCTTTTCCCTCTCCGTAACTGGTCAACACGGCAGTGGTATCTTCCTGAATGGGTTGATACTGTCGCGCAGCGGAATCAAAGGCCTGGAAGAGGCGGACAGGTTTATATTTCTCCAGTTGGCGGTTGCAGGGCACAAGCTTTAAATTCTGAGACAAGACATCCACCATGTTGGTGGAAATGCCGGAGCAGGAGAACTTGTAGGACAGGTAGTCATGATTTTCCCGGGTAAGCTTTCCGAGGAATTCATTAAAGTAACATGAAACGGATTTGATACTCAGAATATTTTCTTCTTCAGGATCAAGGATCATGTTCATTGAGATTTCCTTGCCAGTTTTCAGCTCAGTCAAAGCTCCCAGTCTTTCCAGGTTGTCTGTCGGGTTGATGAGAATTATCCTGCCTCCGGGCCGCGAGCCATCCCGGTTGCAGCGTCCTGCCGCCTGGGTACAGGAATCCAACCCAGCGACACTGCGGATGATGACGTCAAAATCCACATCCACACCTGCTTCAATCAATCCGGTGCTGATACAAACAACTGTTTTTCTTTCCTTTCTGGCTTTTTGAAGAGATGTTTTATCAATATGGTTCGTAATAATCTCTTTCCGGTGAGCCGGACACATATTGGTACTGAGATGAAAAACATCCGCCTCCGGCGCGCATTCACGGCATGCGATCGCCAAATCTGCGGCCAGTCGCTTGGTATTGACGATAACCAAGGCGGGGCCTTTAGTGGAAGCTTCCTTCATGATTAAGTCCCTCATTTTCTCCAGAGTCCAATAATTGGGAGACTTCATTTTACAGCAGACTTCACATTGACGGAACCCGTCGAATTGGTCGAAATATATCTTGCTGTCTGCAATAACAGGCTTTTCTTCCAGGTGGTCATGCTGCCTTTCATTCATTGCAGCTTCCGGAGGCGTTGCCGTACACCGGATGGCACTGCTGTGGCAGATTCCTGCCAAAAAGTCCAGAGAGTGCTCAAAAAGTCTCAGGGATGTAAGAGGAATGGATTGAACTTCATCGAAAATTACAACGGCATTTGCCAGGGAGTGCATGCGCCTTGCATGTTGTTTTCCGGAGGCGTACAGGGCGTTTAGATACTGCACTGAGGTAGTGAGTACAATAGGAATATTCCACGTCTGGGTGGCTTCCATGTACCAGCTTTTCTTTTCCGGTGTCCAGGCTTCCGCCTTTCCTTCCTTGTCGCGGGTTTCCTGTACCAGGTTGGAATGGTGTTCCAGAATGCAGTCTTTGTATTCATTTCCAAGAGCTTCCTGAATAACCTTGGCCGTCTGGTCCAGAATAGAGGTATAGGGGATAATGTAAATGATGCGTGACAAATGGTGCTTCCGTGCATGTTCCAGAGCAAATCTGAGGCTAGCAAGAGTCTTGCCGGCTCCGGTAGGCAGGGTGAGGTTCCATTTACCGACTCTTCCTCCGGCCGCTTGAAGGCATTCCTGCGACATGGCGGCACGGCTTTGGTTCATGGGAGTGTCTGCCCGGAATTTTCTCAAATGATTTTCCAGATTATTCTGCATGCCTTCCCAATCCGGTTCGGGAATGCTTTTGTGACTGCCTCTGCCGGAGGCGCTCGTATAGTCCGCTTCAATAAGGGCGCTCAGGCAAAAGCGTCCCAGAAGGCCATAATGAAAAGCCATTTTCTCATCAGAATAGCCGAACAAATCCAACATGCGATGATGGAACTTTTTGAGTTCAAGGAACAGTTCCGTCTTCTTCATCAGGGAAAAATAATGATCTTCTTCTTCAGGCGTCAGCTTCGACAGAATTTCATCAAGGTGGGTTTCCTTGCCGGGTCTTTCCATGCGCTGTTGAAAGACATTGTCGGAAGAAAGCATTCCCCTGTAACAGTCAATCAAGGAGGAATGGTGATGGGAGGCAATGCATAAGGCAATGATTTGTCTGAATATGAGAAATTCTTCCTTGATGGCGGGCAGATGCTGCCAGACAAATTGAGCCCCGGCCGTGGAATGGTCCACGGTGCCTCTCCTGCTTTTGTCAAGAGGGTTTTGTTCGATGAAGTCGATGTATTCCTGGAATGAGTGGCTCATTTTACCAAAATCGTGCATGCCGCCTATCAATGCTCCGAGCTGAGGCAATCCCAAAGGGGCAAGCAGCGTGGACATGGTGTGCGCACACTCGTGTACATGATCGCAGAGAGATTGTTTGGGGCGTGCCTGATACATGATCAATTATAATAATCCTTACTGCTTTTCAGGCAAGATAACAATTGATTTTTTTATAATTTTATGTAGTAATAAAGCATCTGAACAGATTATCCGGATGCCTTCTTCTCTCTTTTCCGTTCCTTTGTCCGCATTGCAGCATTATCTGTACTGTCCCAGGCAGTGCGCGCTGATTCATCTGGAATGTGTGTGGGCTGACAACCAGTTTACGGCGGAGGGGAATGTATTTCATGAACGGGCGGACTCCGGCATGACGGAAAACCGCGGACGAAAGAAAATTCTGCGTTCCCTGCATGTTTCCTCCCTCCAATGGGGAATTCACGGCATTGCGGATGTTGTGGAGGCTGTTTATGCTGAAAAAGGCGGCGTTCCCATATCCATGACTCCAGTGGAATACAAGGTAGGCAAGCCAAAACCGCACCGCGCGGACGAAGTACAGGTATGCGCCCAGGCCTTCTGCCTCGAGGAAATGTTCGGAATGGCTATTCCTGCTGGTTTTTTATTTTACGGGAAAACCCAGAGGAGGCATGAGGTGGCGTTTGATGATGAATTGCGTTCCCTGACGTCTCGGATTATTCAGGAGACCAGAGATATTCTGACCGGAGTGGTAACGCCTTTGCCCCAATATTCCAAAACCTGCAAGTCCTGTTCCCTGGTCAACGACTGTCTTCCGGACGTATGCCGGGAACGCAGGCAGGGAATGAAGGACCGTGTGGACGAAGTATTTGAGGAAAGTCTGAATATGTGGGAGGCTGATGATTTATGAAGAAGCATTTAAATACATTGTTCGTGACGCTGGAAGGATGCTGGCTGTCCAAGGACGGAGATACTGTAAAAGTGAATTCGGAAGGTCAGTGCCTGCTGCGGATCCCTCTTCATAATCTGGAAGGAATCGTCACGCTGGGGTGGGATATCGGCGTGTCTCCGTATTTGATGGGGGCCTGTGCGGAAAAAGGAATTACCCTGTCGTTCTGCAATCCTTACGGTAAATTCCTGGCTGGCGTGCAGGGATTCATGAAAGGAAACATCCTGTTACGCCGGGAACAATACCGCTGGGCGGATGAAGAGGCAAAATGGGTTGGAGTGGCGCGGGAAATGATTGCCGCAAAAATCGCCAATTGCCGCAACTTGCTGTTGAGGGCACAGAGGACCTACGGGAAAAATCTTGCGGAAGAAGTGAACCGGCTGGCTGCTTTTTGCCGCATGGCCCGCGGGTGCGTTTCCGGAGACATTCTGCGGGGAATTGAAGGCTCCGCCGCGGAAACGTATTTTTCCTGCCTGTCCCACTGCCAGCGCACGGAAGATCCGGAATTGGTATTTGAAGGCCGCAACAGAAGACCGCCAAAAGACTGTTTCAACGCATTGCTCTCCTTTTTGTACAGTTTGTTGTGCCATGATGCCAGGTCCGCTTTGGAAAGCTCCGGAATTGACGCGGCTGCAGGGTTTCTGCACCGCGATCGTCCGGGACGCCCCGGCATGGCATTGGACCTTATGGAAGAATTCCGGGCTCCTTTGGCGGACCGTCTGGCCTTGACTCTGATTAACCGCAGGCATATATCTTCAGACGACTTTGACAAGGAAGAATCCGGAGCCGTCTTTTTGAAGGAGGATTCCCGTAAAAAAGTTCTGACCGCATGGCAGGAACGCAAGAAAACCGTTCTGGTTCATCCCTTCCTCCAGGAGAAAACCACGCTGGGACTGCTGATCCATATTCAGGCGCTGTTGCTGGCGCGCCATCTGCGCGGGGATATGGATTGTTATCCTCCGTTTATTGGCAAATAAGCTTTCTCTCCATGTATATTCTCATCACCTACGATGTTGTTACGGAAGACAAGGCCGGCCAGCGCCGCCTGAGGCGGGTTGCCCGTGCTTGTGAAAACATCGGGCAGAGAGTACAGAATTCCGTGTTTGAATGCGAGGTCTCTCCGGCCCAATTGGTTGACATCAGGAGCAAGTTGCTTAAAATTATTGATCAGGACAGCGACAGCCTCCGGATTTACCACATGGGGTCCAATTGGCATCACAAAATCGAACAATTAGGCAAGGAAAAGAGCTATGACATTTCCGGGCCGTTGATCATTTGAGTGCTGTTTGACATGGCCTTTGCGCCAACCCCAAGCTTACATCAAATTGCCGGGAGGTCGGCGATTCTTGTAAGACATTGGAAAACGCAGATTGACAACCAAGTATGATGAAGAGAAGACGGTATGTGATGTGCCGTCTTCGTGAAGTTGGCGCAAAGCCTCACTTGCATGATTGATTAACAACATGTACCGTTGAGGCAGTCGCTCTCCGCAAGGAGGGCGTGGATTGAAACACGCCGTTCTTCTCCCATTTAACACTGAAAGAAAGTCGCTCTCCGCAAGGAGGGCGTGGATTGAAACTGGTCAAGGCCGACCCGGTAGAGATTGCCTCCCAGTCGCTCTCCGCAAGGAGGGCGTGGATTGAAACCTCCGGCTGTGCTGGTAGAGTGCGGTTTCTTGTCGTCGCTCTCCGCAAGGAGGGCGTGGATTGAAACCCGTTCCGGAGATTTGGCCGCCGCCGGAGTAGTAGGTCGCTCTCCGCAAGGAGGGCGTGGATTGAAACGACATGAAGGATCTGTTCCCGGTTACGAATTTGAGTCGCTCTCCGCAAGGAGGGCGTGGATTGAAACGCAAGGTGGAACAGGCAGGCGGACGCGCATATAAGTCGCTCTCCGCAAGGAGGGCGTGGATTGAAACTCCAGCTTGGTCCGCACCTCCGGAGTGATGGCGCGTCGCTCTCCGCAAGGAGGGCGTGGATTGAAACGTCACGGCGCGCTGTGTGGCTGCCCGCATCTTGAGTCGCTCTCCGCAAGGAGGGCGTGGATTGAAACGCTTGCTGGCTATGAGGATGCAAAAACGGAACTGGTCGCTCTCCGCAAGGAGGGCGTGGATTGAAACCAGGCGTACTTAAAAAGATCAGTATTGATCACATGTCGCTCTCCGCAAGGAGGGCGTGGATTGAAACTTTTCCGGCTTGGCATGGTCAGTATGGGCTCCCCGTTGCTCTCCGCAAGGAGGGCGTGGATTGAAACTATTGTTAATCAGCAAGCGGCAGAATTAAGAGAACGTCGCTCTCCGCAAGGAGGGCGTGGATTGAAACCCAGCGTGCCTGTCCGTAGCAGGAGCGGGTGTAGGGTCGCTCTCCGCAAGGAGGGCGTGGATTGAAACCGGGAGCATGCCGCCGATGTAATTGCCTGCATACAGTCGCTCTCCGCAAGGAGGGCGTGGATTGAAACCACACGCGCGTCGCAACAAGACTATACGCTGATATGTCGCTCTCCGCAAGGAGGGCGTGGATTGAAACTCGTCATCCACCGTTCCCCAGGTATAAAGCGCTTGTCGCTCTCCGCAAGGAGGGCGTGGATTGAAACTTCGTGCGTGGCCGCTTCCAGCCGGAAGAGGACGTGTCGCTCTCCGCAAGGAGGGCCGGCTGACTTGTACGATGATTAAAAAGCACCCCGGACCAGATAAGTCCGGGGTGCTTTTTTGTTTTCTGCCGCAGGAGTCAGAGAATGGGACGATCTTTCGGGTTGAGTTCGGCGGGCGGCAGGGAACGGAGCAGGGCCAGCAGGGGGTCCTGCACTGCGGTTCCTGTTTCACTCTGGCGTTTGAATTCCTCTTCTTCCTGCTGGAGGGCGGCTAGTTTGGTGTCTTCCACCAGGGCTTTGAATTTGTCCGCCTGGGAGTATTCTCCGTCTGTATCCCGGAAGACACGGGCAAGCCAGCGGCGTTTTTCTTCCGTGCTGAGCAGGGGATCGTTCATGAGTCCGGCTGTGTTTGTTTGTCCAGCAGGTTTCCGGCCAGTTGCCTGCCTTTCTCTGTAGAGCGGTAGCCATAGGG
>OJNW01001474.1_pt1 | contig 10850 bp, 6 predicted proteins | sample 1597951 | NCBI WGS metagenome assembly OJNW01 (sample SAMN01915212, study PRJEB22387) | human gut metagenome | isolation source: stool | host: Homo sapiens | place: USA | reverse complement strand
CGAAAAAATCGAGCAAGCGAGCAGCGCGAAGATTTTTTCGGGCACCGCAAGGCGGTGGGGGCAGATACGCCGTGGCTACCTTTGGAGCGGATCTGTGCGCAGTACGGATTTGGATTTTTCGCCCCAGAAAAATCTAAATTCGTAGCCAGCACAGCTAAGAGACAAAGGGGTTTACAAAGGGGAAAGCCCGGTTCCCCTTTGCCCTGTTTTGCTTCCTTTTGCCGGAGCAAAAGGAAGGCCCCGCGGCGAGCGGTGCTAACTATGCCTTTGCAAAAGGCCCCGCGGCGCCGATAGGCGACTGCAAACTGGCCTCCGCCGGGCAGGCAAGATGAGATGGGGCCTACCCACATAAAAAGGCCCGGAGAGAAGCTCGCCGCTTCCCTCCGGTAAAAAGGCTTATTCTGCTTTGGCGGTGCTGCTGGTGCCGTCCTCTCCGTGCAGGATGCGGTCCAGCTCCTCCCGGCGGGCCCGGCGGTAATCGTAGTACTGCTGCAGCTTTTCCCGCAGCGGGATCTCGGTATGCAGGGCCAGGAAAAAGTGCTGGCGGCCGTTTTCCCGGCCGGCCTTAAAGTAGGCCTTCAGCTCCTCATAGCGGACCACCACATTCTTCTCGCGGGCAAAGGTCCTTATCTTGACCATGAGGTGGGTGGAATAGACGAAATCGATGGCGAAAACGCCGAAAAACGCGCCGATGACAAAGGAAAACGCCAAATTGCGGGAAAGCCAATCCAGTGCCCGCAAAATGTAAGGATCCACAAAGAAATAATAGGCCGCGCCCATCACTGCCCAAATGGCGGAAAACAGGGGGCAAATAAGACCATTCACATTACCCCAGCGGCGGCTGTAATCCCACAGACGGGCATTCATCACCTTCAGCAGCAGGATGCCGGCAATGTACTCGATGGCGGTCATGGCGGCGGCCATCAGCACCAGCATGGCAATGTGGTTCCACACAGGGTTGGCGATCTGGCGGCTTTCCGAAAGGCGGGAAACCAGGTACAGGATGCAAAGCCCGGTGCCGTACAGCGGCACATAGGGCCCCACCATAAAGCCGGGGTTGATCCACTTGCGCTCGGGATTATTGCCGGAAATAAAGCGCCGGAAGAAAAGCTCCAGCACCCAGCCCAGCGAAGAACCGATATAGAACAAAAAAGCCAGCTTCAAGAAGGTATTCATAAGGCCCTCCGGTCACGGTTTTTGGCGGCCATGCCGCGCTGGGGAAAATTATATCACATCTTCGGCCGGGGTTCAACTCACACATGGGATAGAATGGGGGCAGCGGCAGGTTTTGAACCTACTGCTGCCCCCAGAGAGGTAAGTGAGGATGGTTGTTTAGAAGCGGCGGGTGCCTGCATACAGGCACGGAGCCGCAAGCGCCAGCAGGGCCAAGCCGGGCAGCGGCTGGCCCACATGGGCCGCGCCGGTATTGGGGTTGCTGGCGGGAGTGCTTTCACCGGACTGGGAAGGAACGACGATCACCACACCGCTGCCGCTTTCGGTCCACAGGATGATGGAGCCGCGGATTACTTCAAAGTGCTTATCGTCTTCCGGACGGAAGATCCACTCGTAGGCTGTCCCTTTTTCGACTTTCACGCTTTCTGGGTCACCATCAACTGCCCACATTACATTACCGGGCACAGAGAATACATCATTATCGGCATTGAGGTGGGCATCGGCCAGGGTCTTGCCGCTGGAGGTGATGGGGGTGTAATTGGGGGTGCCAGTGGGGGTGGCCATGGTGAGGGCGATATTTACAGTGACGGTGGCATCCTCGTGGTTCTTGGAATAGGCCTCATTATAACCAACTTGCATGGTTATTGTAATGGTTTGGCCTACGCTCAAGCCCTCAGCCAGCTGATAAGTAATGGCGCCAGTATTAACATCCACACCCCAGCCACTTTTTATCGTGTTTTCGGGAGAATAAGTTCCTGAGTGGAAACGCAGCGTTCCTGCATCCGCTTTCAGCTGATCCAATGCCGTACCAATGGATTCATAGATATTGATGGTCTTGCTGGCGGTATCATTAAAGACCTGGTTCACATTGATGGTGCCCAGCTGGGGGCCATCCGCCTTGGCAATGGTCACTTTGACTTCCTCGCTGGTGAGGAAGTAGGTGCCAACGGTGGCTGTGCAGCAGTAATCGTAGTCCCCCGCATTCAGGCCGGTTTCCACTGTATAGGTTTGGGCAGTAGCATTATCAATCGCGGTTTTCTTGTTGCCGTTTACCTTGTACCACTGGTAGGTCACACCGGTCGCATTATCCGGGGCAACAACGGTTGCGGTAAGAACCGGGGCCTGTTCGGCGGTGTAGCCGTATTTGGCGTTGTTATGGCCCGTTACGGATGCCGTGACACTCTTGATGGGGGCCTCCTTAACAGTATTGCCATCAAATACATAACCGTGGGCCAACAGGGTTTCCTTATCGGCTCCTGTAATTTCGCCATAGGTACCGCCGGAGAGTTGAACGGTATCGCCGCTAACTTCCAGCTTAGTAACTCTACCATTCCCTGTTATGGTAAGCTTGCCGCTTGTTACTTTCAATTCATTTATGGTTACTCCAGCCAAATTAAGCGTTACCTGCGTATTCTTTCCACTGTAAGTCACGCTCTCCTGGTTCCTAATTGGATTTACCGTTATTGAGTCTCTTTCATTGCCGGCATAATCCAGTGCCCCCTGCAAGGTTGTAAAGCATCCCCCCTGAGCAGGAGAGTTGCCTAAATACGCTCCCAAGCCAACCCGGCATGCATCACATATACCATCTCTGTTGATATCATAATGCTGAATTGTTGGATTCTCTCTAACATGCTCGCATTTGTCACATCTTGGGCTGTGGTTTATGCCATTGGCATTAGCCACATAGTTATTACCGGTATAGGTGTGGTTACAATCGGTACTTTCCGTCGCCAGTGCTACAACAGACAGCATGGTGACACACAGCACGGCGGCCAGCAAAACACTACATACTCGTTTCTTCATATGTTCCTCCAGAATTACAGTTTTTATTCTACCAGCCACAGGCGGCGGGCGGCGGTTTTGGCCTCGCTGCGGCGGCTGACATTCAACTTGGTGAGGATATGGCTGACATGGGTTTTTACCGTGGGCAGCTTGATATCCAAAATGCGGCCGATCTCGGCATTGCTTTTATCGGCGCACATCAGGCGCAGCACCTGCAGCTCGGTGGCAGTCATTTCCTCGCCGGGGGGCAGGGGCGGCACCAAAAAGTAGGGATACCGGGCGGCCTGCACCCGGGCAAAGGCCACCACCTGCCGGTACCAGCTCTCTTCCTCCGGGCTGGGCAGGGCCTGCAGCAGGGGCAGCAGGGCGGCGCCGCAGCAGCTTACCGGGCGGATGAACCCCAACCCGGCGGCAATGCGCAGGGCATCGGTAAGGCTTTGCCGCCAGGCTTCGTCCTTTAGCCGGTACTGGGCCACGGCCCGCAAAAGCAGCAGGGTGGTGTGATCCATCTTCCGCTGGCAGGCGATGCAGTAGGGTTCCAGCGGAGCCAGGGTAAGCAGGGCGGCCTGCGGCCGGCCCTGAGCAAGCTCCGCCATGGCCTGAGTAAAGTACTGGTAGCGCTTCATGATATTGATGCTGAGGGGGTCGCGCGGGGCCTTTTCCCGGTACCAGCTATCTACGGCATCGGTATCGCCAGTCCGCAGGTCAACGCGGCACAGCATGGCATCGATATTGGGCAAAAATCGGCTTTGGCCGCTTTCCGCGAAGCGCTGCCGCAGGCTTTCCAGCGTCCTGCGGGCATCCTGGGAGTGGCCGGCCGCCAACTGGCTGCGGGCCAGCAGGCCCACCGCGGCGAATTCAATATCCGGGGTGCCATCCCGCTGGATCTCCCCCAATCGGGGCATTAGGGCCAGCATACGGGCGGTGATGTCCTCGCCTTTTTCAAACTTGCTTTCGGCAATGGCGCAATCCGGCAGACCCACGCCATCCCGGCCCAGAATGGCCTCCACCGGGACACGGATGGTCTGATAAAGCAGGTCATCCCGGCGGCTCCATTCGCTGAAGTCCTTGCCGCCGTTCATAATGCTGGGCAGGGCGCTGGTGACCGAAAAGGCCGGCAGGGTCACTTCCTTATTGACCAGCAGCCGGTAGGCCGCGGGGATGATGGCGGTGAGATCGGTGACGCCGCGCTGCGGCAGGGAGATATCCAACCAGGCCAGCCGGCCCCGGGCCTGCCGCCCGGCCGCGTCGCTTTTGGCACGGCAGCGGGCAAACTGAGAAAGCGCCTGGTACCAGCGCTCGCTGCCCTCATAATCGGCCGCCAGGGCGCACAGCATACTCATGCCCTGCATCAGCGCCGGGGAGGCGGCGATCTCCTGCTCCGGCAGGCTGCGGTAGTATTTCTCCATCTCGCTGTAATGGCCCATGCCGGGATGAAGCTCGGCATTGCGCACCAGAAGCTCGGAGACCTTGGAATGATCCCCTGCCATGGTGTAGCACTCCAGCGCATGGCTGTAATCCTCTTTCAGCTCGTAGTAGAGGCCGCCGCGGCCCAGAACGGTGCGACGCTTTTCCTCGCTGTATTCCCGGTCCATCTCCCACAGCAAAAAGGTGCGGAACTGCGGCCAGAACCGGAACCGCTGCACATCATCGGGGCGCAGCATGGTGGTATTGTGCTGAAGCCAGGCCAGGCGTTCCCCGGCGTGGGGATCGCCGCTGACCATTCGGGCCAGCTCGGCATCGAAGCTCTCAAAGGGGGCAAGCTCCAGCAGAAAACGGCGGATGGGCAGATCGAACCGGCGGTAGACCGCCGCCTCAAAGTAGAAAAAGACCTCGTGGTAGCCCTGGGCGATGAGCTCCGGGCCATAGGGGCGGCCGCTAGCCATGCAGTGGGCGATGACCGCCACGCCCAGCGGGTAGCCGCTGGTTTCCCGCAGGATCTCGGAAAGCTCCGATTCGCTGACGGGGGTGCCCTGCTGCCGGAACAGGCTGCGGATATCCTCCCGGTCAAAAAGCAGGGCGTCGGCATCCAGCACCGCCATAAGCCCGGCATACTGGAAGGCCATGAGCCAGCCCGGCACCGCCCCGCGGGAAAGCAGGACGAACCGGCGGTCGCTGTACTCCCGGACGAGCTGGCACAGCGCCTGCTGATCCGGCTCCTCGGTCATCTGCCGCAGGTCATCGATCAAGAGGACCTGCCAGTCCTTATCATCCGCCGGCAGGGCGAAGTCCGGCTCCCCGGCGGTGAGAGAAAGCACCTGCTGCCCGGCAAGCAGCGTTTCGGCCAAGGTGCTTTTGCCAAAGCCGCAGGGCGCGGTGAAAAACAGCACCCTGCCCCGTGCCATGAATTTTTGGTACTGTTCCCGGACAGACGACCGGATGACTACATTTTTGGCCATGCGCTCCCTCCCTTTGCAACGGATTCATCCCGTGGGGGCCACGGGATGCCGAAGGGGACCAGTCCCCTTATGGTATGATGGATCGGCGGTATTTTGTGTTCTGGTCTTATTTTACCAGCCAAAGCGGGTGGTGTAAATCATCCCAAAGTATGAGAAAATACATTTTTGCGGGGGATGAGGCACTCCCACAGGGGAGAGCCATGCCGCCAATCAGGTCAGCGGGGGCGGCGGGAGGACCTTCCATATAGGGACGGAAGCGAATTCCATGCCAAAGTTGCAACAGTGCGTGCGGATTGTGCAATTGACTTTATACACAAGGCTTTCTAAAATAAAAAGTGTAGATTGTGCACAATTTATTATGGAATCCGTTTTCGGATCGCGACCGAAGGCGGCAGATCACCGTTCACCTGAGAATAAAAATTACAGAAGGGAGGATCGCATGCAAAGCTCCGTGCTTAGCCTTGCATGTGAACTACTATGACAAAGTCAGCTGTCCAAAAGCGTGAATGGCCGATCATTTTGATCGCGTTCCTCTTTATGTTCTTTTTCGGCCGGATTCTGGGCCCGTTCTCCGTGGTTACACAGGTCGGCTCCAATGCCCTGGGCGTATTTATCGGCGTTATTCTGCTTACAGTATTCACTTCCCAGTCCACCCTAGCTGCTATCCTGGGTATTATCGCCATGGTATACAGCGGCTTTTTGACATCCTCCGCCGCTGTTTCCAGTTGGATGGGCGGTTCTACCGTCCCCCAGCTGATCTTTGTATCTGCGCTGTGCGTGGCGCTCAAGGAAGCCGGCGTGATCGATGTGCTGGTGCGCAAGCTGCTTAGCATCAAGGCGCTTCGAGGACGCCCGGTCGCGCTGCTGTTCTCGCTGTTCTTCTCCAGCTTTATCGTTTCCATGTTCATCGGGTTTATCCCCACCGCGCTGCTGTACTTCGGCATTTATGAGTCCATCCGGGATGTGTGCGGCTATGATAAGCAGGACAGATTCTGCAAATTCATGCTGCTGGGCATCTACCTGGGCTGCATGGGTAATTTCTGCTTCCCCTTCAAGGGCATTGCCCTTACCATTTACACCCTTATCAATACCAGCATGCAGGGCTTTGGACTGAGCATCAATATGTTCACCTATATGTTCGTGTGCATCCTGGTCAATCTGGTATGGCTGTGCATCCTGGCCTTTATGATCCCCGGTGTATTTAAGTGCAATGTTGCCCCGCTGAAGGAGCTGGATATTGAAAATGTAGAGGCGCTGCGCAACATTCCCAAGAAATTTAATAAGCGCCAGAAGCTCATTCTCACCATCTTCTGCCTGTCCTTCCTGTATATCATCGTGATCCCGCTGCTGCCGAAGGACTTCCCCGGAAGCGCTGTTCTGGCTCCTATCGGCACTACCCTCATTTTCCTGCTGGCGCTGGGCATTCTGGGGCTTATCAAAGTAGACGGCAAGCCGCTGGCCAACCCCATGAAGCTGCTGAGTGAAGGCACCCTGTGGAATGTGGTGTGCATCGTTGGCTGCTTCACCTTCCTGGGCAATGCCATGGCTTCCGCTGATTTGGGCATTCGCGACTGGATCATCTCTCTGCTTAAACCCGTATTCGGCAATATGCCGCTGCCGCTGCTGCTGCTGCTCCTTACTATTGTTATCACCATCATCACCAACATCTGCAACGGCACCCCCCTTACCCTGTTGGGCAACGCGGCCATCATGCCTTTTGTATGCCAGATGCAGCTGGACACCGGGATCAGCGCATCTGTTACCGCCGCGACGCTGAGCCTGTGCGCCAACATGGCCTTCTTGACCTATGCAGGTACCATCTACGCCGCGCTGCTGCTGGACCGTGAGGAGATAGACAACCGCTTTATTTGGCACGATGCCATCAAGGTGATTCCTGTTTATATCATTGTGGTTTATGTGATTGCCCTTGGCTGCAGCTACATTCTGCCCTAACCGGCTTTTCCGGGACGATATGGCCTGTTCCCTTCTTCCCGCGCATCTGCTATAATACACTAAGAAACGAGGCATACCATCAATGGAAAAACCAAAGCAAATCACTGAGCAATCCCATTCCATCCCCGTTGCGGGGGAAGCGGATGTAATCGTAGTAGGCGGCGGCGTAGCCGGTGTAGCCGCCGCAGTTTCGGCCGCACGCAATGGCTCCCGGGTCATTCTGCTGGAGAAAAGCATCATCCTGGGCGGTCTGGCTACCCTGGGCCATGTCTGCATCTATCTGCCTCTGGATGACGGTTTGGGGCACAAGGTATATGGCGGCCTGGCGGAGGAGCTGCTGCATGTCTGCATCCGCTACGGCTACGATAACCTGCCAGATTGCTGGCGGAACGGGCCCGATACCGTGGACACCCCCACCGGCCGCTACCGCACCAATTTTAATATCCCGGCTGCCGTGTGCGCACTGGATGAGCTGATGGAACAGGAAGGTATTCAGGTCGTTTTTGATACCAACTTCTGCGCGCCCATCATGGAGGGTAAAACCTGCAAGGGCGTCATTGTCGAAAACAAATCCGGACGCACCGCCTACCTGGCCAAGGCCTTTGTGGATGCCAGCGGCGACCTGGACCTGATGTTCCGGGCCGGCGCTCCCACTGAAACACAGCGGAGCATTGTTTCCCACTGGGCACATGAAATAGACCTGGATACCATGAAAAAAGGCCTGGAGACCGGGCAGGCCCTGCAGGCACTGCCGCTGCGCTGGCTGGGGCTTCGCCCCGATGCCGATAACAGCGAGGCGGAGATCCCCATGTACTATGGCACCACCAGTGAGGGCGTCAACGGATATATCCGTACCAGCCGCAAGCTGGCGCTGGACTACTTAAAGCAGCACCAGAGCCCCTCCTACGCGCAGATGACCCTGCCGCTTATGCCGCAGTTCCGTATGACCCGCCGGCTGGTTGGCAAGGAGCAGCTGGAGGTAGTGCCTGACCGGTATGTGGAAAGCTCAATCGGCTGCATGATCCACTCGCTGGAAATCCCTGCCGAAGTATACGAGTTCCCATACGGCGGCCTCATCGATACCGAGATCACCAACATTGCCGCAGCCGGAAGGATCGTTTCCGCCACCGGCCGCGGCTGGGAAGTCGCACGGTTTATTCCCGCCTGTGTTCTCACCGGTGAAGCTGCCGGCTTGGCTGTTTCCATGGCTGCCAAGGAGAATATCAGCCTGCAGGCGCTGGATGTGCCCGCCCTGCAGCACACTTTGGCCAGCCGCGGCGTCAAGATCCACATGGATGAAGCCCTGCGCCGGAACCGCCGCCCCCAGCCCGGAGAAAAGAAGGACCCCAAAAAGACGGATGCCACATCCGTTGTTCGGGCGGATTCCCTTTCCTACCGTCACTGAGACACTGAGGAAGCCCCGCTGCATTGCCTACCCGCTGCCATAACCAAAAGGAGGGCGCACTATGGAGATCCAATACCTGAAGACTGTACTGCTGGTGGCCACCCACCTGAATTTCAGCAAGGTCGCTGAGGAGATCCCCTGTGCGCCCTCCTCGGTCTCCCGGCAGGTGAAGTGTGTGGAGGAGGCCCTGGGCATTACCTTATTTGACCGTCCCGCCCGGGGCGAGCGCCTGAAGCTGACAGGGCCGGGCACCAGCGTTCTTCCCTATATCGCACAGGTGGTGGGACAATATGAATCGCTGGAGTTTCACATCAGCCGGCTGAAGGGCCAGGATGAGAAGCCCTATACCATCGGTCTTCCTCTGGGGCGCATCAGCATAAAAACCGAGTGCCTGCTGATGGAAAAATTCTATCTGTATGCCCCCGGGCACAATATTCAGTTTCTATTTTACCAATCCTCGGAGGTCGAAGCCTGCCTGCGCAGTCGGGAATTTGACGCGCTGCTGGTCACTCGTGTCTTTTGGCAGGAGGACCGTAATAAAACGCCTGCCTTCTGCACCATACCGGGTACCCGCTGTACCCTGCTGCACAATCAGCCGCTATGTATTGTCATGCGGGCGGACCACCCCTTGGCTGGACAAGCGGATGTAGATGTGGGCGACCTGCGGGAGCAGAGCTTTATCCTGTACTATGATCCCATCCGGGAAGGAATCCGTACCGGAGATATTCAAACAGACGGTTTTCTCCGTCACTGCCAGCGAGCCGGATTTGTGCCCAAGCTGGAGATCATCTCCAAGAACATCTCCGAGCTGCGCAATGTATGCGTAGAAAACTACAACTGGGTCTACCCCACCTTCCAGCCGAACTGGATGCTTCCCTCTTCCCAGATTCGGGCTGTCCCACTGAAGGATCCCCTGTATGGCTCTGAATACTATCTGATTACCACCGAGGACCACACTGATGACACCGCTGAAATGGTCCGGCGGTTCTTCCAGCAAACCTTCTCTACGGATTAAATCGCCCTCCGTAAATAAACAAACTGAAGTCCTCCGCATGGGATCCCACGCGGAGGACTTCAGCATATATATTCGGTTTAGAATTCCGCAAAGCCGGTGGTGCGGGGGAAGGGCAGTACATCACGGATATTCGGGATGCCGGTGACATACATGATGAGCCGCTCGAAGCCCAGGCCGAAACCGGCGTGGCGCGCGCCGCCGAAGCGCCGCAGGTCGAGGTACCACCAGTAGTCCTCCTCATTCAGCCCCAGCTCGTGGATGCGGTCCAGCAGGATGTCCAGACGCTCCTCACGCTGGCTGCCGCCGATGATCTCGCCGATGCCGGGCACCAGCAGGTCCACGGCCGCCACCGTCTTACCATCATCGTTCAGGCGCATATAGAAGGCCTTGATCTCCTTGGGATAATTGGTAACAAAGACCGGCTTGCCGAAAATCTTTTCGGTGAGGTAGCGCTCATGCTCAGTCTGCAGGTCCACACCCCAGCTTACGGGGTACTCAAACTCCACATCGGCCTTTTGCAGCCGCTCGATGGCCTCGGTATAGGTGCAGACGGCAAAGTCGCTGTTTACCACATGGTTCAGGCGTTCCAGCAGGCCCTTATCCACAAAGTTATTGAAGAATTCCAGCTCGCGGGGGCACTGCTCCATCACATAGCGCAGCACATATTTTATCATATCCTCCGCCAGCACCATATTGTCCTCCAGGTCGGCAAAGGCGATCTCCGGTTCGATCATCCAGAACTCGGCGGCATGGCGTCCGGTGTAGGATTTTTCCGCGCGGAAGGTGGGGCCGAAGGTGTAGATCTTGCCAAAGGCCATAGCCATACACTCACCCTCCAGCTGACCGCTGACGGTGAGATTGGTGGCTTTGCCGAAGAAATCCTGGCTGTAATCGATCTTGCCGTCCTCGGTCAGAGGGGGATCGGCGGGATCGATGGTGGTGACGCGGAACATCTCGCCGGCACCCTCACAGTCGGAAGCGGTCAGCAGCGGAGAGTGGGCGTAGACGAAGCCGTTTTCCTGGAAGAACTTGTGGATGGCGTAAGCGGCCACGCTGCGGACGCGGAAAGCGGCGTTGAAGGTGTTGGTGCGGGGGCGCAGGGTGGGCATGGTGCGCAGATACT
>OJNW01001469.1_pt1 | contig 10893 bp, 10 predicted proteins | sample 1597951 | NCBI WGS metagenome assembly OJNW01 (sample SAMN01915212, study PRJEB22387) | human gut metagenome | isolation source: stool | host: Homo sapiens | place: USA | reverse complement strand
ACCGCTGCGCTCAATCGCTCTGCGATTTTCGCTTGCATGGTGTTTCGCATAATGCGGCATCTCCGATGCCGAGGGTGCAAATTGCATCATAGCGTAGGGACATGCCTTTGGCATGTTTCGATGCCAAGGTCAACCCATTGAAAACACACCAGAAGAACCGTCCCTTTGGTATGATAATCTTAGCAAATCATATTGTGTATCAAGAAGTAAACACCTTTATTGGACTATCTTGCTAAGATTACACATACTTACAAAATGTCATAAGGTACAGGAGCGCCATTCTTCAGCTTTTGCTCCATGTCTTCTTTATTAAGCATGAAACAACGACAACTTTTTGCCCTTGATGTATCCAAAGTTTCATATTTAGGTATTTGCAAATGTTTATAAAGACGGCATATCTTGCCCAATCCATTATAGCTATCAACATAATTTCTGCATACGCAACAATTGAGGATGCCATACTTTTGAAAGCCCACATATTTTGCATAGTCGTATATTTCGAATGAAAATAGAGTGTGAAAACGCATTTCAAAAAGAGAATGTGGAGAAGACTTCCTCGCCTCATTACAATTTCCATCATCTTGATAACAGCGAATTTTCCCAGACTGGTACAAAACATATCTTACAAACCCTATGTCACTATTTATTGCATGGTTGTTATAGTCTTCCATTTTGAAGCCATAAAAATTAATTTTTGATGGATCTTGTTCTGAATACATATTGAATGACATCTTTTCAATAAATCCATTTTTAATCAAGTTGGAAATGTCATCTTCATCCTCAATAAGAATCTCTATAATCCTATTACCGCTATGTAGTTTTGCTTCATCACTTGCATGAGTCACGCAAAATTCAATATAGATTGGCTCTCTTTCTGGATGTGTGGAAGAATATATCTTTAAGTCTGAACGTCTTCTGATATTGTCATAGCATATTTCTTGTTCGCAGGAATCATAATATTTTTTTAAATTGAAAAGCTTCTGTTGAATTGTTCGACATTCGTTATATCGTACATATTCACATTGCTTAGATTTTTGGCAATATGATTTATACTCAAACCCCATTAAAAACTCTTCATTATCCAAAAAGGCATTACGAACTTTCTCTTTTGCAAGAAGGTGTAACATAGACTCATGGGCAAATTCGCATTCTGTTCCAGATTGGTGCGCAAAATGATGAATTCTTTTCAATCCTTGATTTTTAGCCATCAATGGTTCTTTACAGGCAGGACAAAAACATCCGCACTCATTACCAGTACGAACATCATCTACATTGACAAGCTGTCCTTTCGAACCCACTGCATATATTAGCATATGGGCTTCATGTTTTTGTTGCACCTTCTTCATTGTTGTTAATTTTTAAGTTCTACAAATTCTATTTTGTACCCCATCGCATTTGCTATTTTAGATAATAAGTCGATACCAACGGACTGCTTTCCTTGTTCTATTCTACACAAGTTTGCGGCATCAATCCCTGTAAGCAAAGAAAGAGTCTTAGCCTCTAAATGTTTTTCTTCCCTAATTTCTTTTATACGTTTACCAATTCTTATACGTTCGTCATTTTTAGACGTACCTACCCCCAATGGCATTTCCAATGAATTTTGAACAAACCACAAAGTAAATATACCAAACAAATCATCTTTAGGAGATAAGTCTGGTTTTTCTTGTTGTAATAATTGTATTGCTTTTAAATAGTATTCCTGGGCTTGCAATGGGAAAGTACTATTAAACAACAATGTGGTTGTTTCACCAGTCGAGTGCTGTAATTTTATCTCACACTGATTACTACCTTTCGTTTCAAAAATAATATCTTCAATCATATATTTTTGCCATATAAATTTATGTTTTTGCAAAGGTACAACAATTTTCTAAATTGGTATATATAACAATTACACAATTGGCATATTTAACAATTATTACATTTTGAACAGTAGCGCTATTTGTTTCTCTCTAATATTTCAAAATATTGTTGTCCGGTAAAATGACTATTTTTGCTCATGGTTATGTTTTAATTTTTGCAAATACAAAGATAACCAAAAGGGCTGATACCTCGTGAGAAGTGTCAGTCCTGATTTAATTTGCTCATAAAAGTTTTACCGGACAGCAATAAAAGTAAATCCAACACAAAAATAATGCTGAACTGCGTGGAAATGTGGTGAAAAATTGCACATTTCCACGCAGTTCAGCATCTTTTTTGCTCCGAAGCCTTGCGTGTGGGGCTTTGGGGGGGGATTAGAATGGAGCCTTTTCGGGAGCGACGGGGGCTTGTGGGTCGCCAGTCTGTGGACGGCTGCCGAGAAGTTCGAAGGTATCGGCATACACCTCGGTCACGTAGCGCTTAATGGCGTTGCGGTCTTCCCATTGGCGTGTACGGAGTTTGCCCTCAATGTAGAGTTTGGTGCCTTTGCGCACATATTTCTCCACGATTTCGGCTTGTTTGCCCCAAACCACGATATTGTGCCACTCTGTGCGCTCGGCTGGGCCGTTGGCGGTGGAATAGCGTTCCGACGTGGCAAGCGTGAACGAAGCCACGCATTGCCCTTGCTGTGGGTAACGAACATCTGGGTCTTTGCCCACGTTACCAAGAAGAATTACTTTGTTTACTGACATATCTTTTAATTTTTTTCTATTTTTCGGGAGAAAATCAGAGTACTCTAATTTCTAATATCTAATTTCTAAAAAAATCTATTTCGATGCTTTCAGGCCCTCAATCACACTGGTGGTGAAGCCGTGGGCTTCCATGGCGTTGAGGCCTTTGATGGTGATGCCGCCGGGGGTGGTCACCTTGTCGATTTCAGCTTCAGGGTGCGCGCCTGTGGCTTGAAGCAATGCCGCAGCGCCTTGCATGGTTTGCAGCACGATGTCTTTCGCAAGGTCGGCTTTCACGCCCAGTTCCACGCCCCCTTCGCTTGCAGCACGCACATATCGCATAGCGTAGGCAATGCCGCACGAAGCCAAAGCCATACACGCCGTCATCTGGTTTTCATCGATAACCATCACCGATCCAAGGCGACTGAAGATGTCGCTCACACACTTGACTTGCTCATCGCTTGCGCCAATGGAGCAAATGAAAGTCATGCTCTTGCGCACGGCTATGGCGGTGTTGGGCATCACACGGAACACGGCAGGCGGAGTGCAAAGCGAAAGGTCTTCGAGTTGCGACAAAGTGATACCTGCCACCACCGACACCAGCATCTGCTTTTCCCACTGAATTTTGGGCGAAAGCGGATCCATCACGTCATACACCAGCCACGGCTTCACGGCAAGGATAATGATGTCGGTGCCAAGTATAGCCTTCTCGTTGTCGGTGTCTACATTCATATCGGGATAGTCGGCCTTCAGCGCATCGAGCTCGCCGTGGTTGTTTGGCGAGCAAACGGTAATGTCGGCTGTGCAGAAATCAGGGTCGGCAGCCAATCCTCTTGCGATAGCGCCACCCATGTTGCCAGCCCCAATGATTCCTATTTTCATAATCCTAAATTTTTATTTTACAAATATAGCAAAAATAATGCCAAATGCCCACAACATGGCGTTTTGATTTTTCGTCGTCATTTGCAAGTTTTTGCAACCGATTGCGGTGGCGGTCGGGTGAAATATTGTGGGTGAATATGGTTTATTTGATAATTTAGCAGTAACTTTGCTATATCACAAAACATGATTATTACTCAGCGGAGATTTCTCCGCCACAATGTATGCTCAAAAATATGAAAAAGTCACTTCCTATTATCAAAGACGACCCTTGGCTTCAGCCGTTTGCGCCTGCAATTGAGGGCCGACACGAAGATGCGTTGAAAAAAATGAAGGAACTTGCCGGCAAGGGCAAGCTCAGCGATTTTGCAAACGCCTACAATTACTATGGCTTGCACCGCACTGATAATGGATGGACATTCCGTGAATGGGCACCAAATGCCACCGACATCTACATCGTGGGGCCATTCAACGAATGGACAGAGTGTGAACCCTACCGCATGAAGCGACTCACCGACGGCAACTGGGAAATCAACCTGCCTGAACGCGCCATGGCGCACGGCGACCTCTTTAAGCTGCATGTGCACTGGAATGGCGGTTGGGGCGAACGCATCCCTGCCTACGCCACACGCGTGGTGCAAGACGACACCACCAAGATTTTCTCGGCGCAGGTTTGGAGCCCTGAAAAGCCCTACGAGTTTAAGGTACACGACTTCGTGCCAACGGTCGATCCGCTGCTCATCTACGAGTGCCACATCGGTATGGCGCAAAACAAGGAGGCAGTAGGCTCGTACGAGGAATTTCGCACCGAGGTGCTGCCACGCATCGTGAAATTGGGCTACAACGCCATTCAGATTATGGCTATTCAGGAGCACCCCTACTACGGCTCGTTTGGCTACCATGTGTCGAGTTTCTACGCTGCATCAAGCCGCTTCGGCACTCCCGAAGAGTTGAAGCGTCTTATCGACGATGCCCACGCCCATGGCTTGGCTGTGATTATGGATATCGTACACTCCCACGCCGTGAAAAACGAGGTGGAGGGTTTGGGGCGATTCGACGGCAGCTACGACCAATACTTCTACGGCGACGGCCGACGCGAGCACCCGGCATGGGATTCGCTCTGCTTCGACTATGGCAAAAATGCCGTAATCAATTTCCTGTTGAGCAACTGCAAATTCTGGCTCGATGAATACAAGTTCGACGGTTTCCGCTTCGACGGTGTGACCTCGATGCTCTACTACAGCCACGGACTGGGACAGGCGTTTGGCAGCTACGACGACTACTACGACGGCTCGCAAGACACCAACGCCATCACCTATCTCACCCTTGCCAACATACTGATTCACGAGGTGAACCCTCACGCCATCACCATCGCCGAGGAAATGAGCGGTATGCCAGGACTGGCACGCGCATTTAAAGACGGCGGCATGGGCTTCGACTACCGTATGGCAATGGGCATTCCCGACTATTGGATCAAGACCATCAAGGAGAAGAAGGACGAGGATTGGAAGCCCGGCTCCATTTTCTGGGAACTCACCAACCGTCGTGCCGACGAGAAAACCATCAGTTACGCCGAAAGCCACGACCAGGCTTTGGTGGGCGACAAGACCATCATTTTCCGCCTCATCGACAAGGAAATGTATTGGCACATGATGGTTGACGACCACAACGCTGTGGTGGATCGCGGTATGGCGCTTCACAAGATGATTCGCTTGGCAACAGCCTCGACCATCAACGGCGGTTACCTCAACTTCATGGGCAACGAATGGGGACACCCCGAATGGATCGACTTCCCACGCGAGGGCAACGGCTGGAGCCACAAATATGCACGCCGCCAGTGGGATTTGGTGGACCGCAAAGACTTGAAGTACCAGTTCCTCAACAACTGGGACACCGATATGATGCACCTGCTGGGCGGCCAACACGGCTTCCAGAAATTGCCAATCCGAAAGTTGTGGGATAAGGACGACGACCAAGTGCTCGCCTTCATGCGTGGCAATCTGGTATTTGTGTTCAACTTCCACCCATTCAAGTCGTTCGCCGACTACGGTATCTTGGCTCCCGAAGGCGAATACGAGCCCGTGATGGACAGCGATAGCGCACAATACGGCGGTTATGGCAACATCGACAGCACCATTCACCACCTCACCCAGCACGACGAACTCTACAACGAGGCGCACTTGGGTTGGCTGAAACTCTACCTGCCATCGCGCAGCGTGCAAGTGCTGCGTATGCTTCCACCAAAGCGCAAAACCGCCAAGAAAAAAGCCGCCCCAAAGAAAGTGGCAACAAAAAAAGCAACCACCAAGGCTACTCCAAAGGCCGCTTCAAAAAAGAAATAGCCACCATCGCCAACACCGATAACACGGCAAAAAAAACAAAAACTGCGTCGCAACCTTTCAAGGATTGCGACGCAGCCATTTTATACACCATTGTGTGAATCATAACAAAATCTTTTATTAATTAAATATCAGCGAGTTAGACACTTTGAAAAATGTAACTGCTAACGATTTAGAAACGAGCTATATTCTTTTTCTTTCTCAACTTTGCAATATAAAAAGTCACCTTTTCCTATGGCACTGAAAAAGTTAACTTTAACCCAAATTGGTCATTAGGGCTTGTGGTATTTCGGAATTATAGAAGAATGGATTTCGCTTGTCTTTTAATGAGTAATAGCGAGCTATTACGAATTAAAAACAAGCGAAAGGCATCTTATAAAAGCCGAAAGACCGCAAGAAGTAATCTATAAAATCCCTACACGGCCTAAAGACCGATTTGGGGTTAAAATATCTTTCCACCTTTTTTAAATTCAACAGCAGATTACATTTGCGCATTATGCCGGTTTTCAATCTGCTTTTTTTAGGATAAACCAAAATCGACTATTAGAGTTTTTTCCAAAAAGTCATATCCCACTATGAGTTTTGTTCAAACACTCCCTTTTAATTCAAATGTACTTATACAAATCACACAGCAATAATTATAGTAAGTACTTTAGAGTGAACTTTTAGCGAACTTTTAGCGAACTTTCAAATCAAAGTATTACCTTTGCACAGAACAATGTAATTATAATTAATAATCAGGATGTTAAATACGGAGGATATAAAAGATTTAGTCAATGGAGGAGAGGGGTATAATGTGGACTTTAAACGAAATGTGCCCTCGAAAGTTCGCGAACTTACAGAAGAAGTTTGTAGTTTTCTGAATGCAGCTGGTGGCTATCTGCTCATTGGAGTGAACGACAAAAATGAGATTGTCGGTGCAGAGATAGACAACAGTAAAAGATCTGCAATACAAGGCTCGATAGGTGAAATATCGCCAATGTGCCACTACAACATGTATGATGTGGATGTTGACGGAAAGAAAGTTTGGGTGATAGAAGTGCCATCTGGCAAGAACAAGCCTTATTTCTTTTCGGGAAGTACGTATTTGCGCGAAGGGGCAAACAGCCAAAAGCTGACGAATGTGGAAGAAATAAGAGAAGTATTCCAACGTCATGAGCGTATATACTTTGATGCCATCCCTCTGCCGAAAATCAATCTATTAGAGCAATTGGATAAAGACAATTTCTTGGAGTTCAAGAAAGAAGCCCATATAGTTTCCGTTGTGGACGATTTCCAAGTGCTTGACAGTATGATGGTCTTTGATGACAATAATGTTGCCAAAAGTGGCGGGGTGTTGTTTTTTGCCAAGCATCCAGAGCATGTGTTTTTCCATGCAGTTGTGCGCTGTGTACTGTTTAAGGGAACGGACAAAGTGTACATTATTGACGACAAAACTTTTGGTGGCCCTCTCTTTCAACAATACAATAAAGCTATAGAATGGCTGAAAGGCAAACTGCAAGTTGCATACAAGATTGAAGGTACAGGACCGAGAAAAGAAGTTTGGGAAATCCCATTGGAGGTATTCAAGGAAGCCATCATCAATGCGCTTGCCCATCGAGACTACAGTGAACAGGGCGCAAGTATAACCATAGAAATGTTTGACGACCGTGTGGAGATTACCAATCCTGGAACACTCCTGCCTGTGGTCGCTAAGAATTTCGGGCGAAAAAGTTTGTCACGAAACCCTCTGATTTTCGGACTATTTACGAGAATGCACCTTGTGGAACATATTGGCTCTGGCATACCAAGAATGCGCAAGGAAATGCTTGATGCTGGATTGTCAGAGCCTGTCTACGACACAGACGGCATGTTTACTGTGACTTTCCACCGTCCTTCCAATTACAAAACTGTAGAATTGACAGACCTTCAATCCAAAGTTATAAAAACGGTCAAGACGAATCCATCGATAACAATGGAACAGATAGGAAAGGCAATAGGCATTGGACGTACTTCTGTTTACAAAATCGTCAAAAGCCTTAAAGAGATTGGTGTATTAGAACATAAGGGAAGAAAAAGCGATGGGAAGTGGGTTGTAAAAAACAATTAATCAATATTTGACGATTTTTTATTATTTTTGCACATGGAGAATATTTGTATTAACTTAATTTTTAACACATTAAATGTAATACACTTTTAGTACACATGCAAAAAAAACGTTCTCTTTTCTTGTCGCATTATGACTGATTCAGGTTAAACGTGTGCACGTGGCCAGGCAAATTGACGCCATAACGTAGGAACATGCCTTTGGCATGTTGCGATTCAAACAGCAATGGGTGGTGCACATATCCGCCTCACTGTGGAGCGAAATTAGCGGAGCCAGTCGGTGATGCGTTTTTTCACCAGCGAGGTTTCGCACAAAATGCGGATAAATTCTTTTGATGCCATGTTCTTATAAACACCCTTCAAAGTCTGCACACAGCCTTCCATGTGGCAACCGTCGTGGTTGATGGGTATTGCCACCAGGTCGTCGACATCTTCCGTGGCCGACGACGACAGCACAGTGTACAGCCCCGTGTTGCGCACCAGGCGCAGAAGCGGTGTCACCTCGTCCATTTCGGCACGCACATTGAGTTGGGTGTTGGTTTCGGAAAGTATGCGGTCGAGCACGTTGCGCGCTTGCAGTCCCTTGGCAGGAAGCACAGCAGGGTAATCCACTAAGTCGGCGAGGCTCACTTTCTCGTGCTTTGCCAACGGGCTGTCGCGGCGCACAATCACCGACAGCACATCTTCAAACAGCAGATGCGACTCGATGAGCGGATAATTGTCCTTCGGGCGAAACGAGAGCACGAAGTCGAGTTCGTGGTTCATCATCCTGTTGATCAGCTCGGTCATGGGCTTGTACACAATATTGAGGAAAATATCGGGATAGAGTTTCATGTAGTCTTTCAGCGTTTCGTGCATCACCATATTGAACGAGTGCGTTACGCCAATGTTCAACGAACCGCACTTCAGTTCGCGCAAATCATTCATACGGCGAGAGCAATTATCGGCAGAATCGATAGTGGTGACGGCAAAAGGCAGCAGTTCCTCGCCAGCCTTCGTGAGCGACACCTTATGCGATGTGCGGTAAAAGAGCACCGTTCCCAGTTCTTCCTCCAGTTGTTTGATTGTTTGCGAGAATGTGCTTTGTGTTACGCACATTTCCTTTGCTGCTTCTGAAAAGTTGAGCCGTTTAGCGGCAGTGACGAATGCTTTAAGACACCTTAATTCCATAAAAAATATACACTTTGTAATACAATTTACAAAGTTAATATTTTTTTTGCGTAATATTGGTAAAATTCCCCTTTCTCATACGGTGCTCCATCAGCATTCGCTTCTCGTGCTTTGGCAGCATCAGTCGGCGGATAAAGATGTTCGGGATTGCCACACCTATGGCAATACAGATGATGATGAACGAGGCGCGCATACCGTTGTTCATCGCCACGGTCACTTCGCCCACCACGCCGTGCATTTTAATAATGGCAAACAGCGCACGATACATCAGCACGCCCGGAATCATCGGAATCACGCTCGGAATGCTCAAGCAGTGGTGCGGTGTGTGGTGCCAGTGAATGGCTTTGATGCAGATGATGCTAATTAGCACGCTGCCCACCAGTGAGCCGATAATAGGCCCCATGTCGAGCCCTACATTGCCATTGCTGGCGCCAAGACTAACGAAATTTCGAGTGCAGACGGCTATCACGCCACCCATAGCCACCACACCTAACAGACGGCGAGGCGTGTTGAAAATCATTGAAAAGCCCATAGCTGAAATAGCAGCGGCGATTGAAAATTCCCAATATTCGTGGTGCGGTGTCATCGACAAGTCGTTTACGAAATTATCGATACCCACCACCTCAATAGCAAACGAGATGCCGAACGCCATGGCGAGGACCATGAGTAGCGTGTTGATGGCGCGCGTCACGCCCACCTGCTGGAACCCCGACAGCATATCGCACACAAAGTTGATGAGCGGTACACCTGGCACGATAAACAGGGCGCAAGCCATCATCGGATGCCACGGCGTGGTGGTCTGAATCCACGCTGGCAGTTGCAAAGCGGTGGTGGTGTTGGCCACGCCAAACAGCCACGCAATCATGGTGCTGACAAATGCCACTATCGTGATATTGATATATGGGTTCATTTTTTTGCTTGCCAAATACATGCGCATACGCAATCCCACTGCGGCAGCGATAGAAGCGTAGAAGAACGAAGGCCAGTCGCAGCCAAACTGAATGCAGAAGCCACCACATGCCAGACCGCCACCCAAAGCCACTTGCCAAGGCTTATAGACGCGTGGGCGAGCGCAGATTTCGTCGAACTCCTCCTCAAACTGGTCGAGGGTATAGTCGTTGGCGATGGCACGCCACGAGAGTTTACTGATTGCGCTGATGGCAGCCATATCGATGGCATGGTTGGAGCAACGCTGGAATTTGGTGTACGAACAGCGGTCGTCGCTATAGTTCACCATCAGCAAATTGTAGTCAACGTAAATCTGCAAATTCTCCTCCTTGAAGCCGAGGAACGCTGCCGTGCGCTTCATGTTACGCAAAATGCGCTGCGTGTCGGCAGAACTCTCCATAAGTTTGCAGCCCACCTTCAGCAGCACCTTCATTCGTCGAATCACATTGGCGTCTTCACACTTATTGTGAAGTTGTAGCGTCTTAGAAATCATCGTCATCGTCCCAGTCATAAAGTGAATCAATAGAATTGTTATCGTAGGTGATGCAATGATGCTTTTTATTGAATCTCCACAATTTGCGTGGTAATTTACCTATACAAGAAACAAAATCAACAACACCATGACAGATACTCATCAAAAATTCTACAACTAATTTCATAATATATTTCCTTTTTTCGGTTACAAAAATACAAACTTCCCACAATACAAAAAAGCATCGGCTAATGATTGTATGAATAGCAGGTATTGATAAAACCGATAGCAAACCACCGTTCTGTGGAAAAATTCCTGGGGATAGATTCTGCATTGTTGTCGAATCGTGAATGGAACCAAAAACAAAAACATAAAAAACAGCCTTGGAGCAAAGTGGAATGCTTCGCATTTG
>OJNW01001442.1_pt1 | contig 11041 bp, 10 predicted proteins | sample 1597951 | NCBI WGS metagenome assembly OJNW01 (sample SAMN01915212, study PRJEB22387) | human gut metagenome | isolation source: stool | host: Homo sapiens | place: USA | reverse complement strand
AGCAAATCCATAGACAAACATTTTGAATAATGGTATATTGAAATCGCTGAAAAGGATGCGTAACAAAATTCAGTGGTTTTTTATACTTTAAGGAGGAATTGTTACAATGGATACAAATCGTTTTGCTGATGCGTGGGCTGGCTTCAAAGGCCGTTTATGGAAAGAAGAAGTAAATACTAGAGACTTCATTCAGAATAACTACAAACCATATGATGGCGATGAATCATTCTTAGCTGAACCTACAGAAGCAACTAATAAATTATGGGGCAGATTACAGGAACTTCAGGCAGAAGAAAGAGCTAAAGGCGGAGTTCTTGATATGGAAACTGAAGTAGTTTCTGGTTTAACTGCTTATGGACCTGGTTATATTGATGAAAGCATGAAGGACTTAGAAACTGTTGTTGGTTTACAGACAGATAAGCCTTTAAAGAGAGCATTCATGCCTTATGGTGGTATCCGTATGGCTGAACAGGCTTGCGAAACTTATGGTTACACACCAAGCCCAGAATTACACAAGATCTTTACTGAATATCACAAGACTCATAACCAGGGTGTATTTGATGTTTACACTCCTGAAATTATGAAAGCACGTCATAATAAAATCATCACTGGTCTTCCAGATACTTATGGTCGTGGACGTATTGTTGGTGACTACAGAAGAGTTGCTTTATACGGTATCGATGCATTAATCGAATGGAAGAAAGAAGACTTTGCTAACTGCGGTAGCGGATCAATGACTGAAGACGTCATCAGAAAGAGAGAAGAAATTGCTGAACAGGTAAGAGCTCTTAACAATATGAAGAAGATGGCTGAAGTTTATGGTTATGATATTTCTAAACCAGCTACTAACGCTCGTGAAGCATTCCAGTGGTTATACTTTGGTTATTTAGCAGCTATCAAGACTCAGAATGGTGCAGCTATGTCAGTTGGACGTATCTCTACATTCCTTGATATCTATATTGAAAGAGATTTAGCTAATGGTACATTAACTGAAAGCGAAGCTCAGGAATTAGTTGACCATATCGTTATGAAATTCCGTATGGTTAAGTTTGCACGTATCCCATCATACAATGCATTATTCTCTGGTGACCCAGTATGGGCTACACTTGAAGTTGCAGGTTTAGGTACTGACGGACGTTCAATGGTTACAAAGAGTGACTACCGTTTCTTACATACATTAGAAGATATGGGTCCTTCTCCAGAACCAAACTTAACAGTTCTTTATACAGAAGCATTACCAGAAAACTTCAAGAAATACGCTGCTAAGATCTCTATCGATACTTCATCAATTCAGTATGAAAACGATGATGTTATGAGACCTGTATGGGGCGATGACTATTCAATCTGCTGCTGTGTATCAGCTACTCAGACTGGTAAAGAAATGCAGTTCTTCGGTGCGAGAGCTAACTTAGCTAAGTGCTTAACTTATGCTATCAACGGTGGTATCGATGAAAAGACTAAACAGCAGGTAGGTCCTGAATATAGAGGAATTACTTCTGAATATCTTGATTACGATGAAGTTATCAAGAAATATGATGCAATGATGAGCTGGTTAGCAGATTTATATGTAAATACATTAAACTTAATCCAGTACATGCATGATAAATACTACTATGAAGCTGCAGAAATGGCATTAATCGATACTGATGTTCGTAGAACATTCGCAACTGGTATTGCTGGTTTCTCACATGTAGTAGACTCATTAAGCGCAATTAAATATGCTAAGGTTAAGACTATCAGAGATGAAGATGGTATCGTAGTTGATTACGAAGTCGAAGGTGACTTCCCTCGTTATGGTAACGATGATGACAGAGCTGACAACATCGCAGTTTGGTTATTACATACATTCTTAGAAAAGATCAAACAGCATCATACATATAGAAATTCTGAACCAACTACTTCAATCTTAACAATCACTTCTAACGTAGTTTATGGTAAGGCTACAGGTTCATTACCTGATGGACGTAAAGCTGGTGAACCATTATCTCCAGGTGCTAACCCAGCATATGGTGCAGAAAAGAACGGTTTACTTGCTTCATTAAACTCAGTTGCTAAGTTACCTTACGAATGGGCATTAGATGGTATCTCAAATACTCAGACAATTGCTCCAAGTGCTTTAGGTCATGACGAAGCTGAAAGAGCTGATAAGTTAGTAACAGTTATGGATGGTTACTTCAGACAGGGTGCTCATCACTTAAACGTTAACGTATTCGGTAAAGAAAAGTTAATCGATGCAATGGAACATCCAGAAAAACCAGAATATGCAAACTTCACAATCCGTGTATCTGGTTATGCAGTTAAGTTCATTGACTTAACTAGAGAACAGCAGTTAGACGTAATTGCTAGAACTTGTCACGATCATATGTAATAATTAAAACAGTCTCTTATGAGACTGTTTTTTATAGAGGAGGAGAATGTGATGAACGCTCGTGTACATTCCGTTGAAACATTTGGTCTTGTAGATGGACCAGGTGTACGTTTTATCTTATTTCTACATGGATGTCCTTTTAGATGTCAGTTCTGTCATAACCCAGATACATGGGCAAGTCAGAAGTTTGAAGAATGGACACCACAGCAGGCATTAGACCGTGCCTTACGTTTTGAACCTTATTGGGGTAAAGATGGAGGTATTACTGTATCTGGTGGTGAACCACTTGTACAGATTGATTTCTTATTAGAATTCTTTAAACTTGCTAAAGCTGCAGGAATCAATACATGTATTGATACAAGTGGTGCATGCTTTACAAGAGAAGAACCTTTCTTCTCTAAGTTTGAGGAACTTATGAAATATACAGATCTACTTATGGTAGACATAAAAGAAATCAATGATGAAAGACATCAGGTATTAACTGGTGCTTCAAACAAGCGTGTTCTTGATATGATTCAATATTTGAATGATATCAATAAGCCTATCTGGATTAGACATGTACTTGTTCCTGAAAGAAGGGATTATGATGAAGATCTTCATGCTTTAGCTGATTATATTGATACTTTAAGTAATGTGAAAAAGGTAGAAGTTCTTCCTTACCATACTCTTGGTGTATATAAGTGGAAGGAACTTAACTTAGAATATAAGCTAGAAGGAATTGATCCACCTACAAATGAACGTGTAGAAAACGCAAATAAGATTCTACATACAGATAAATATAAATAAGTATGATATAATGTCTCCTAGAGGGAGGCATTTTTCATGGATGAATTGCTTTTTGATGAAAATTATATAGTATTCTTACAGAATCAGAGTTTGGATACATTATGCAGCCTTTATTATGAGGTACACAATCAATTAATGGATATTATTCATACTCATAAAGGGGAAGAAGACTATAAAATAATTACTGCAAAACGTGCAATGATTGAAGGTACAATCATGTCAAAAGTGATGTAGGAACATGGTTATAAAATTGTGGCGAAAAACCCACACGCTTACATGTGGGATGAAAGCCACATTTCACTTGATAAATACTTAGAAAAATGATATATAATCTATGTATATTAAAGTATAGAAAGTCAACAGATCATTAGTAAAAGTAACTATGATATAAACACACATACAACAAAACAACCATCACTGTAATCAGAAAAATCCTAATAATGCTGCACATATAGCGAACAATAATAAACATGCAGAACAGTGCAATCCTAATAATTCAGCATATCATTCAAGTTGTGGAAAAAAGTAATGGCACGAACTAAAAGTGACAATGTACAAATAAATATTTCCATTCCTGCTGGATGGAAAACAGAACTTGAAAACCCTGCACGTATCTATTCTGTTGAGGAAGGTGAGAGTATCATATTTCTTGACTTGCTGCGTAGAGGAATTCAAGAAAATATCAATTAGGTGAACAAGACAGTGAGAAACAATATCATAGTGCTTCGTATTGAAAATATCTGATACAGTATCACATCATCAGGTATTCTAAATTCATATTTCTGGTATTAAAAGGTAATGTAGAGGAAATATTGAAACAGATATTACAGAAAAATCTATTACCACATTAAGGCTCTTGAAGTGAAGCCTGACCATATACATGTCTTTGTAGATGTACCACAAACTGCTGCTTTCTGTGATGTTGTAAGAACTTTTAAAGATATAAGTGCTATTGAACTATTCAAGGCATTTCCACAATTAATACAATTCTATGCAGGATGCGGTATTTTATGGCCTAGAGGATATTTTGTATCTACAGTAATTAAGGTGATAATATTAAGGAGCAGAAAAATGATAACTGACGAAGAATACAAAAGGATTCTTAAACAATTTCATAAGCTTTCTGACAGGCATATCCTGGCTGTAGAAACCGATATGCCTTATTCTGATGTACTTAAAGTAGTGGCTCTTTCTGATAAGATACGCAAAGCTGGGAATGAGCTTGTAGGTCTTATGAGAAAGAATTATAACCAGCTTATGCGTACAAAGAGATACCGCAAATTACTATTTCTGTATGGTAATTCTAAAGATAAGGCTAAACGAAAAACTTATGCTAAACAACTTAATGAAATGCAGAAAGCTTATAATATTACATGGGAATACTGCAGAACGTCCATGATTCCAATAGGCAAGAAATATGGTGTAGACGCTGTATTCGCGCTGACTAAAGCCGAAGATATATGGCGTGGTATCGAAAAATGCTTGTATGGTAATGGTAATGCCATTCATTTCTCAAGATATGGAGAACTGCCTTGTATTCGTGCAAAGCAGATGAATCGTGGTATACCTATATCCGTTACAGATAATAAACTTCATTTCAAACTTGGCAGGATGGTATTTGGAATACAGGTGAATGATAGATTTCAACAGGATGAAGCAGATGCGGTTTTATCATATCTTGCTGAATCTGAGTTTTTGGATGACAGGGCTGTTAATACTCTTATTAAAGATGGCTATTGCATAGATACATACAGACCCTGCTATGCTACGCTTGTTCCCAGGATGATAAGAGGTAAATACAGAGTATACCTGCATCTTACTATCGAGGGTAAAGCGAAGCCAAAATATGACAAGCATGGCAGTCCAAGACATAAATATGGCAAAGGAATGATCGGTGCTGATATTGGTACACAGACTGTTGCTTATACATCTGATACTGAGGTGGGTTTGAAGAATCTTTCAGAGCGTGGCAACAGTATTCAGACTTCTGAGAGAAAAGAACGTCTGCTTCACCGTGCTATGGACAGGTCAAGACGTGCAACTAATCCACAAAATTATAATGATGATGGTACTGTTAAAAAAGGACGTAAAACCTGGAAATATTCAAATCATTATAAGAAACTGAAAACAAAGCACTCTGAATTATGTCGCATCAATGCCATAAACAGACAGCTTGCAATAAATGAAGACGCTAACCATTTAAGAAGTCTTGGAGATATATTTGTCACTAAACCTAAAAATGCAGGCAAGCTTATGAGACGAGCCAAAGAAACTACGGTCAATAGCAAGGGTAAGTATAATAAGAAAAAGCGTTTTGGCAGATCCATAAAGAACAGATGTCCTTCTGGGTTTCAAACTGCTGTAGAACAGAAATTCAAGGTATCAGGTGGTATATATATTGAAGTATCTAATGATTACAGAGCAAGTCAATATGACCATACTGTTGATGACTATATTAAAAAGAAACTATCTGACCGAATGTATAAGCTGCAAGATGGTACAGAGGTACAAAGAGACTGGTATTCATCATTCCTATTATACTGTTACGATTACAGAACTAAAGATATAGATAAAAACAAATGTATTTCTGAATTTGATAAGTGTTACAACAAAGAAAAAGCACTAATCGAATGGATTAAGGTTAACGAGATCAAGGTATTAAATAGCGGAATTAAGATAGCGTAAAACATATTCAGGGAGATTGACTATACTTCCTTACGAAAGTAGAAATTTACCGTTAATGTGGTCGCTGGACTGCTTGGTAATGAAAGTTCTGATTCAAATAGATTTACACTTGTAACTCCAAAGTCTGAAAATGATGTACGATTACAAGCTACACTTGGCAATCAGAACCCCACGGGCTTGCCCGTGGGAGTAGTCAGAATAGACACGAGTCCAAAGAAAGGAATTCTTCTTTATTAAGTAGAATAAGAGTATCAATGAAAGCTATATTAGTTATGACATCGGACAATCCCTTCTACATAGATGAACTCAAATCATTATGTATTGCATGTGATATTGAAGTAGAAGATGTTGTTATTCAGAAATTAGAAAAAATTAATCCTGCCACTTATATTGGTAAAGGTAAAATAGAAGAAACCAGATTAAGATTAGATGGAGAAATGGTTATCTTTGATGATGAACTATCGCCATTACAGGTAAAGAACCTTACTGATCAATTACAAACAGAAGTAACAGATCGTACAGATTTAATTCTTCGTATATTTGAACAGCGTGCACAGACAAAAGAAGCAAAATTACAGGTAGAAATAGCAAGAGACCAATATTTATTACCAAGACTTGCAGGAATGCAGGAACATATGTCACATCAGCAAGGTGGTTCTGGGTTTAGAGGATCTGGTGAAAAACAGATTGAGTTAGATCGTCGTATCATCTCTAGAAAGTTGTCCCGTTCTAGAAAAGAACTGGCACAGATTGTAAAACAAAGACAAACACAAAGAGAAAGACGCAAACGTAATAATGTTCCTGTGATTGCTTTGGTCGGTTATACAAATAGTGGAAAGTCTACTTTACTCAATACCTTATGTCAGAATAAAGAAAAAAAGGTATTTGAGAAGGATATGTTATTTGCGACATTACAGACTTCTACTAGAAATATCAAGATTAAGAATCATACATGCTTGCTTACTGATACAGTTGGTTTTATTGAACGTTTACCACACAATCTGATTCAGGCATTTCGTTCCACTTTAGAAGAAGTGAAAGAAGCAGATTTATTACTCCATGTTGTTGATTCAAGTTTTGAAGATTATCAATTACAGGTTGATACAACCAATAAGGTATTAGAAGAATTAGGTGTTGAAAATACACCTATGATTTATGTGTACAACAAGGTTGATTTAAATAAGTATGGTTATGTACATCCTGTAACTCCCTATGTTTTTATATCTGCGAAGGAAAAAATTGGTTTAGACTTGTTAGAAGATGAAATAAGCCATATCCTCTTTAAGGATTATGAAACTTTCCAATTAGGTATTCCTTATGATAAGGGAGAAGATTTCAAGTATCTTTATGAGAATACCTATGTGGAACAGGTTGACTATCGTGATGATTATATCTATTTACAGATAGAAGCTAAAAGACAGGATATTAAAGACTATCTTATGTATATCCTTTTAAATTAATGAAACGGAGTTTCATTAATTGATCATTTTTTGTATATTTTATGAAACGTTATAATAATCAGCCTTGAAACAGTTTACATTTATAAGGAGTGATTGATAGAATGTATTCATAAGATAAAGGAGACACATAAAATGGAAAGAAAAATGCCAAAAGATTTTTACTGGGGTGGTTCAGTATCATCATTCCAGACTGAAGGACACAGAAATGAAGGTGGAAAGGGTGTTTGTATCTATGACGTAAGACCTATGAACCCTGAATTCTCTGACTGGAACGATGCAATTGATGAATACACTCGTTATGATGAAGACATCGCATTAATGAAAGGTATGGGATTCAACTTCTATCGTTTCTCAATCTGCTGGAGCCGTATCATTCCTAATGGTACATTAGATGAACCAGTAAACGAAGAAGGTGTAAAGTTCTACAGTGATTTAATTGATAAGCTACTTGCTGCAGGCATTGAACCAATGATCACTTTAGTACATTTCGATATGCCTTATCATCTTGTAAAGAACTACAATGGTTTTGCTTCAAGATATGTTGTAGACTGTTTTGAAAGATATGCAAAAGTTTGTATTGAAAGATTTGGTGATAGAGTGAAACATTGGATGTCATTCAATGAACAGAACCTTCATTCAATGATGTTAAGAGTTTCTAACGCTGAAGAAATTCCTGAAGGTGTAAGTCTTCCTAAACATTTATATCAGGTAAACCACAATGTTATGATGGCTCATTGTAAAGCAGTACGTGCTTTAAGAGAAATGCAGCCAGATGCTAAGTTCTGTGGTATGGGTGCAATCACTAATATTTATGCATATGACAACAGCCCAGAAAATAATTTATTTGCAACTCAGGCTTATAACTTATTAAATGGTTATCTTGTTGATACATTTGCTCAGGGTAAATATCCTGATTACTGGAATGCTTACTTAGAAAATCGTGGATGGATGCCTACATTTGAAGAAGGCGATGAAGAACTATTAAAGTATACTGTAGACTATATCGCATTCTCTTATTATCGTTCTAATACAGTTAAGACTGGTATCTTTGATTATGAAAGACCAGCTTGTGACTGTGTGAATGAACAGCAGATTCAGAATCCTCATTGTGAAGCCAATGAATGGCATTGGGAAATCGATCCAGTTGGATTCAGATGGACTTTAAATGATTTACATCATAGAACAGGTTTACCAGTATTCGTACTTGAAAATGGTATTGGATGGCGTGAAGATATGACTCAGGAAGAAGTAGACAAGATGCTTGCTGAAGGTCGTACAATTGAAGATGATTATCGTATCAACTATCATAGAGACCATATTCGTGAAATGGAAAACGCAATGTTTGAAGATGGTGTAGACTGCTTAGGTTATATTACTTGGGGACCAATCGATATCCTAGCTAGTATGTGTAATATGGATAAGCGTTATGGATTTGTTTATGTTAATAGAACAAATAAAGATTTAAGAGATATGAAACGTATTCCAAAGAAATCTTATAATTATATCAAGAAAGTATTCGAATCTAACGGTGCTGATTTAGACTAATACTTGCTTAGACCATGCGAAATGCATGGTCTTTTTTTATGTGAATTTATCTAAAAAACCAGCAGAACCCCCACCTCAATATAGAATATAGGTGGGGGATGAATGCCGTTAATGCATCTGATAGAGAAATTTGGAGTAAGAAATAGTATAATACATATAGGAAACTTCTTTTCCTAAATCTACAGAAAGGAGGCTAAATATATGTATCTTACAGTCAAGCAGCAGGTAAAGCATCTGTCCAAGGAAGACTATCGTTCCATCAAGGAATTATGTCATATTGCAAAGAATCTTACTAATCAGGCAATCTATAACATCAGACAGCATTACTTTGCAGAAGGCAAGTATCTCAATTATGAGAAGAACTATGCACTTCTGAAGTCGTTTGATAACTATAGAACGCTTAATTCCAATATGGCACAGCAGATACTGAAGGAAGTAGATGGTTCATTCAAATCATTCTTCGGTCTTCTTAAAAAGGCAAAGCAGGGAAAGCATGCACTTAAGAACTGCAGACTTCCACGCTATCTTCCAAAGGATGGATATACTACACTCGTCATTGGATTTGTAAGACTTAAAGGGAATAAGCTCATACTTCCATATTCAAACAGCTTCAAAAAGACACATAAGGCTGTTGAGATTACTGTTCCACCTATACTGCTTGATAAGAAAGTGAAGGAAATACGTATCATACCAAAGGCAGATGCCAGGTTATTTGAAATTCAGTATACCTATGAAGCTGAATGCATTCAAAGGAATCTCAATACAACAAATGCACTGGCATTAGATCTAGGTATTAATAATCTTGTCACTGCCGTATCAAACAGAGGTGAAACATTCATCATTGATGGAAGAAGACTGAAGTCCATTAACCAGTGGTTCAATAAGAAAAATGCAAGATTACAGTCCATCAAGGATAAGCAGCATTTTGGAAAGAAGACAACCAGCAGACAGAAGATATTAGCACGCAGGCGTAACAATAGAATAAATGACTACATGAACAAGACTGCACGCAGGGTGATTGATTACTGTATCGATCATGATATCGGAACTATTGTTGTGGGCTATAATGAAACCTTTCAGAAGGATTCCAACATAGGCAGAAGAAACAATCAGACTTTCGTCAATATTCCATATGGGAAGCTGAGAGACAAGCTTGAATATCTCTGTGAACTGAATGGCATCACACTTGTAATGCAGGAGGAGTCCTATACATCAAAGGCCAGCTTCTGGGATAAGGATATAATACCAGTCTATAAGAGTGATGATACTGAAGAATACCATTTCAGTGGAAAGAGAATACATCGTGGACAGTATAGAACAGCCAGTGGACAAGTTCTGAATGCAGATGTGAATGGTGCATTAAATATCATGCGTAAAAGTAGCGTTGTGGATGTAAACATCCTATACAGTAGAGGCGAAGTGGACACGCCTATAAGAATAAGGATTGCCTAGCAATAGGTGGAGACTTAAATATCATACTTCTTAAATGGATGCACAAGCATCCTAAAAGCTACGACTTCAACTACAAAGTATTAAATCGTAGTAGTTCACCGTATTTCTTTCAACATTTCTACAGGTGTAATATCAAACAAACTTGCAAGCGCTATAAGATTAGTTGTACTTGGATCAGAAGAACCATTTTCCCATTTAGAGACTGCTTGTCTAGATACACCAAGTGTTTCTGCTACAAATTCCTGAGTCATCTGACATTCCATGCAATGCTTCTTAATCACACCGCCTAGTGTTTTAGCATACTCCTCTTTTTCTTTACGTACTGGCTCTGACTTAATATATTTTCTTAAGGCGATAATAAGTAAGTAAACAACATAGATGATGACACCCCAGACAATAAGTGTAGGTATAAGCGCTATTAATAACATTAATGAAATTTTCATTTTTATTTCTCTCCTCACTTCAAATATAGCTTAATATCGTTAGTTGCACTATCAACTATCAAGCAACTAATAAAAAAAGAAGGCATCGCCTTCTTAACGCATACAAATATAAACAAGATACGCTGTATAAATGGCAAGCATCACAATACCCTGCCACTTAACAAGTTCTTTCTTCTTCCATGCAAATATCCATACTAGTGTACTTACTGCAATTAAAATAAATGTATCAATCAAGTTTTCTGTAATAATGGCAACAGGACTAATGACCCCGGCAATACCTAATACAAGCAAGATATTAAAGA
>OJNW01001416.1_pt1 | contig 11187 bp, 9 predicted proteins | sample 1597951 | NCBI WGS metagenome assembly OJNW01 (sample SAMN01915212, study PRJEB22387) | human gut metagenome | isolation source: stool | host: Homo sapiens | place: USA | reverse complement strand
TGATTTTACAACTAATAAATATGTTGCACTTGGTTGGGATGCCGTGTCAGTTGACTTGTTGTTAAACAGTAGTATTAGTAATGATGCAAAAAAAGAAAAGATTAATGAATTATATCCAGATGAAAAAAGGCCTGGCTTAATTTTTAGTCAACTATATAATTTCCATTGTGTAATGAATAATGGTGATCTAGTATTAATTCCTTCAGAGGGTACTAAGTTTATTCGTGTAGGAATTTTGGGTGAAACAGTGGAAGAAGTGTCCCATATAAATAATTCTAATGAAGAATATGCTGTTTGTTCTTATACACATAAAAGAAAAGTTAAGTGGTTCAGTGAAATAGATGTTAGTCGAGATATTTATTTAAGCAAAATAATGAAAGTTCAACAAACTATTTCTAACATAACCAAATATGCTGACTATATTTATAGAAATATTTACTCATGTTATATTGTAGATGATTTTATACATTTATCATTACAAAAAACAAGTTCATCAGATTTGGAAATGAAAAGTAATGTTGAATTGCAAGCTTCAATATTGGAGATTGTTGATATTTTTTATGAGTTATACGGAGAGGATGAATCTTATAAAAAAATCACAATTAAAACAGCAGTTGGTTCTCCTGGATTTATTGAAGTTTTACTTAATTGTGCGGTACCAACTACAGTTTCAGTTTTATTTATTGTGAATACTATTTTAGGAAAATTAAAAGATTCAGATGGTAGCACAAAAAATGGAATTATTGGACTAATTGATGAAATAAATAAATTGTGTAATGATCATATTGACAGAAAAAAGAAAATAGCCGAAACTAAAGTTATAGAGGAAAATATTCAATTAGATAAAAAGTTGAAGCAAGCACAAATTGATAAAATTAATGCGGAAACTAGAAAAATCAATGCGGAAGCTGACGCATTAGAACAAAGTTTGATACCTTCAAGCCAAAAAATAGAAAAAGCAGTTGAAGATTTGGAAAAGACAAGTAAAAAATTAAAAGATATTACAGACAAAAATAGTATCGAATGTCATAAAAATATAGACTTGGCAAGTTAATTGTTAAAGCAGTCCTGATTTCAGGACTGCTTTTTTATGACTTGACACCTTTGTTGCAAAGAGTTATAACACACAGCAAAGGAGGTTGATAAAATGACAGGAATTATATATGCACGATATTCAAGTGATAATCAGCGTGAAGAAAGTATTGATGGACAAATTCGTGAATGCAAGGAGTTTGCCGAGAAGAATGATATTCGTATAATTGATACATATATTGACAGAGCGTTATCTGCAAAAACGGACAATCGTCCGTCATTTCAGCAGATGATTAAGGACAGTTCCAAAGGTCTGTTTGATGTTATAATCGTTTGGAAGCTTGACCGTTTTGCCCGTAATCGTTATGACTCGGCGCATTATAAAAACATTTTGAAAAAGAACGGCGTTAAGGTTATTTCTGCAACCGAAGCGATTTCAAGCGGTGCAGAAGGTATTTTGCTTGAGTCTATGCTTGAAGGCTATGCCGAGTATTATTCTGCCGAACTTGCAGAAAAAATCAATCGCGGCTTAACCGAAAATGCTTTGAAATGCAAATATAACGGTGGCTCTGTCGCTTTTGGTTATATGATTGATGATGAGCAACATTTTCAAATCAATCCGACTCTTGCTCCTGTTGTTTTGAATATTTTTAATGATTATATTTCCGGTAAAACGCAGAAAGAAATCCGAGATGAACTGAACAACAAAGGCTTGAAAAATGCTAACGGTCGAAAATTTACAATAAATAATATTTCTAAAATATTGACCAACCGTCGTTATATTGGTAATTATATTTATAAGGATGTTGTTATTGAAAACGGAATTCCTGCCATTGTTCCAAATGATGTTTTTGATAAGGTGCAGGAAATGATAGCCGTTAACAAGCGTGCGCCGTCAAGACATAAGGCGGTTGATGACTACTTGTTGACAACTAAATTATACTGCGGCAAATGCAAATCGTTTATGGTTGGTGAAAGCGGAAATGCCCGTGGCAGAAGATACAGTTATTATAAATGTGTTAACACCAAGCGTAATAAAACATGTGATAAAAAGGCGGTTAAAAAAGATTGGATAGAAGATATTGTTATTTATCAAGTTATGAAATTCATCAATGATGATTTGCTTGTTGAAATGTTAGTAAACAAGATTTTGTCTATTCAAGGTAAAGAAAGCCCAATGTTGAAATCTCTTAAAAAGCAACTTTCGCAAACCGACACAGCCATTGAAAATATGCTTAATGCTATTGAGCAAGGCATAATAACAAAATCGACAAAAAAGCGACTTGATGAACTTGAAAGCACAAAAGAAAATTTAGAAACGGAAATCGCAAAAGAAAACATATCACATCCGTTATTGACAAAAGAGTTTTTATATTTGTGGTTTGACGGGTTCAAAAATTTTGATGTGAATAAACTTGAAAATCGAAAAATGCTTATAGACACATTTGTTAATTCCGTTGTGCTTTATGATGACAGAATAGATTTTTATTTCAATTTCAAAGATAATGCTAAAAGCCTGACATTATCAGAGCTTAATACCGTTTCGGATTTATCATCTTCATCTCCACCATAATGGTTGTGCAAAAAAGATGTAACCGCAAAAAAGTCCGATTTTATCGGACTTTTTTTGTTGTATAGCCCGTGATTTTTAGTTGCAAAATCGTAGATGTATTTTGCCTGTTTCGGCAGTTTTGGAGATTCGAACCCCCGAAACGCAAATATATACCTTTCCCCCATTTTAAAATTTAATATTGTTATAGCAGAGTCAATTTTATAGAAATATAAAGTTGGCTCTTTTTTTATTGGCAATCGTTTTAATTTTTTTGATTAGAACGGTTGCCTTTTTTATTTGCAAAAAATTTGAAAGGAATGATTTTAAATGTATTTTACCGACACACCCGAACTCAGAAAGTTTGAAAGAGAGATGCGTCAGAAACCTAATTTTGACAGGCGTAATGATGATAACAATGAAAGCGAGATTGCACATTTCTCTGGCAACAAAAAACTTAATACAAACAGAAACAAGAAAGACATGGGTTGATTTTATGACTATAAAAATCAGGAGTCCTACTAATGGATATTGCTTGAGTCAAAACTAAAAAAATAGGAGATGTATAACTTGAACGAATATGAAAGACAGCGCAAAATGGCTGAAAGTACAAAGAAATTGTATCCGCCGGGTACAAGAATTGAGCTTATCAATATGAAGGACCCTTACGCACCTGTTCCATCAGGTACAAGAGGAACAGTAAAATTTGTTGATTCTATGGGAACGATATTCCCCGAGTGGGACAACAATCGAACCATTGGTATCGTTCCCGGTGAGGACTCATTCAGAAAGCTCACACAGGAAGAAATCAAAGCAGAAAACCAATCTAAATCAGAAGTTGAAAATGGAACTCCTGATGAGGATAGCGGAATGACTATGGGAATGTGAGGTGAGATTTAATCAATAAATCTTCGTTTGGAATGAAGATTTATGTCCATCAAATTCTTTGATATGTTTGCAGGCTCGGCGGTTTTCGTTCAGGCCTTGAAGCCATAGGTGGTTTTGAGTGCGTCGGATACTGCGAAATCGATAAGTATGCAAAGCAGGCATATGAAGCAATATACGATACCGGAGGTGAACTTTACTTTGATGACGAAAGAAAAATTGTACCCGAACAGTTACCCGATTTCGACCTTCTTGTTGGAGGATTTCCCTGTCAGTCTTTCTCAATCGCCGGAGCAAGAAAAGGATTTGACGATACAAGAGGAACGCTGTTTTTCGAGATTGCTCGAATTGCTGCCGTTAAAAAACCTAAGTATCTCTACCTCGAAAACGTTCCCGGTCTCCTTAACCATGACTCAGGCAAAACATTTGAAACAATCCTCCGTACGGGGTCCCCGAAAAGCTATAAGCTATTTGGGAGAAACAGTACAGTGTACTGTTTCGTAGCAAGTGGTTTGCTTTATTCAACTATAAGAAAGTCGCCACAAGCAATATAGAGTCCGCAAGAATTCGGGGCCCCCGAAAAGCATAAGCTTTTTGGGGAGAGGAGGCACAGCATATCGAACGAGCTTTTGACCGCTTGCGGTCGAAACGAGTAAGCGGAGCTTGTGCCGACGAGGGGTATGATGTGTGCTGGCAGATACTTAACAGCAAAAATTTCGGAGTTCCCCAGTCACGAAATCGAGTGTTCATTATCGGCTATCTTTGAGGACAATGTGCCGGAGAAGTATTATCTTTCACGCAAACAAGCGGAAAAGCTCTTATACAAAGAAAAGCCAACGCAAGGTGAGCGGATCTACTCATCTAAAGGACTAAGCTGTACGCTCACTTGCGGTTCGGGAGGATTCGGCGGTCATAGCGGACTGTATCTTATTGAAGATACTGAAAATTTCGGATTGCTGATAAAAGCTAAGACCAAAGACGGTTATCAGGTTGCATATCCCGGCGACAGCATTGATACTGCTTTTTCTGGACAGAACTCAAGACGTGGTCGAGTCGGCAATCAGGTAGCACATACTCTAACAACCTCAGCAACGCAGGCGTACTATTTTATTGACCTTAACCCTGACCCGAAACTGACAGAAATTGCAAGATGCATAACCGCAAGGCACGACTCGGGAATCAGTAACCGAAAAGCTGAACATTCGGGAGTGTTTCTAGAAAATTCAGATGTTCTCGATAACAATGAAAAATTCGCAGTTGCTTTTGTTGATCCAAACGGAGAAGTCCATATCGGCAGAATAAGAAAGCTTACTCCGAGGAGTGCTGGAGATTACAGGGCTTCACGAACGATCAGTTCAACAAGGCGAAAGCAACAGGACTATCCGACAGCAGGCTATACAAAATGGCTGGAAATGCTGTGACAGTAAATGTAATTTCTGAAATTGGGAAGATTATTAAGAAGGTAAACGATAAAAATTAAATAACTACAACTAATATCAATCGTTTCTGACAACGATTGATATAGATTTCAAAAATAGATATACAGCCGTTGGTTGAGTTAAAAACTTAATCAACGGCTTTTTGTCGTTTCAGGGCGATTGGTATTTAGAAATTTTTGGCGAGATGAGAATTATAACTCCCCACCGCTGACAATGTTTCCTCTATCGTAATGTTATGCGGTGGGGAATTGCCAACGGCGGCTCGCCGTAAGGAAGTGAGAATATCAAAACCCCTGTAAGTTGGATGGGTAACAAGACATCCATCCTTCATATTTTGTATGCCCTGTTTCCTCTAAATTACGAAAGATATATTGAACCGTTCGGAGGCTCAGGAGCTGTACTTTTAGGCAAGAAAAAGCCTGATAAGTTCGAAGTTTACAATGACTATAACCATAATCTTGTAAACCTCTTTCGCTGTATGCGTGACAGACCTATGGCATTCATAAAAGAGCTCGGATTTTATCCGCTTAATTCAAGGGATGATTTCAATGCAATAAAGAAATTTTTTAAACAGGAGAAGTTTGAAGATAAGTACCTTGATGAGGAATTGGAACTGACGAAGATTATCCTGCCTGACTTGAAAGCAGAAGAAATCATTGAATTGTATATAAAAATGAAACAGGACTATGACTTGCGCAGAGCAGTAATGTTTCTTAAACTTCTGCGATACAGCTATTCAAGCGGCGGAAAATCCTTTGCCTGTCAGCCATTTTCAGTAGTAAGCCTTTTTCAACTGATAGAGCAAGTCGGCAAAAGACTTGAAAATACTGTGATTGAAAATCAGGATTTTGAAGTCCTGATAAAGCATTATGACCGAGATAATGCCTTTTTCTACTGCGATCCGCCTTACTATTCAAGTGAGTATGTTTATCAGTGCGGTTTCACTTGGGATGACCATCAGAGGCTGAAAAACACACTTACAAATTCAAAGGGCAAATGGCTTGTGTCATACAATGATTGTGAGGAAATACGCAATTTGTACGACGGCTGTTCTTTCTTTGATTTTACAAGACTGCACAATATGAAACAGCGAATAAACGCAGGCGAACAATTCCCCGAATTGCTTATCGGCAATTACGATATGTATGAACGGCAGAGAAACAAGCCGTTGCAGTTAAGTCTGCTTGACTTGACAACCGAACAACAAATTGATTTAGAACAAATTTTGAAGGAGTGTATTATTAATCATGGAAAATAGAATTTATGTAAGCATACCGCTTGACGCACTTATTGTATCAGGAATCACATCTGACTGTGCTGTGCAGATTTCAGCTGTGAACGGAGCAATTCTGATTGAGAGGTGCGATGATGATTGCAAAGAATGTTGTTGCGACTGTATCTGTGATGAGTGCAGAGCAGAGCTTGCGGAAAGCGAGGATGATTAATGCTTAAAATATACAGAGTTCTCGGAAAAAGAGGAAGAATTACAATCCCCTATGAAATCCGTCAGCGAATCGGATTCAAATACAACGATGTTTTATCATTCACCCAGCAGGATGACGGCTCGGTTGTTGTCAGGAGAGAAAAAATCTGCGATAACTGTAATGAATTTGCTGAAGAATTCGAGGAAAATTTCACCCTTGAAGATTTCCTCGACAGCCTATCCGAGGAAGAACAGAGAGATGCACTTGTTCATCTTTCTTTGAAGTGGGTGGAAAAACAGAATGTTAGTTTACCGTTTGCGTCTGCCAAAAAGAAGTGATTATCAGTTGGTATTCAAAAATCTCTGGACATTTGAAATTCTTTGGATATACTTGTTGCTTGAAAGGAGCGATGAGAATATGAAAAAGAAAATCGCAATAATGCTGACATTGATTTTAGCAGCAGGAGCATTCACAGCTTGTACAACAGGAGAAAAAGTGAATAACAGTTCTTTATCACCCACGGTTTCAACTTCCGTGGGTGTTTCTGCATCTGGGAAAAGTTCTGAAATGGCAACAACCGAAACAATGCAATCCACCGAAAAAGCAACCGCTTCAAATGAAACAGAGCCTTCGGAACAGAATACCAAAACAGAAGAAAAAGCCGACAGTGGGCAACATTCGGCGGTTGTTTCGGCAACGAATCCGATTCAAAAAACACAATCCGAGGTTCGGAACAACAGCAAGAATACAGTGAATAGTAATCAGTCTGAATCAGAATCGACTGCTAAAAAAGAAACCGAAACTCCTACTCAAAAGCCTGTGCAGAAGCCTACAGAAAAGCCGACGCAGAAACCTACGGAAAAGCCTACGCAACCGCCTACAAAGGCAAAAACGGTTGATGTTCAGTATGTGGTGAGTGCCTGCATAGCCTACGGTCAGCAGCTCGGAATGAAATATGATTCCTCACTAAACAAGGGCAACGCAAGTTGGTTCTCCCCGACAAACACATCATATTATGATGATACGCAAAGCCTGACAGCAGATTGCTATGGTGATGTTGAGTATGTAGCCTACTACTACCAAAGCAGTGGCATAGCTCCGAGCGACTTATCATTCAATGTAATCACAGAAAACAACAAAATATATGTAGTTTATTGCTAAGTCAAGTTTAGACAGCACTCTTAATCGGGTGCTGTTATTTTTTTGAAAGGAATGATCTCAATGAAAATAAACCAAATAACTCTAACCGATCTCCGCCGTATGAACGGAAAGGAAGGACTCATTTTGCAGGGCTGCGGCGGTGAAACACGGGAATGGGTTGACGGCATCAATAAAATGCTCACGGACAAGGGAATACTTCTTGACGATACAAAGTTTGAGAATGTTTCAGTGTTTAAGAGTGACGGTGTAACCTGTATTCTCTATCCCTTTGAAGATGTCCACCTTGATATCGGCAAGCTGGCAATGTGGAGATTGCAGTCATACACAGCCTTTGCAGGAATGTGGCTGTCCGACTATGTGGACAACAGGCTCGGAGGTTTTGAACCTGAGCAGAACAAAGTGGAAAAGGTCAAACCCGACTGTGCATTAATAGGCTGTGATTCCAACATATTCAATCTTATGGGCATTGCAAGTCACACTCTTAAGCAAAACGGTATGGGCGATGAGGCAGAAATGATGTGTGCTCGAATAAGGGGTGCAGAAAACTACTGTGAAGCACTGAACATTATCGGCGAGTATGTAAATATCGCAGACGGCAGTGAGCAGTCTGATGATATAGATGAAGATTACAATGAAGGGCAGGCGATGAAATTATGATTGTATTTAAAACAGAATAAGGCATCAATCGGGGCAAGGGTAAAATCTTGCCCCATATTTTTTATGAAAGGATTTTTAAAATGACTAAGTTAATCAGAAATAAGAAATTCACAAGAATAACGGCACTTTTACTTGCGGTGTCAGTAATATTCGGAACAATGTTTGCACTCCACGTAAGTGCGGCAAGCGGTGATACGGTTACAATCACCTTCGATTATTGTTATGACAGCGCAGGCAACATAATCAAATTTCAGCAGACAACGGTCAGTGACGGCTACACAGTCGGCACTCCCGGTGAGGAGCTGTGCAAGATTTTTGCAGACGGCAAAGAAGCCTATTGCATTGAACCCGGTCATACCCTCTACTCAGGCAATACGCTGACCGAGGACGGATCAACCGTCTGGAAGAATTTAGGCTCTGCGAAGCAGAAAGCGATCAATCTTGCTCTGCTCTACGGCAAACCCGGTTCGGGAAAAAGCTTAAGCGGAACAGAGGATCAGAAATGGATAGCAACACAGCTGATTGTATGGGAATTTGTTTCTGGTTGCAGAAGTACTGCTGACGGGTACAAGTGTACGAATACAAAGTTCATTGACGGTATCTGTGCGGACGGAGCAAACCCCAGAGTCAAGTCGGTTTACAATGCAATCTCAAAAAGCCTTGCAAATTATTCAACCGTTCCAAGCTTTGCATCGGCAATCGCTTCAAAGGCTGAAACCTATGAGATGAAGTATTCAGACGGAAAGTACACTTTAACCCTTACCGACAGCAACAGTATTCTTTCGGATTTCAGTTTCAAGACAACAAGCGGTGTGAGTGCATCGGTATCAGGCAACAAGCTGACTTTGACTTCAAGTTCCCCCGTCAACGATGCAGTAACATTCAACTCTGCAAAATCAATGCCCGATGTCGGCAAAACTGTGCTTGTTCCCTATGGAGATGCTACTTTGCAGGATGTAATCAGCGGTGTTGAAAATGACGCTGACCCGATAAGAGCATATTTCAAGGTCAAGACAAGCTCGGGCAATCTCAAACTTGTTAAAACCTCCGAGGATGGCAATGTTGCAAATATTGAGTTTACTGTCAAAGACGATGGTTACAGCAAAACAGTTAAGACAAACTCAAAAGGCGAATTTGAATTAACCGACCTTGTTCCCGGAAATTACACCGTTACTGAAATTACAGACAGTAAGTACGAAACGCAAAAGTCACAGAATGTTAAGGTTGAAAGCGGTAAAACTGCAACGGTTACTTTTGAAAATGTCCTCAAGAAAGGCAGTCTTGAAGTTGTAAAAACAAGTGAGGATAATTTCAACGAGGGAGTTGAATTCCACCTTTACGGAACTTCACTCAGTGGTGCAAGCATTGATTTGTATGCAACAACAAACGCTGACGGTGTTGCAAAATTTGAAAATGTCCTTGTAAGTAGTGACAAACCATATACGCTTGAAGAAGTCAATACAGCCGACAGATATGTTATTCCGAAAAAGCAGACTGCACCGATTGAGTGGAACAAGGTAACACAGAGAAGTTTTGAAAATGTTTTGAAGAAGTGGAATTTAACCGTAACAAAGGTTGATTCAGAAACAAAAACCGCACAGGGCGATGCTTCCCTTGCAGGAGCAGTTTACGGCATCTACAATAACGGCAAGTTGGTTGACAAGTACACCACCGATAAAAACGGCGGTTTTACAACTTCAAACTATGTATGCGGAGATAACTGGACTTTGAAAGAAATTGAGCCGAGCGAGGGTTATCTGCTTGACGAAACCGAATATCATATCGGTGCAGAGGCGAAAAAATATACGCTTGAAAACAACAGCATCTCAATAGGTGTTACCGAAGATATACTGAAAGGAAAAATTGCAATTATCAAGCACACCGATGACGGCAGTACAAAAATTGAAACTCCCGAAAAAGGTGCAGAATTTCAGGTGTATCTGAAATCGGCAGGTAGTTACAACAAGGCAAAGGAAACTGAAAGAGATACTCTTGTATGTGATGAATACGGCTTTGCAGAAACAAAGAATTTGCCCTACGGAACATACACGGTTCATCAGACCAAAGGTTGGAACGGTACGGAGTTTATAGCCGATTTTGATGTCTTTGTAAACGAGGATGGCAAAACCTATAAATATCTCATAAACAACTCTTCACTTGAAAGCTATGTAAAGATTGTAAAGGTTGATTCTGAAACAGGCAAACAGATTCCGTATGCTGGCGCAGGCTTTCAGATTTATGATCCCGATGGAAACAAGGTAACAATGAAATACACCTATCCGAATGTTACAGAGATTGACACCTTCTACACGAACAGCGATGGTTATCTCATCACACCCGAAACTCTGCCATACGGCAAAGGCTATTCAGTCGTTGAGGTGCAGGCTCCATACGGATATATCCTTGACAGCACACCTGTATATTTTGACATTACAGCAGAAAACACAACAGAAGAAAACGGCGTTACAATCGTAAAGACCGAGAAGAAAAACACTCCGCAAAAAGGTACAATTACCGTAGAAAAGACAGGCGAGATTTTCTCGAATGTAACTGCAGTCGGCGGCGGATATACTGATGAAAACGGAAATGATGTTACACTTCCGACCATATATCAGCCTGAATATTCTGTAAGCGGTTTGGCGGGTGCAGTGTTTGAAATCTATGCTGATGAGGATATTACAACGCCTGACGGAACAGTAAGAGCAAAGAAAGACGAGCTTGTTGCCACTCTGAAAACAAACACAAAAGGCACAGCTATAAGTAAACAGCTTTACCTTGGCAAATACCGTGTTGTTGAAACCGTTGCACCGTATGGAACAGTTATCAATCCCGAACCTCATACTATTGAACTTACCTACTCAGGACAGAATGAAAAGGTGACCAACACCTCAACATCATTTACTAACGACAGGCAAAACGTTGTAATTGACCTTACAAAAATTCTTGAACAGGACGAGAAATTCAATATCGGAAACAATGACGAAATCCTGAATATTTCATTCGGACTTTACGCTGATGAAGATTTGAAAGCCGCAAACGG
>OJNW01001404.1_pt1 | contig 11239 bp, 10 predicted proteins | sample 1597951 | NCBI WGS metagenome assembly OJNW01 (sample SAMN01915212, study PRJEB22387) | human gut metagenome | isolation source: stool | host: Homo sapiens | place: USA | reverse complement strand
ACAAGCCTATTTGACATTAATGATGTCTATATCCCATTTTATTAAATGTGACTTTCACCAATAAAACCTCGGCTTCTCTAGAAACATGCTCATTTGCTTCATCCTTGACTTCAATTTCACTAAACTTACAAAAAGCCGACAAGCGCTTCATATATTCTTTCTCTAAAGACTGTAAAGCCTTATCTTTATTTTTTCCAATCGCAATTAATTTAATCACAATATCCCTCCATCATTATTCTCTTGAATATCTTTCACAAAATAATCATACCTATCCAAAAATAATTTCATCGTTTGATAGCTAGAAGTTGATTTATAATCCACTTCTTCTACCTTACCATCATCAAACGATAAGATTTGAGCATTGGGAAAGCCCAATAATATAGGTGAATGTGTCGCAATGATAAATTGACAATTCTGTTTCACACATTCCTCAATCAAATAGAGTAAGGCCAATTGATTCTGACAAGATAAAGCTGCTTCCGGTTCATCTAGAAAGTATAATCCATTTTTATTTGTTTGTTTCATCAATACAGAAAAGAAACTCTGACCATGCGATTGATCATGGTATCTTTCAGAAAAAACACCACTATATTCCATTTCTTTTGTCGCGACATTATAAAAGCTCTCTGCACGCAAGAAATACATCCAATCCGGTTTTCTATTACGCCACAAACGCATATGTTTATGCAAACCAGAATACGAATCATACGTAGAAAAATCATAGTTCCTTGTTCCACCTTCTGGATTCAATCCATTTTTAATCGCAAGAGCCTCTAATAAGGTGGATTTACCACTTCCATTTTCGCCACAAAAGAAAGTCACAGGCTTATTAAACATGAATTGATCGATACTTCGAATACTTTGAATATCGGCCACATAATCATCAATTTCATCCCATAAGATGTCAAATCCACTAATAAACATAAATATCACCTAAAAAAATAGTACTCTATTCGAGTACTATTTTCCATGATGATTCACATAATAAATATAGATACATAATCCAATCAAAAGAAATCCTAATATCCAATTAAACATTTCTCTTTACAATTCCGTAATAGACTTTTGAAGTTAATACATAAATCACAATGTAGACTAGGGCAAAAACCGCAAAACACATAGCTGTAGTTCGAACATAAAGCCAAGCATCACTCACAAACAACAAATGAAGTAGCTTTTCAATCATTGGATACGCAAAACTTATATGAATACCCGCTACAAGTAAAGGCATAAAGAATACGGTCAACACCTGTGAATGAATGGCCTTCTTTACATCACTTTGTTCAAGACCTACTTTTTGCATAATCTCAAAACGATCCTTATCTTCATAGCCTTCAGTGATTTGTTTGTAGTACATAATTAGAATGGTTGCCATAATAAATAAGAAGCTTAAGAAGATTCCAATAAATAAGATACCTGCATATAATTCAATCAAGCGTTGTTTCTGATCCGATTTATTCATCCAAACAAAACTGTTTATATTTCCATTTTGAGTTAACTTTTCAATAACCTTACGATCATTCGCTTCACAATCAAATGAATAACTCGCAAATATTGTACTCGCATTGTCGCCATACACATTTATCTGATCTTGTTGCATCTTCTCTAAAGTCTTTTCTGAATCCACAATAATATAATAATGCTCTGTCACATTTGGATTATTTTCATCCATCTTTAAATGATCCAATTGTTTCTTCACAACATATTCTTTTCCAAATAAAGATAAAGTCTTTTCTTTGATTGTCTCTACATTAGAATACACATAAATTTCATTCGGCTTTAAAGAACCCTTTATATTTTCATAGTCCTGAATGTCCTTTAGTGGAAGGCAATAAAATTCTTGAATCTCATTTACGGCATTCATGCCCTCATTCCTGTAATCTGTAATCAAAGTTCCATTCTTTAAATATCCTGCATAGCTCAATTCTTTATACGCAAGAAGATTCTTTGGAACAATACCCATACGAATCAATTCTTCACTCATTTCATCAAAATCAATATTGGCAGCTTCCCCATATCCATTTCCAATAAAATCTCTTGGGTATTGCGAATCCACAACACGATCAATACTTGACCACATGCTAAGGGTTGTAGACAACATCACTAAAACCATCGTAGAAAGAATACAAATATTCGCAAGTCCTACGGCATTTTGTTTCATACGATACATCATGCCAGAAACACTAATAAAGTGATTCGTCTTATAATAGTAATTCTTGTTTTTCTTCATTAATTTTAAGAAAGTGACCGAAATCGATGTAAATAATAAATAGGTTCCAATAATGACAAGTACAACAGCCACAAAGAAAACGTAGAGTGCGCTTAAAGGATTTTTAGTCGTAATTGATAAATAGTATCCAATTCCTAGACAAAGAATACCAATAATAGAAAGAACCCATTTGGCCTTAGGCTCTTTTTCACCCATATGATCGGAATGAAGTAATTCAATTGGACTTGAAATATGAATACGAATCATAGAATAGAAATAGATCAATACATAGATCAATCCAATCACAAGAACACATTGTCTCATGCCAAAAAAAGAAAAGTAGAAGCCAAGTACAATATCTGCACCAATCATTTTTGCGATTATTAAGAACATCGCTTTATCCAATAAAACACCTAATCCAATCCCTAAAACTAATGATACAAGTAGAGTTATTAATGTCTCATAAAACAAGACGCGAGCTAAGTGTTTCTTTTCCATTCCCAATATAGAGAATAACGCAAATTCTTTTTGTCTTCTTTTAATCAAGAAACTATGCGTATAGAACAAGAAGATAAACGCAAAGATTTCAATAATCACAATGCCAAAGCCTAGTAACTGCTTTATAGATGTTCCTCCTACAATTTCATTTAAATGTGGATTATTTGCCAAAGAAACAACCATATACAACATCATTGTCGTTAAGACACTCGTTAATATATAAGGAATGATGGTACGCGCATTCTTCTTCAAATTATCTACAGCTAAATTTAAATAGAAAGCTCTACTCATGATGCACACCACCTGTAGCTAGTAGTGTCAACGTATCACTAATACATTGGTACATCTGATCTAAATTTTTATTTCCTTTATAAATTTCATGGAAGATTTTTCCATCCTTAATAAACAGAACGCGAGAAGCATGACTTGCTGCCTTTGTCGAATGAGTTACCATTACAATTGTTTGTTGATTCGCATTGATGGTTCCAAACAAATGTAAAAGTTCCTCTGTACTCTTTGAATCCAAAGCTCCCGTTGGCTCATCCGCCAAAATTAGATCTGGATTTGTGATGATGGCACGAGCAACAGCCACACGCTGCTTTTGTCCACCACTGATTTCATATGGAAACTTATCTAAAATACCCTCAATCCCTAATTGTTTTGCGATAGGTTCCAATCTTTTTTTCATTTCTGGATATTTTTTCTTGCTTAAAACTAAAGGCAAGAAAATATTATCGCGATTATTAAAATTATCTAATAAATTAAAGTCTTGAAATACAAAACCTAAGTGTTCTCTTCGAAAGTTCGCAATTTCCTTTTCTGAAATATGCGTAATATCTTTACCATGTAGTAAGACTTGTCCACTTGTTGGTTTATCTAAAGCAGCCAAGATATTTAATAGTGTTGTCTTACCAGATCCAGACTCACCCATAATAGCTACATATTCACCTTTATTCACGCTAAAATTCACATTACTCAATGCCTGTACTTGATTCTGTGTAAATCTTGTTGTATATACTTTTTTTAAATTTTTTACTTCCAATAATGCCATATTCATTACCTCCATGTACACCAAAATTCTACAAAGAATTCAAAAATGCAGCCATCGATTCAGCTAACACTATTCTTACAAGATTGTAAGAATACTCAATTCTTCCTTCAAAATGCGTAAGATCCAATATCACTCGAGTGCCTTTACCAACACTTGATTCAATTCTGATTTTATGATTCAACATATCTAAAATATTCTTACACAAATATAGACCTAGACCACTTGCGGTTTTATCACTACGCCCATTCATGCCTGTATATCCTTTTTCAAACACACGACTTAGATCACTTGCACTAATGCCAATACCGGTATCTTCAATCACTAAAATATGTTTAGACTTCATATATATAGATATCAAACCATTTTCATATGTATATTTAAGACTATTTGAAAGAATTTGTTCCAACACAAACACAAGCCACTTTTCATCACTCAAAATAACATCCCCGGTTTCTTTAAAACTCAACTGAATGTGTTTACGAATAAATTCTGTAGAAAAGCGACGAATCGATTGTCGAATTAAATCGTCCAATTCTAATTCTTTAAATAAGAAATCGGTATGCGTACTATGTAAGCGTAAATAGGCTAAAACCATATCTGTATATTGGTCCATACGTAAGAGTTGCAACTTAATTTCACTACGACTTAAGTTCTCATCTTCAAGTAGTAATTTCATAGCGGCAATAGGAAGCTTAGCCTGATGCACCCACATCGTAAAATAATCTTCTAAATCATGCATTTTATTTTCCGAAGAAATAACATACTCATCATGATACTCTTTCATAGCCACTAAGATTTTATGATAGTCTTCTCCCATCAATGAAGAATCTTGAAGATCACAAGACAAAGAAACATTACTATTGGATTGAAGTGTTACTAAGGTTTGGTGTTTCTTATAATATTTGTAGTAATCCACACAGAAACAAACCACCAATAAAACACATAAAATCATAAAGGCATATGTAAAAGCTTCAAGTTCTAGATTATAGAGTTTAAATACACATAAACAGATCAAAACACTTACAACATAAATCATTATAAAAAACAATCGATCTTTTAAATAATGGCCAAACAATTTCATATCTTATATCCCAACCCTTTTTTTGTTTGAATAAAATCCACAATGCCAATACTCTCTAACTTTTTACGCAAACGATTCACATTCACACTTAATGCATTTTCATCCACATAAAAATCCGTCTTCCACAAATATTCCATTAAATTATCTCGAGATACAATCGTCCCCTTCTTTTCCATTAATAATCGAAGTATCTTTGCCTCATTCTTGCTCAGTTCCATTTGAGAAGATTGAAAACTTACTGTATTATCATCTAAATTAAAGCGTACGCCTTGGTATTCAAGAATATTATGATTGGATACAAAGTCATAGCTACGTCTTAATATTGCCGTAATTTTAGCAGCTAAAACATTTAAATCAAATGGTTTGCACACAAAATCATCCGCTCCCTTAGAGATTGCCATCACAATACTCATATTGTCTGTAGCACTTGAAATAAAGATAATTGGAACTTTGGATTCTTCACGAATCTTTTCTGTCCACAAATATCCATTCAAATAAGGCAGTGTTATATCCATTAATACCAAGTCTGGATTAAAGGAATGAAATGCATCCATCACATTATAAAAATCAGTAACTCGACAAACTGAATAATTCCAAGATTTAAGAAACGATTCTAACTTTTTTGAGATGAGTTCATCATCTTCTACAATCATTATTTTATACATAGTCTCACCCATTTTATTATACTGCATAAACTAAGAAATCTTTCTAACAATGGTGTAAGATAAGGCCAAAAGGAAGTGATAACATGATCTATCTTCAAATGGGAATTCTCATTCTAGAAATCGGATTATGTTATTTAATTAACAACATATTAAAGGATACATTAAACAAAAAAATACGATACGCCATTTGTATCGCATTACTATTAAATTGTTGAAATATGCGTACATATAAAGCCATCTACAACATCACAACAACAAAAGAAATCACAAACACCAAATTTCTATCTACTTGGCAAAGACTTCGTGGATGAATCCACATCCAAAGATGATATGGAAATCCTATTTAAACAACTCAAAAGACTTACTAAAGTAGCCCCTGTTTATTTTGTATATGATAATCACGAAAACAAGATAAAATTCACAAAAAATAAACTCAATCACGAAATCATAAAAAAACAACATTATCATTCTAAATGATCAAGAAGTACATTTAAATAACATTATCCTAATTGGCAGAAAAGACTACACAAAAATCATTATCTCAGGACTTGTTGGTTGGGGTATTCCTATAAGAACAGAGGGTATAAGTGAGTATGTGGTTGTTAATGTAACACCAGATAATTAAGATCAAATAATACAAATGAAAATAACCTTAAGAACTACCATAAGAATTTTCATTAGAAAAAGTTCCAAATAACACAAATAAATTCAGCAATCTGAAATCTGTTAACTATACATTTATAACTTAATAAAAGGAATCATACTTAAAATCCAGTTGTGTGGATCTAAAAGTGTAATCAGAAGTGTCCATTCTTAAATGATTATTTATGTACATATTTAAATTGTCCTTTATATATTTCTTTACTCAAAACTCAGTAAGTAACTTAGTAAAAAGAACCATACTTAAAATCAATAGCCTATGATTATATTCCTGCAAACATGTCAGTAACTTAGTAAAAAGAACCATACTTAAAATCAACAGTTCAAAATTAAATGTTGTACCAATGTCAGTAACTTAGTAAAAAGAACCATACTTAAAATCGTGGAGTATTTGCACGAAATCAATGTCTAGTCAGTAACTTAGTAAAAAGAACCATACTTAAAATCAGATATTCTTTTTACTAGGTAAATATTACTATATATAAAGTATAAATAGCAATTTATCTTTAATTTAATTTTCAATAAAATTGCATTTTTTTAGAATAAACATACATAATTTTTGTCTTTTTTCGAAAAATCAGATGCGATTTTCTGTATATTTCGGCTTTGTAAGTGTATATATTTTTGAATATAACTATTTTGCGAATAACAAAGCATATCAAATTCCTCAGGCATATACATTTCAGTTTTTATACTTTCAGAATCATTTAAAATTATGTATTGTAACATATCATTTTCAGGTAAAATAGAACAATCGATTTGATCAACTGATGCAATAAAATAGACATTACTATCTTTGTAAGTGTAAATCCAATCTAACACGTTTTCGTCAATTTTAAATGATAAATTTACTATAAGTGGTTTTGCTCGTTGCAAATATATAGAAAGATTATATAGCATCATTAGTTTTTTCTCTTCGGGAATCCCATCACACTTAAAACTTAACATTGATAATATTGATGAATAAGGAAAATCTGTAAATTCTAAAGAACAATGACATTGCAATCCTCTTTCCAATATTTTTTGAATCTTATAAAATCCTTGATCTGTTCTTAAATCCCTAACATCATTTCGAATAGATTCTAATGTATTAAAATCATTTAGATTTGCTTTAACAAATTCTTCCAATGATCCATTTAGAAAACTTTTTGGTTTCAATTCCAAATTATCTGAAATCATGCTTAAATCATTATCAAGGTATATATAATTCATTTCATTGCTAGATATCGGGTAATTTTCGTTTCCTTTGACAGAACACTTTGACTTTTTCTTTTTCCCAAAATAATAATCTAACATTTCCTCTAAATTTTTATAGTTACTATTATTTTGAAAAATATTAATAAGGCGCAAATCTGGAAGAATGATATTCCGTTCATTATATTCAATTCTCATCATAGTCAATTTCATCTCCTATTTGTATATAATAATCCGTTGTTTGGATAAGTTCTGAAAATGAGTAATTATCATTGATGTTCTCTCCCTTTTGATAGTTTTCTTCTGTTAAAACAAATAATCGTATACTTCCTTTTGCCGGAGAATTCTGTCGTATTCGTGTTTTACATGTTTTTACAGCATTTGCATTTAAACAAGCTTTAACAAAAACAGATTCTTGTATACGGATGAATCCTTCCGTTGTAAGATACTTTACAAAATTTCTATATATTTTTTTATCTGCATTTGTAACAGATGGCAGATCATAAAGTAACAAAATACGCATAAACTTACCTATCTTATTCATTGAGTTGAATACCATCCTTATATGAAATACGCAATATAGTATCTCTATCATTATTTAAATAAGAAATATAAGAATCAACAATCTTAGAAATTCCATCATCCAATCTCATCCATGTGTCCTCAAGTCGAATTTTTGTATTGAATATTTGATTTAATTGTTGTCTATGCCCTGACAAAAATGCATCATTATCTATACTAAATATGTACAAATATACCCAAATATCTATAATATAGCGAAATGGTTCTATAAAATCATAAGTCAGATTAAATGCATTTTCTGGTCCAATATGATGGATTCCTAGTGCAGGTAAAAGTCCTCTTCCTGTAATACAACTTGAAATGTAACTTGCTAGAATCTTATATCCATAATTTAATGCATAATTAACAGGGCAATCCCTATTTCGTGTAAAATCTTCACCAAATAAATTTGAGAAATAGATACGTGCAGCTATTGCTTCACGATTGGTTTTATCATTGGAATTTACTGAATGCTGTAAAACATCTAATTTATTTATAGTTTCAACATCCTCTTTTAGAAATCGAATTGTTGTTTTCTCTGAACAAATTTTTTGTTCTATAATCATTTTCCAAAGATTTTTCTTCCTTACATTATTCCAATTTATTTGTTCATTTAATTTTTCATATGCTTTTGTATGAATTCCAAAAGGAACAAACATTCCAATTGGATCATGTTTATTATTGCAAAATATTGAAGTAGTATTATGTTCTATTAACGCTGATATAATAGGAAGCGTAATTGTAAGTCTTGCATTATTGAAAATAACACAATCAATTGCTCTCAAATTATAACTTTGGTAAGTACCATTTGCTTTTTTTATTACAATATTATTTTGATCAAGGCTTATTTTAGATTCAGCATTGATGCACAATGTTTGCCACGGCATATAATATTATTTCCTTTCTTTTTTATACTTGTATTTTTTTTAGTTGTAGAAAGAAACATAGCTGGATAGTTGTAAAAATAATACAATAAACAATAAAAAATGAGGGCAACCAATTATGCCCTCTAAAAGTAGTAGAATATTCATAATTTTTCGTTATGGTATCCTTTTACTAAGTTACAATCACATTGTACTACTTAAACTGTAATTTTCCAAGTAAATGCTTCTTTTTTTATGATTTTAAAGGCATTTTCATATCCGACAGGTCCGGTCCATTGGTTTTTTTCTGTATTAAATCGCACACCCAATGGTGATGTTTTTAGCTTAAAGTAATTAATATTCTCATCTTTCTTTAAAGCACCTATTCCTCGTCCTGTATTAAATTCTTTTTTACCAGTAATTTCATTTAAAAATTGCTGATAATAGGCAAGTATCCAACAAATCTTGTTTATATTTTCCAAATCTAATTTTTTATCATTAATAATCTTAGCGTATAGAAGAGAAGCAAACTCCTGATTTTTGATATTCATATTATCAAAAATCATATCTCGTAGAATCTCTTCTTTACATTCACACTCCTGATATTCCTTATAATTATGAATATCGTATTTTGAAGATCCTTGATTATCGATAATCATTTTAAATAAACTTGCTTTTTTCTGTGCAATTTTCTGATATACAAAACAATCAATTTTATTTAATTCTAATTTTTTATCAGCAATACTTCCCAATACTAAATCTCTAATTTCATGTTTTTCAGTATTTCCTACTAAATCATTTTTATAAAGACGTAATTTGAAATAAGCTGTAATAAGGTCACCTTTTTCATCTATAAGATTATCATCAAAACCATAATACTTCTTAATTAGCTTAATATACTTATCCTTTTGTATAGTGCCATCTTCATCTACAATACATTTTGGAATATGTATACCTATATTTTTCCAAATCACTTTATTATTTTTCTTTTCTGGAATTCTATATATGTCATAGGCAACACAATTCACACTATCAAACGCATGATTTTTATTGTTGATTTCAAATAATCGTAATACTTCAGAGTTTTGTTTACCTATATTTTCTTCACTTTTATCATCATATACTCCAACTATATTTCCATTTTTTATGTCATATTTTTGATAAGGCACTCTTCTAGAAGCTGGGAACTTTTCACCTTTCCAGTTTCTATTTGATTTTTGAGAATATAAAGGCATGGTATTTTTGCATACATATACAAGTGAACCGTAATCTAATGGCGAATCACCGAATACTTTTTCATACATTTTTCGTATTATATATTTAGTCGAATCTCTTAGCTTTTTATCATTTCCAACATCTGCCAACATCTGATGATGCTTAGCGAATGATGTAGATATTCGTCCACTTTCATAATTTGGAAATAATCTATTTAACATAATATCCGTAATACCTAATACCGCTGCGTCCAACGCATGGTGTTGTAAACCAAAATCTCTATTCTTATAAATATCGAATGCATTTGAATAATTCTTTGTAAAAGCAGGTTTTAAAGCAATCACTTTTGTAGGATAACCCTTTACACGATTATATGCTTTTAAAATTCCAATCATTTCTCTTGTGATATATCGAGTATCAACAAGATTCTGATTAATAAATCGATCCAAATCTTCTGTATCTTTTAATAACAATCTCTTCTTTTTATTTTCAGATATTAACTTCATATCAAAGAGCTCGTTCACTCGATTTATATACTGATCGGCTGTAATTTCTTTACCTGATTTATTTATAACTGGATCCGTTGGATCTGTAATCCACATAAGAGGTGTTCTATCCTTTTTCAATGCATTAGATACAAAACGTATTAGTATCTTATCATCCATTGAATCATCCCCAAATCCTCTTGGAAGAATATGGTCAATTTCATAGTTTTCAAGCTCATTCAAATTGATTTTTTCTCCTGTTATCATATCCATTCCATTTTGGCGAAGATACAATTCAAGTTTTATTCTATTTTTTTGATTTAGCTCAAAATCTTTTAAATCATTCCATTTTTGATCGATGCAAGTTTTTCTAGGATGATCTTTATCCTTACACTGCTTCATAATATCTTGATGTAAAGCTTCCATAGTTTTATAGTGTTTTGCAGGCATTTCATGATTAGTATTTTTTCCAGACATATCTCTAGGAATTTCTAATACAATGCGTTTAGGAACCCCGTAATATAAATAAACAGCCTGAATCACTTTCATCATTTGATTAATAGAACGAAGTACTGGACGAGAAGCAGGAATTTGGAAACCATTTCCAGTTTTATTCATTACTTCTAAAAGGCTATTAAAATTTAATTCTAACTCTCCATTTTTTTCTAACTCTTTAAAAGCTGCCTCATATTTATTGGCAATAGTCACATTTAATAAAATGGGATATAGACATCATTAATGTCAAATAGGCTTGTAC
>OJNW01001383.1_pt1 | contig 11397 bp, 8 predicted proteins | sample 1597951 | NCBI WGS metagenome assembly OJNW01 (sample SAMN01915212, study PRJEB22387) | human gut metagenome | isolation source: stool | host: Homo sapiens | place: USA | reverse complement strand
CTGTTATCCTATCAGCCAGGCTGCAGATATCACTGCATTCCGCGCTACTACTGTTCCGGTTGGCGAAGATCAGCTTCCAATGCTCGAGCAGTGCAAGGAGATCGTCCACAAATTTAATACTGTTTATGGTGAAACTCTGACAGAGCCTGAGATTATTCTGCCATCCAATAAAGCATGCTTACGTCTGCCAGGTATTGACGGAAAAGCAAAAATGAGCAAATCTCTCGGAAACTGCATCTACCTTTCAGATGAAGAAGCTGATGTTAAGAAGAAGGTTATGTCCATGTTCACAGACCCAAATCATCTTCGTGTGGAAGATCCGGGACGTGTGGAAGGAAACCCTGTATTTATTTATCTGGATGCATTCTGTAAACCGGAATATTTCGCAGAGTTCCTGCCTGAATATCAGAATCTGGATGAACTGAAAGCTCATTATACACGCGGCGGTCTGGGTGATGTCAAGGTTAAGAAATTCCTAAATAAAGTACTCCAGGCAGAGCTTTCTCCAATCCGCGAGAGACGTAAATACTGGGAGCAGCATCTTGATGATGTATATGATATCCTCAAAGAGGGAAGCAGGATTGCTGAAGCAAAAGCTGCACAGACACTTCATGATGTTCGTTCGGCAATGCAGATCAACTACTTTGATGATAACAGCTTAATCAAATAATTATATGCCGGTGGCTACAGCGACCGACAACAATGCGTAAATAAGAAATTCAAACGCAAGATTGTTCAAAAAACAACTTATTGACACATCAAAACAGGTTCAGGCAAAAGCATTCTGCTCACGTCTGAACCTGTTCTGTTATTTCTTCACTGACTTTCTTTTCAATCTATTTTACAGATAAAATCTATCCGATATCTTTCATATCTGATACCATTTGATCTCATTTGCCTCCATATGTAACCGGAAGCTGCTTCCATCACCTCTGTAAACTACTGTATCCTGTGGTTCGTAAGTGTTGTTGACTACGCAGTATTTTCCATTTTTTACGTAAGCATGTACTTCTACATTGTAGTTGGTTGAATACCAGCAGTGAAGTTCTTCCTCTGCGGATGCTGACCAAAGGACTGCACGATAAAGCACGCGGCTGTTCTTGAAGCTGTATGGCAGTCCGCTGATATAAACGCCTCTTCCTTTACCGAAAGTCTTTACAGCCATCTGCACTTCCTGGTCTTTCTGGATTAAGATTTCTGTTTCCGGTAAGGCATAAATGTTCTTTTTACCTTCACCGAAATCAACCTCGCCTTCTGCATCTTTAAGGATGAAATGATCTCTGTGTTCTTCCCAGTTATATTTATCTGTATTCAGGTTAAATCCATGTTCTTCTTCTACTCCAAGTACATCATCTAACTGAATGAATCTGCCCTGCCACTGATGTGCTGCCGGTTCTCCTACACCGATAAATCCACCGCCATTATATACAAATTCTCTGACTGCTGTAATAATGGTTTCGTCGATCCAGTTCTCGCCGCCTGACTGTGCAGTGTCCGCATCTCCCACATTGATCACTACGTCAAATTTCTTCAGAAGATCTTTGTCTGCTTTGATATCGTCAAAGCTGATAAATGATACATCAAACGGTGCGCCGCTTAATGCTTCGATAATTCCGAAATAAGAATAATTCTGCTTGTAATAGATGGCGTGATGTACCATATGGTTACCCCATGAGCGCATCTTTCCCCAACAGTTCAGGACTGCTACCCGTTTTACGCAATAAGGAGTCGTTCCCTGAATGTTATCATATAAAGTGCGGAACTCTTCGCAGACTTCTTTGATATACTGTACAAAATCCGGGAATTTCAGGGCAAGTTTCAGATATCCGCCGTAGCCTATTCTCTGGATTGGGCTTCGAAGGATTGCTCTTCTTGCTGTTACCCAGTTCACTTTTGCCTCCTTCACAGGATCGCCGCCTTCATGGAATGTATCCGGGAAAAAGTATGGCAAAAATCTTCCTTCTGTATATTTTACATTCTTAATATCGCTGAACAGACGCAGAGTCGCACCATTTCCAACACTTCCAACTACAGCATCCAGTCCGATAGATGCAAATTCGTCCATAAACGGTTCCATGCCAATCCAGTGATCTCCCATGAACATCATGGCCTCTTTTCCGTATTCATGTACAATATCTACCATCTCTTTGGCAAGTTTCGCAACTTCACGTCTCTGAAATGCCTGGAAATCTTTGAATTCTTTTGAGGGAATCCGATAGGTATTGTTCATGTATCCCTGGTCAATGATATATTCCGGTCTGAAAGGATAGCCCACTTCTTTCTCAAACTGCTCCAGAATATATGGGCTAACTGAAGCGGAATAACCAAACCAGTCTACATATTTCTCTCTTGCAAGTTCATCAAACACAAGCGTAAACTGATGGAAAAAAGTAGTAAATCTTACAACATTTACATACTCATGAGTATCCAGAAATCTGCGCAGACGTTCCAGGGAATGTGCTCTTGTTTTCGGCTGACGCACATCAAATGTAATCTGCGGTTCTACGTCTTTCCAGTCATTTACTACTGCATTGTACATATGTACAGGATCCCACATAATATATGCCAGGAAACTTACAGTATATTCATGGAAGCGTTTCGCAGATAAGATCACTACATTTCCTGTCTCTTCTTCATATGACCACTGATCTGTCGGTACCGGCTCTCCTGTGGTACGATCCATTACTTCCCACCATCTGCGGATATCATCTCTTGTGTTGACTGCAAGCATATCCGGATAGAGGTGATCCATCAGATGAATCTCCAGTGTATCTGCAACCGCTGTGTGGAAAGATGTCATAATATACATCTGCTGGATTTCTTCCGGATGTGCTTTCGCCCACGCATTGTCCTTACGGGTTGTATAATAGGTTGCATAAATTTTGGCACCTGTGTCTTTTAATTTCTGCGGAAATTCTGTTCCGTCACAGTCACGTATAGCATCAGCGCCCCACTCTTCTATCATTTCCAGTGTCTGTGGAACTACATCCAGGTCAGTTGGTATGGTTACACGACCTTTTCCCATTTTCTGTTACCTCCTTCATTTTGCTGACAAGCGGATAATTACTGTCCGTTCACTTCTGTAATCACATTATTTTCAGTCTATCTGTTTATAAAATACTTTCTTTCAAAATTTTTTTCAATTCACTTTTTGCTTTGTTTTTTAGAAATCTTGCTCTTACAAAAAAATTATGGTATTATAGAAAATACTGTCATTCAGAATCCGCAAACAAAATTGCTACAAATATACTCATCTGCCGTAAACAGAAGAAAGGAGAATCTGCCATGAGCTCACAATCATTTCGTTTCAACCCCGAACACCCAACAGCTCAGAATATTACGCTTTTAAATACTTCTTCTTCCCGCTACGAGGGTGACTGGCCCAGTATTCCTCACTCTCATGCCTTTACAGAATTGTTCTATGTACGTGACGGTCAGGGAGATTTTCTGATCGAGGATCAGATTTTCCCAATCTCAAAGGACGATTTGGTCATCATTAATCCACATATCAATCACACTGAAATCTCCAAAGGGAGTCCTCCTCTGAGTTATTTTACTGTAGGTGTGGACGGACTACGTTTTTCCTTTAACGGTCATAAAGAGTATCGCATTTTTAACTGTCGTGAAAAGAAAACAGATTTGTTATTTTACTTTAATTCTCTGTTTCAGGAGCTGGACAGACAGTCTGAAGGATATGAAACCATCTGCAGTCATATGCTGGATATTCTGATCCTGCAGCTTCGGCGCATTACGGATTCACCATTTGAACTGATCACCGCCCAGCATCCAAGTAAAGAGTGCGCTCATATTAAGCGTTATCTTGACTCCAATTACGGGGAAAATATTACTCTGGATCACCTCTCAGAACTCAGTCATCTTAATAAGTATTATCTGAGTCATGAATTTACAAAATATTATGGGATTTCTCCTATCAATTATCTGAACCGGAAACGCATCGAAGTGTGCAAGGAACTTCTGGAAAATACTGATTATGGGATTTCAGATATTGCACATCTCACAGGATTCTCCTCTCAGAGCTATCTCTCTCAGAGCTTCCGCAAATCCTGTGGAATGACTGCAGGAAATTACCGCAAACTCAAGAAAAAACGAAAGGAAACAATGTGATACCATGCAATTTACATTTCCAGATTACTATAAAGAATTTTCCTGCATTGCAGGAGCCTGTCCGGATACCTGCTGCGCAGGATGGCAGATCGTGATTGACGATCAGACACTGAAGAAGTACCAGCACTTTAAAGGTCCGTTCCGCAATCGCCTGCACAATGATATTGACTGGAAACAACATGTTTTCCGCCAGTATAACAGACGCTGTGCTTTTCTCAACGAAGAGAACCTGTGTGATATCTACACAGAAGCAGGACCGGAAATGTTCTGCAGAACCTGCAGAAATTATCCTAGACATATTGAAGAATTTGAAGGTCTGCGTGAGATTTCCCTGTCGCTCTCCTGTCCGGAGGCAGCAAGGATTTTACTTTCCCAAAAAGAAAAGGTACACTTTATCACAAAAGAAAAAAAGACAAAAGAAGAAGTCTATGATGACTTTGATTATTTCCTGTTCACTGCACTTATGGACACCCGTGATATGCTTATAGATATCATCCAGAACAGAGCTGTACCCATGCAGAAACGTCTGTGGAAACTTCTGGCTGCTGCACATGATTTCCAGTTATGTGTGAATAAAAATGAACTCTTTAAATGGGAAGAAATGCGAAAACGACATGAAGATTCCGGATACGGAGATAGATTTTGCAGCAAAATTTACTCTCGTATAAATGCAGATAACATAGAAAACAGTTCTGCTGCATCTGCCTGCGCAAATACACCAGAACAATTATTTAAAAAAATGTGGAAAACTGTTGTCCCGGAAATGGAGGTTCTGCGCCCGGGATGGCAGGAATACTTAAAGAATTGTCTGACTCCACTGTATAATGGAAATACAGATCCGCAGTCTGACTCCGGAAATCTTTATTCCTGGCAGAAAAGTGAATTTGATTTCTCTTATCCGGACTGGCAGATTCAGGAGGAACAGCTTCTTGTTTACTGGATCTATACCTATTTCTGCGGTGCAGTTTATGATGATGAAATCTTCGCCAAGGTGAAAATGGCAGTTGTGTGCACCCTGTTCATCCATGAATTAAATGTGGGAACCTATCTGAAAAACAACCGGCAGTTTAAGCTGGATGACCAAATCCGTATCTGTTATCAGTTTTCAAGAGAACTGGAACACTCAGATCTTAACCTGAACAGATTTGAAGAATTAATGTCTGAAAAAGAGATTTTCTCCTTTGAAAATCTGCTGAAGATCTGCTGATGCAAATAAAAATCCAGTTATTATGAGCACTAAATCAATCGGAAGGCCTCTGATGGTCTTCCGATTGATTTTAATAATTAATATTGTCCTCTCATTACTGTATTTTCAGCATATGCCAGAATTCTATCTGTTTTCATTTAGAACGTGTTTGAAAAATCATTTCAACAATCTGTACTCTCTAATCTACGGATCATAGATACCAGATGTCCGGCACAATTTCGGATTTCTTCTTCTGTAAGTTTACCTTCTTTATATGCCTGGCGAATATTCTTATCATCATCCGGATTTCCAGGCATGATAATGTCATTGCCTGCTGCCACACATTTCCATGGAACGCTTCCATCTTCCGGAACTGTTGTGTTCCAGTCTGACATAATTGCTCCGTCAAATCCCCATTCTTTTCTGGCAACTGTCATGCACAGATCTTTGCTGTTCGCCGCATGAATACCGTTGATAAGATTATAGGAAGTCATAATAGAAACAGGATTTCCTTCTTTTACTGCAATTTCAAATCCGCGGAGATAGATTTCTCTGAGCGCACGTTCGGATACACAGGAGTCAACACCCATGCGGTTATCTTCCTGATTATTGCATGCAAAATGCTTGATTGTTACGCCACATCCTGACTTGCTCTGAACACCTCGGGTCACTGCTGCTGCCAGCATACCTGACAGATACGGATCTTCTGAATAGTATTCGTAATTTCTTCCACATAATGGGTTTCTGTGAATATTCATACCTGGTGCAAGCCACAGATTCACACGAAATTCTTCCATTTCTTCTGCGATTGCTTTTCCAAACTCTGTCATGAGATCTGCATTCCATGTCTGTGCCAGTGCTGTTCCTACAGGAAAAGCTGTGCAGTACTGATAATAAGTGTCTGCATTCTCATGATGCACACCAGGTTCCAGAATTCCATTTTCCAGTGAACCAAGAACTCCCATTTCATAGATGCTGTCTGTCTCTTTATCTACCTCATACCACTGTCTGAGGCGGATTCCTGCCGGACCGTCTGCCATAACAAGAGACGGGATTCCATCCTCTTCCAAAGTACCGCAGGTTTCACCTGCTGATCCCGGTACTCGAATCCCTGCTGCACCAAGAGTACTGATATTCTCTGAAATCTTTCCATAAAGCAGAGGAATCAGCTCTTCTGTAGTTCTGTCTTCCAGAACAGAAACAAATCTTTTTTCTTCCTCTGTCAGATTTTCCTGATTTTTTCCGGCATTTTCCGATTTTGCCGGTATCATCGCAGGTTTAAAATAATATTCCGGAACCTGCGCTGTTATCAGTTTTTCCTGTCTCTGCACAGATTTTTCTTTCAATTCTTTTGTCAGATAAATCTGTTCCAGTTCTTCCTGAAGCGGACAGATTTTATCCATCTGTTCCAGTACTGTATCATCTGAAACTACCAGAACTGCTTCCAGTTTCAGTTTGTCTGAACTGTTTCCGACCAGAATGCCATATTTGCCTTTTTCCACTATCCATGTATGTGTTTCCTCATTGAAAGAAGCCAGTTGTTTCTGTGGAATCTCAACAGTAAGTGTTTGTGTTTCTCCCGGCTTCAGAATTCTGGTTTTTGCAAAACCTGCCAGTCTCTTATACTCTTTTTCCAGTTCTGTCTGCGGAAGCGTAACATAAATCTGTACCACTTCTTTACCAGCATATTCATTTCCTGTATTTGTAACCTGAACCTCTGCTCTGATCTTACTTTCTTCCATATTTATGCTACAACACTTCATCTCAAACATAGTATAAGAAAGACCAAACCCAAACGGAAACATCACCTTTTTGTCAAAGCTGTCAAAATATCTGTAACCTACATAAATACCTTCTTTGTATTTTTCCTTTTCCAGATTGCCATTCAGATACCCATACTCTTCTGAAGCCGGATAATCCTCGTATCGCCTTGCCCAGGTTGTTGTCAGTTTACCGCCCGGCACTTCTTTTCCCAGAAGTACATCAGCCAGGGCATCTCCCCCTTCCTGACCAAGCTGAGAAATATTTAAGATTCCTTTTATATTGTCTGTCTGTTCCAGAATATCTGTCAGCTCCACAGGACCACCTGCATTAAGAATAAGGATCACAGGTTTGTTCATTTCTGCAAGATAACGTAAATCTTCCTCTTCTCTCTCGCTTAAATAGTAATCTCCCTTTACTTTGCGGCGGTCTTTTCCTTCTCCTGAAATACGACTGATCACATAAATCACCACATCTGCTTCACAGATATCTTCCTCTGCCACCTTACGTCCCAGCGGCATTGCAAAAGGATTCTCTGCATAGGCATCAAAAGGATTATCTACTTTCTTAGCTTCTTCCAGAACTTTTTCTTTCCACGCCTCTCTCGCCTGCTCATAGCGATTGTGATAATCGCTGATCCAGTCTTCGCTTACAATTTTTACTCCTGCTTCTTTCAGTCCCTGATAAATAGAAATATTCTTTCTGTTGTTAACATCTCCAGAACCAATTCCACCCTTTACGGTTTTCTCTGCTCCATACCCAAGAAGTGCAGCAGCTGTATCTTTCTTTAATGGAAGGATTCCTTCATTTTTCAGCAGAACAATGCCTTCTGACGCCGCTTTTCTGGCAAGCTTTCCATGCATCAGTTCTCTCTCTGACGGCTGTTCTTCTCTAGTTCCACTGTAAATCCATTTCTTCATATAATTATACTCCTGTTTTTAATATTATAATTCTCATGAAAAGAACCTCCATAGCATTCTCTCTATGGGGGTTCTTAATTCTCATTATTCTTTTACACCACCAAGTGTTACACCTGCAATAATGTATTTGGATAAAAGCAGATATACAATAATGATTGGCACGATCGCAACAGTGATCATCATGTAAATTTTACCCATATCAAAGTTCATATAATCAGCACCACGCAGAGTTGCAATCAGGATCGGCACTGTCATTTTGCTCTTTGACTGAATGATCAGGGCAGGAACGAAGTAATTGTTCCAGGATCCTACGAAAGTAAAGATTGCCTGTACTGCTACTGCCGGTTTCATGATCGGAAGTACAATACTGTTAAAGGTTCTGAATTCTCCGGAGCCATCAATTCTTGCCGCTTCCACAAGGGATAAAGGAAGGGAAGACTGAAGGTAACTGTACATAAAGTAAAAGACTGCCGGAGATGCAATGGATGGAATGATCAGCGGAAGTAAAGAGTCATACATTCCCATCTTTGTGATCAGTCGTAAAAATCCCATTGCTGTTACCTGTGTAGGCATAACAAGAATTGCCATAATAAAGGTAAAAGCTGCTTTCTTCATTTTAAAATCATAAGCATATAGACCATAAGCTGTCAAAGAAGAAAAATATGTACAAAGTGCAGCACTGCAGGAAGATACAACAACACTGTTAAGAATACCGCGGAACATCGGGAAACTTCCGTCATTTGCCACATTCTTCAGATTCTCAAGAAAATATTTTCCGGGAAGTGCTGAAAATCCTTTCTGCAGATCCGCATGGGAACGTGTTGCATTTACAATCAGAATGTAAAAGAAAAACAGACACAGGAAGGATAAAAAGATCAGCACAAGATGAACAAAAATACTGCGCACACGACCTGATGTATTTGATTTCATAGTTTATCTCCTCCTTCTTTCTTCTTTTGCTTTTTTCTTTGCAGCTTTCTTGGAACCATCCGGGTCTGTGTCATTTGTCATCTTATATACGATCATACATAAAATACCGCTGACAATAAACAGATATACGGACAGTGCACCTGCCATACCATAGTTCTTGCTCTTTAAGTGGCTGTTCAGGAACATGATCAGAGTCATAGATGTACGGTCTGGATTTCCCTGTCCATTTGTAAGAATCTGAGGAACATCGAACATCTGAAGACCACCGATGATAGATGTGATCAGTGTATAAGCAAGGATCGGACGGATCAGCGGCAGTGTGATATAGAAAAATCTCTTGATACTGTTACAGCCATCCAGTTCAGATGCTTCAAAAATATCCATACTGATACCCATAACAGCAGCCATCAGCATAATTGTTGTATTACCAAACCACATCAGGAAGTTCATAAATCCGACCAGAGATCTGGTTCCGATTACAGAACCCAGGAAATCTATCGGTTTTTTAACCCATCCCAGAGACATCAGAATAGAGTTAATCGGTCCGTTGGTAGAGAACATGGTAAAGAACAATAATGCAAACGCAGAAGCCATGATCAGGTTAGGAAGATAAATAACAACCTTGAAAAACTGCTGTCCATGGATCTTCAGACGCGCATCTGTAAACCAGCATGCCAGAACCAGTGCGATCACGATCTGCGGTACAAATCCGATTACCCACAGAATCAGCGTATTAGTACTGTATTTGAGCATATCTGACTTCAACAGACTCAGATAGTTTGCAATTCCAATAAAATTCGGTCCGATTTCTTTAATTCCTGAACGATAATATTCATAGAAACTATAACGTACAGTATCTACCAGCGGAATCAAAGAAAAGATTAAAAAAGTTATAAAAAATGGAAGGATAAAGATGTATCCCCATTTTGCATAGCTGATGCTTTTCTTTTTTTTCATAGTTCAGCATTCCTTCCTTTACATATTAGTGCCAGACACACATCTCTTTCATGCGTGTCTGGCAAATACAAATGCATCTGTACAGGTTATTTACACCTGAAACTTTTTAACTGTCAATTCAAAAGCGTTTATTATTCAGCCCAGTTAACTTCCTGGATTTCCGGATAACGTTCTTTGATTGCTGTTTCAAAGTTTGATTTTGCTTTGTCATAGTCTACCTGACCCTGGAAGTAATCGCTGAAAGCGTTCTGGATCAGTTCTACGCAGCCCTGGTCATAAGCAGAAAGTGGTGCGATCTTGATGTTCTCTGCAACCGGTGAGAAATATGTAAATGGATTCTGTCCGCCAAGGAAGTCAGATGCGAAAGTATCATCTTTTGCAACTTCCTGCATACCACTCTTTGTATTTGTAAAGTCAGAATAATCTTTGGAAATCTTTAATAAATTGTCCTTATTTCCTGTCAGTGCAAGAATGATATCTTTTGCATGTTCCGGATTATCTGTTCCTGTTGCTGCATGGATGTAAGAACCGCCCCAATTGTATTCCTGTGGTGGATTTGTAACAGCCCATTCTCCGTCTTCTCCATCCCAGTTTGGTTTCAATGTAAAGTCAATTCCCCATGCCGGGAAGAGGAATGCAAATACTTTGGATTCAGATCCCATAGCTTTGTTCCAGTCATCATTCCACTGACCTTTTACAGTTTTGTTCAGGTATCCTGCATCCAGCCATTCTTTGGAATCTTTGATCCAGTTCATTACCTGCTGGTCTACGTTAACAGTTGTTGCACCGTCTTCTACCCATGGCTGGGAAATGCTGTTTCCATACAGTCTGAATGTATCAGCATAAGAAGCAAATGTGTAATATCCTTTTGCTTTCAGTTCTTCAGCTGTAGCTTTTGCTGTATCCCAGTCTTTCATTTTCTTGCCTACTTCTTCAGGATCGTCGGTTCCGAACACATCTTTGGCAATATCACGACGATATACAAGAAGTCCAGGGCAGCACTGCCATGTAGATCCTCTCTGTACTCCATCTGCATCAGATGCAGTTGTTTTTGTAAAGTCATACTGATCTGCAAGATCTTTGTCAGGATCAATTCCAAGATCTGTCAGAGGCATTGCCACATCCGCTGCTGCATCTGTATATTTGTATACATAATCTGTTTCTGATAAGAAGATATCTACCTTATCATCTGCTGATGCATCAGCCTGATTCATAAGAGCTTCATCAAGTTTCTGCTGATAAACACCATCCTGATTTGGATTTATGATCCAGTGAATTTCTGTTCCATCCTTTAATGTTGTTACTGTTCCGTCTTTGGATGTTTCTTTTACTTCAGGATATACTGCTTCCAGACGCTGACGGAATTCATCATTCCAGGAATAAATATTGATTACTTTTCCTTCTTCATCTGCATGTACGATTGTAGCGGTTCCACCCATTGTACCTGCAATTACGGATGCTGTAAGTAAAACAGCTAATGCTTTCTTTTTCATTAAAAAAGCCCTCCTTTTTCTTTTT
>OJNW01001348.1_pt1 | contig 11619 bp, 10 predicted proteins | sample 1597951 | NCBI WGS metagenome assembly OJNW01 (sample SAMN01915212, study PRJEB22387) | human gut metagenome | isolation source: stool | host: Homo sapiens | place: USA | reverse complement strand
TGGAAGACTACACGGACCAGTACTGCACCTATGTCATGGAACAGTTGCAGGAAACAAAAAAACTCTGTCCGGATCCGCAGGTTCTTGTGGAACAGCGCCTGGACTTTTCCAGATGGGTTCCGGATGCTTTCGGCACCGGCGACTGCCTGATCGTTGCAGACCAGGTTCTGCACATCATTGACTTCAAATACGGGTTCGGCATTCTGGTGAAAGCCGAAAACAACCCACAGATGATGTGCTATCCAAGTGACGGACAGGTATCAACAATAATATAGTCGTACTGTTCTCTCAGCGACTCCAGAATGCCTGCAACATCTTCTCTGAACCCATTTCCATTCTCAGCTTACTGTCCACTGCTGAAAGCATCATGGATAATCCATATCAATGCTTATTCTTACCTTGTCATCTGGTTTTTCGTCTGCCCAAAAGGCACACAGTCTCAACGTGGCTCGATAGGTTCGGATTGATGTCGGTAATCTGGAGCCTATTCAGACTAATATGGAATGTAGCAACATATCTCCATTTGTTCGTGGAAACATATCAACAAATTCTGTAGCAAAAATATCTTGATACATTCCGCTCTCCATATCACAGCCTAAACCTCGCCCGGCCACGGAAAAAGTTCAACTTTTTTATTCGTTTCTACTATTATAGTGATTCCAACATAAAAGTCAAATTTTGCGAGGAAACGCCATCGTCTCAACCTTGTCCGTTCTTCCTACAAAGAACAGGTCAACGGCTATTTTTAGACCTAACTGATGGTCTGTTTTCCATGCACTCGACCTTATCATGCCTGAAAATTTGGCATTGAAAGGGAGAAACAATCCTGTTATTTCTTCGCATTCTCTTCCAATTCCAGCATGTATTTATCAAAGTCAGACATAAACAATCTGTCCTGAATGACACGATACTTTTCAAATTCAGTCTCGGCATGAAGCTTTGCAATTTCAGCTGACACTTTCCCTGCATCCTGTAAAATACCATAATCAAACATTTCAATAAAGCTATTAAGCCGTTTTTCCCAGTCCTGCATCGTGAGTGGAATATGTCTTAATGTCATGTTCTCAGCAAAATCCAAGTATGCAGTAACCATACGATTCAGCTGTTTCATTTCATCCTGACTCAAATAATTCTTGGCAACTGTAACATCGCTCTTCTTAATTTTGCCTTCAGGAGCGTCTGCCCAAGTAGTTAATCCCATATGCTCTCTTGTATGATCAGCTCTTTCTACAATCAGTTCAGCCGCCGTATGACCATGAACTGCGTAATGCATTTTATTCTGAACTGTTGCGTAGAATCTCCTGGTAGTTGCAGAATTCTTATCGTAATCAATGGCTGTGGCATACAGGTCAGTTATTTTCTGATAAAACTTTCTTTCGCTTGCTCGAATTTCACGAATTCGTTCTAACTGCTCATCAAAATACTTTTCTGTCAGATAAGTTCCGCGTTTGAGACGCTCGTCATCCATAACCCAGCCTTTGATGGTATAGTCCTTTGCAATTTGATTGACCCATTTACGAAACTGCACCGCACGCTCAGAATTTACCTTAAATCCTACTGCAATGATCATCTCTAAGGAATAGTGATTTGTGCTGTAGCTTTTTCCGTCGGCGGCAGTTATTCGAAATTTTCGAATAACTGAATCCTCTTGTAACTCACTGTCCTCAAAAATTTTCTTAATATGATAATTTATAGTGTTAGTGCCGACATCGTACAATGTTGCCATCATCTTCTGTGTCAGCCATATATTCTCATCCTCATAGCGCATCTCAATACTGTCCTGCTGATCGCCAACTGAGGCAACATAGGTCAAGTATTCTGCCGCGCTGGAACGGATGGTAATTTCGTCTTTTTTCTTTTTCAAATAGGAGGCCTCCTTTATAAATCAAAATGCGTTTTTGCTATTGTATTTAGCTGTCCTGCTATTTCATCAAATGGTAAATTCAAATCCAGAGTCCTGACAGTAATCTGGTTTCCACTCATCTGATACACATTATTCGGATATATCTCTTCATCAGTCTTGGCATACAAAAGCATTCCCGAAACCGTGTGGTTCTTCTCTCTCAGTTCATATTCCTTGTTTTTCACATAAGTAAAAATCTGATAAAGATTGCCTGAATGAAGTGTATGCTTGTCAAACTGCACCTGTGTGCTGTGCTCATAATACTTTGCGTCAATAATAAGAACTTTCTCACCACTTTGGAGCATGATGTCACTTTGCATCACAGGCAACATAGAGTTTTCTTCATTGTCCAGCTGCCAAGGAATCTGTGATGCATTTGCGGTAAACTGATTTTTAAACTCTTTCCTATAATATTCCAGGATAAACTTCTCATACAATCGACACATTCGCTGCTCGTCTAGAAAGTCCATCAACTCGGTATGCCCATTCGATTGTGTTTGCAATAGACCCTTTACTACCAGGTAGCATATCGAAATTAGCATACGATAAGTCTGGTTATTTCGATTGTACTGAACATTCCAATTTACCGTATACAAATCAATAAAATCCACCTCGCTGAAATACACCATTAACTTTCTAAGATTTTTCTTGCGCTGTTTCGATATATTCGAACGAAGGAGAAGTTCAACTGTAGATTTGATGATCCGATTCATGATGCTGTTAACCGAAAACTCATCATATGTACAGATTAGCTGTTTCCGTAACATCGACTGTGTCTTGATGGACTCTGCAATATCAATCTTTCCTCTCAGAGAAGAGAGCGCCTCCGTCTGCAGAATATATTCTTTACCAAGTCCTCTCTTTAGCTGAATCGCGATACCTTTTTCTAAGATAGCTGCCATCAGCTCGCCAGTATTATTAAATTGTTCTGTGGCTATATTCTTATAGCCTTGCTCATTCAATACCTGAAATGCATAGGACAGCATATAATAGATGTTTTGAATCGGTATCACTTAATCGTACTCCTTAGATTTTCGCTCCAATCTTTCACCTTCATAGGTTCATCAAACCAGTATTCTTTCAATAAAGGTATCAACTCATATTCCACAACACCATAAAGCCAACTATCATCAATTGTATCAGGCTGTAAATTACAGAAGTAGCTGTGACCAATACAGAACCCTTCGCCCAGAGATTCATCGACGGAAATCTCTCTATTCAAGCTCTCGACGCAACTGATCAGTTTGTTGAACTTCTCATTATCTAATGCCATGCGGTACTCACGGAACCCCGGAGTCTCAAACCCCGGCTTGATATCAAAGAAAGCAAACCTTCTACGAAGTGCATAATCCAGCATAGCCAGGCTTCTGTCCGCAGTATTCATCATGCCAATAATATAGACATTCTTCGGCACTGCAAACTTTTCATCCGAATACAGAAGCTGTAGCGCATTTCCTCTCTTATCATTTTCAATCAGCATAAACAGCTCGCCAAAGATCTTACTCAGATTGCCGCGATTGATTTCATCTATGATAAAGAAATACTCATTATCACTATCTACCTCGGCCTTCTTGCAGAAATTGTAGAACGCCCCCTTCTTCAGTTCAAATCCTGTAGCAGATGGACGAAAGCCCATAATAAAATCTTCATAGGAATAACTCTGATGGAACTGTACCATCATGACACGCTCTACATCTTTTACACCCATCATAGAATAGGCCAAGCGCTTAGCAGCATATGTTTTTCCTACACCTGGTGCACCCTGCAAGATAATATTTTTCTTATTTCTAAGCAAGCCAACTAATCTGGTATAATTATCTTCAGACATGTACACATCATCCAGGAAATTTTCTGCTGTGTACTCCGGATAGGCAATCTCCTGCTCATCATCTGCAATATCGTCTTCCTCAAACAAAGCCTTAATTTCTTGTACGAAGTCACTATATGGCGTAATATCGGTCAGAGTCTTCTGAGGGGACTGATGATTAATTGTCCAATCGCCCTTGTTCGTCCAATTTACTTTTCTAACATTAGAATATTCATCTGTGCGATCTGCATCATATTCATAATCAGACTCAACAATTCCTTTGCCAAGAATTCCATTATTACCTTTTTTAACGTATACCACGTCGCCAATCTTAATATCATGTACAAACTGCCAAGTAGCATGAGCTGAATTCTTATAGGAACTGCTATCACCGTATTCTTTCTTCATCTGCTGTTTCATTTCATCCTTAGAGCTGAATACTCCAAGATCTCCAATCTCGCCCCAGCCCAGTAGCATATAACCGTTCTTATAACACTCTTCCCATTTATCAGCGTTTTGTCCTGGAGCATAAATCCAGTAATGAACTGTATCGACATCACTATCTGCAAGAGCATCGCTATCATTCGTTTTCTTACTCTTTGCATCAGAGACACCTTTTTTGAAAATATCAGATGCCATCTCCGCTGTTAATTCCACTGATTTGCCTGCTTCAGTAAGTGTCCACACACCTCTTACGCTTTTATCAATATATCCTGCTCCAACGAGATAGTTTCTGGCGAAAGCAACTTCATTTTCAAATTTGTTAACCTTCGTTTTCCCTCTGGTTTCGCTTACTATCTCATCCGACAAATGCTCGTTTTCTATAATTTTCTTTCTCGCTTCTACCGGTGTCGCAGATCCTCCTAAATCGCGTAACGCCTGTAGCAATGGCATAAACCACTTAAGAAATTCTGCTTTCGAAGTCTTTTTACTTTTTTCAGCAGCCTTTTCCTGATTGACTTGCTCAGAGATCACCCAGGCCGTATAGGATAAATCAGGAAAGTTCTTGTATTCATATTCACCTGCATCCAGAGCTTTCTTACACAAATCCTTTATTCCAAGATAATCTGCAGCAAACGGCACTTTCTTAAGCTTCTTCTCGGCTGCGACAACAAACTCGCCAGGCATATTCTGGACATCTGCTATAAACCAGCGGTTTCTGGAATCCAAGTTGATAAATGTATAAGGACGAATCCAATAAAGACCCATCGTAATATTCCAGCGAATGCAAAGCTGATCATGTACCTTGTCATAAGCCTCGGAGAATTTCTGACGGTTATCCTCTGTGTCATTGTCAGCCAATGCAAGAGCTACCTCAAACAAACTCCACAAGTTATCAATATCATTTGCTTTTCTATCATCCTTAAATCCATAAAACGTAGCCTTTAGATTATTAAGAACCGGAATTCCATCAAAATTGCTCGGCACAGTTGCAGCAATTCCAAACTCTGACGCTATCCCGTTAAGAATAGCAATTCTATTAGCATTTGTTATTCCCTTGTTGAATGTGCCAAAGATGGTGAACGGATCAATATCAATAATCTCATCACCACTTTCAAGTTTCGGAACACTAATTCCAACAGTGTCATACACCGCATATATTTTCTGAATAAGAGTCTTTCTATCAGTTTTGAAAGGAAGAAGCTTAGTGGCAAACTCTGTGTAAAAATCTATCCAATCGTATTGCATTTAATAAAGTACCTCCTTATGTATTATCCCAATTTTGAACTACCAAGTGGCTCAAATCCACAAGATTCCAACATCTCATTAACCTCATATATGCTATTCTCGGCACATGAGCTTAATACGCATCTATAAGCATTATTTTGTGGATTAGTTGGCTTTATATTGAAATCGGTTTTCCCAACTAACATTTCTGCTTCAGGCACTGAAAGCTGCAATCCGTAACACAATCCCAAAACCGTTTGAACTGTTGTGGGATATTCTTCTTCATTTCTTAATCTCTGTATTGTACGTTCGCCCACCAATGACGCGTCTGCTAATTTCTTATTAGAAAGCTTTTTCTCTTTCATAAGCTGTACCAATGTTTCGGAGAAGGCTCCTGGATACAATCTCATTGCATCAGCACTTCGACTTGCTCTCTGAATTTGAGATAACAATGTTCTGTTGTGAGCATTCATCTCAAATGAGTATTCTTGTGCTGCCACCTGACTCGGTGTCTTGTACATCATTTGGGTATAGTATTTTTGTCCCTGATACTTCGACTGATAACTATATCCATTATCAAAAACAAGACAACATTCATCCATGTGAGATAAAGCATACTGTGTAAGTTTTACTCGCCCATCTGAATGTATGATATACTTCTCATCATCAAGGCAAACCTCTCATAACGTATCCTCCTTTTAAGTCAGAAATAAAATTCCTAATAGCATCATAACAGATACCAAAGGTAACAATATTCAATAATGTCATAACAAATGAGGAGATGCTTGGAATCGAACCAAGTCCTGCTGCAAACTTATTTGCATAAAAATTATACCATATTAGGCTTTAAAAAAAAGAAAATATATTTCAACCTAGCCTTGAAGTATTTTAATTACCTTTTTAGCAATCGACAGATTCATAAAAGTTCTTTTTCTTTGTTCCATCAAATCAAAATCAACTCTCCATTTTTCAGATACTTTTGATTTTTCTATAACCTTTTCAATCGAATAGTCTTGAAACCATTCTATATTCTTAACTGTATAATATTTGTGAGCATATTTCTCAAATGCATCTGTAATAGCTTTTTCAGCTTCTTCTGGATATACCTCAAACTCCATCTTAGAAACCATATCATTTACATATTCTTCAAGGAAATAATAATCAGGAGGATAATCATATGCTACTGTTTCTCCTTCATCGTCAGTAATAGGACATGGTTTAGGATTAATGCCAATCTCACCTAATTTGAAGTCAAAATACGATAATATACAATCAGTATCCTTCTTTGACCTATTATATTAACAAACTATACTGTACTGTTCTATTAACAGCATAAGTGTTCTTCTTTCTTTTTTCCCTAATTACCTTATTGCATAGTTTGATTTTATTGATAATAGCTCATCATAGTTTTTCCTAGAATAACTCTTATTTAAAAGTTGCACCACAGGAAATATAACGCTCATTAACAGTTCATCTCTATTTCCCTTTCGGTAATACATCATTGATACTAACAATGATATTAATGATGAAATGATTATAGCTGCTGAATTTTGATAAAGCCATTTCAATATCATATCTATCATCTAAAACTCCTTATATTATATTAAAGTTCTTAAATGCATCTCTAATAGCCTCTTCCTTTTCAGGTGTACACTGCGGCTCCTTTGACTTATCATTTTTCTTCCAGTTATTTCCAGTACGTTCTTTACCAAGACCACACTTATCTTTAATCTGTGCAATGTACAATGATGACACTTTAAATCCATATTTTTCAAGAATATAAGCCTTAATTTTCTGATAAGTTATTTTTTCCTCTGGTGTGTAATTGCTCTCTTCATCAGGCTCCATTGTCACCTCAATTTTCGGTGTATCTTTTTTGAGGGATAATTTAACAACCGTCTCATCTGTACTCTCGTTGTCCCAATCCACGCCTAATACATTTCTGCCATTCATATATATAGGAAATTTAAACCGGAGACCTTTTAATATTCTGCCATCCTTTTGCTCTTCCTCATAGATAAACACATCCGACAGGAAGCTCTTCAAAAATGTCTTCTTTTCCAAATCTGTAAATTTATCATACAGCTTATCAAAGAATAAAAGGAACTGGTAAACATTATCTTCTGAGATTTTGTCCTGCCTGATATTATATAGTCTTGTTTCGACTTCTTCCATGGCATCCTCAATATCAGTGATTTCATCATATAGCTTGTCCAAACGTTCCTGCATGTCATTATATTTTTTGTCATAATTCTTATCGGATACAGATAAATGATCCATCTGGTCAGCAAGCCTGTTTTTTGCCCCGGTTGTCTGGCTCAGTCTATCTTTTAATCCATCATATTCCTTGTTAAGCTCCGAAGTATCAATGCTGCTTCCTATCTGCTTACGGATTTCCTGCTCAAACTTTGGGTTCTTTACAAATTTACGGATAATTTCCTCAACTGCCGCATTGATTCTGTCCTCATTCCACTGTCTTTTATAAGTACAGCGGTGTCCGTCCACAAGCTTCCTGTGTTTGCAGGCATAATAGAAATAATCCTTGTAATAGCCTCCGTCCGGATGCTTCTTACGATTCACATTGCCATACATACCGCTTCCACATACAGGGCACTTAATAATCCCTGATAAAATATGTTCATGCTCAAGACTATGTGTTTTTACCTGTAAAACACCTGTCTCCTGCCGCTTTCTGTGTGCCTGGTTCCACATTTCTTCTGATATAATTGCCTCATGGACTCCATCACTTAGCAAGTAATCCTTTTGTTTTACGATATGATATTCATTCCTTGTTCCCGGAATCTTCTCATTTTTTCTTCTGCCAAATGCAAGCTTACCGCAATATATCGGATTGTCCAGCACACCCTTGACGAATGATGTAGAAAAACCTTCAATTGTGTTATTCTGGCGAAGCTTTTTCTTATAACCACTGTTATTTAAAAATGCAGCTATCGCAGCCATTCCCATCGTTGTATTGACGAATTTATCATATATAATACGGATAATCTCTGCTTCATCTTCTGCAATGATAAGTTCACCATTTACCAGCTGATAGCCATATGGCGCAAATCCGCCGTTCCATCTGCCTTCTCTCGCTTTCTGTCTGCGGCCTTCCATTGTCTGGACAAGGATATTCTCACGTTCTATCTCTGCAACCGCAGATAACACAGATATCATCAGCTTCCCGACATCCTTAGAGCTGTCAATCCCATCCTCTACACAGATAAGATTAACTCCATAATCCTGCATTTTCTGCAATGACGATAAAACATCTGCAGCATTTCTTCCAAATCGTGACAGCTTAAATACCAGCACATAATCAACATTGTCTTTGCCACTTTCTACATCCGCAAGCATCTGCTTAAACTGTGGTCTGCCTTCCACACTTTTGCCAGATTTACCCTCATCAGAATATTCCCCGACGATAGACATTTCCTGATACTCTGCGTATTTTCTAAGCTTGTCCTTCTGTGCATCAAGACTGTAACCATCTACCTGCATGGAAGTGGAAACTCTTGTATATATGTAACATTTCTGCTGTTTTTTCATCAGATGTTATCTCCTTTTTACTTCCTTGGAAACCTCTTTAATGCTTTCAAGATATGCTTTTTCGACTGGTGTCAAAGTAATCTCCTGATATTTTCTGTATTCTGACTTTGCTTTCTCCAACGCCTGTTTATGACTTACAGAACCGGAACCAGTTAAAAGCTTTCTGTTTCCTGATGACAAAACACTATCCAATTGCTTTACATAATCATCCATGTACATAGGTTTATGTTCAATTGCATTAATTTCTGCCAAATCAAAATAACCAGATACAAGATTATTTAATACTTTTAGTTCACTCTCATCCAGATAATTTTTTGCAATTCCTATATCTTTTAATGCTGGTAATTCACCTGAAAATGAAGTAAGTCCCATAAATGGTTTTTGTGCATCAGCACGTTGATATATAACCTCTGCCGCAGTATGACCATGTGCTGCATAGTGAAGTTTATTCTGAACAATTTTAAAGAATCTAACAGACTCTTCGCTATGAGGATTGTAATCTACACTCGTAGCATACAAATCAAGAACCTGGCGATACAATACCTTTTCTGAAGATCTTATATCCCTGATTCTGTCAAGTAACTCTTTCCAGTAATTTCCTCCACCATTTCCTTTCAAACGCTCGTCATCTATCGTAAATCCCTTAATCATATATTCTTTTAACCGCTTTGTTGCCCACTGCCTGAATCTTGTTGCAATCACTGATTTAATACGGTATCCAAGAGAGATAATCATATCTAAATTGTAATAAGTAACATTATATGTTTTTCCATCATCTGCAGTTGTTCGGAATTTCCGAACAACTGAATCCTTATCCAGCTCCCCTTCTTCGAATATATGCTTTATATGTTCACTTATATTTGATTTACTGCATTGATATAATTCAGTAAGCTGCTGTTGTGTCAGCCACACTGTATCATCTTCTATTTTAACTTCTATATTTGTCTGCCCATCATCAGTCTGATATATAAGTATTTCCCCATATTCATCGGTTCCAATTTTATCTGCCATAAGCACCTCTCCAATCCATTACTTCTTAGTTATGAAATGTGAACGCATGCGTTCGCTATTGTCCCAACTAAATTTTATCATCATTCCAACCTCTGTTCAACCAAAACTTTTTCCAAGATGAAAGAATAAAACAAAAAGACTCCACTCTTATGAATGAAGTCCCGTAATATATGTATACATCCCGTAGCATATTATCTACAGGATGCCCAGCTGCCTATGCAGCCTTTTTTGTCCAGAAGCTGTTTTATCCCACCTAAGTAATAACAGAACCGGTCAAATTGTTTCTGCCTGCTTACTTTCTCGTCATCAATTGAATCCTTGATCATCATACACACCTCTACTTCTTCTTTTATCTCTGGTGCATATTTAATAATCATGTCTGCAAGAAAGCTACAGCAGCGTTCAAAATCCTTGTTCATTGCCAAGCCTCCTTAAAATATTATCTTGTGAATAATTCACAGAACATATTTTATCTCAAGACTTACTAAAATGGAATAGATTTTACTGAATGGTAGTTTTCAAATATTTCTATCTATCACAAATCAATTCTTTCAAGGCACATATCCTGCGATATAGCCAGAGTCTTCTATGTCTTTTCCTGCTTAAACAATATTCCTTCTTATATATCAGTCCCCAGCGACGGCTAGATACGCATTAGAGATGTCTCCATCCAAATGCCGTTCTAGCAAAGGATTTTTCCCTTGAACCCTTTGTTTATTATATGTGGGGGCGCTTTTTGCCCCCATTTTATCATTTTGGTGGCGCTTTCCGCCCCCACTTCATGATTTTGACGGCGCTTTTTGCCCCCACTTTTTATGTTCTGATTTCATTGTAATCTTGTTTAGATTCCAGATTTTAAAAAACGGGGGCGCAAAATGGAGCCATTTTTGAATTCCGGGGGCGCTTTTCGCCCCCAAATAGTGAAAGTGGGGGCACTTTCTGCCCCCACTCAGGAAATATTGCTAAAATACAGTTTAGATTTACCATACATACAAATCTGGAAGTTATCATACCGCCTTTATTATTTTCTCTACATCTTTTTTTCTTGATAGCCATATAACTTTATCATCATATCTATCTAAAATACTTCTTATTTCTTTCAGATTTTTATTCTGAAAAGTTTCAGTCCATTTCAAAAGGTTATAGACCGATTTCAAAGTTTCTCTTTTTCCTTTTTGTATTCCCAATTTTCTTTTTATAGAGCGCATAATAATTCTACTTTTATATAAATAACCAGGCATATCTAAAACATATATTTTATCAGCTTCATCAAAACTTTGCTGTACCCAGGCATAATATACCCCCTCAATTATCCACTCATCATTATTATATAATATTTCTTGTAATAACGCTTTTCGTTCATCAAGCGTTCTCTTTTTGCCATATTCTTTGGCGTTATTATCCCATTGAATATCATCTAAGTCGAAATGGGAAATATTATACTTTTTTGAAAGTGCATTTGCTAAATAGGTTTTTCCAGAACCACTGCAACCAATAATATGTATTTTCATAAGTCAGTATTCTCCACAAATTCAAGTTTGGAGAAATATATTTCTAACTTTCCCTATTTTACAGGCTTTCCAGCCTGTGCATTAGCGAAACGATATGTATTTTCCCTTATTTTTGCCCTTATGAGATAATCGTAAGGGAAATAAGGGAAAGTTTTATTTAGTCATTGCCT
>OJNW01001337.1_pt1 | contig 11679 bp, 8 predicted proteins | sample 1597951 | NCBI WGS metagenome assembly OJNW01 (sample SAMN01915212, study PRJEB22387) | human gut metagenome | isolation source: stool | host: Homo sapiens | place: USA | reverse complement strand
TGGCATAGAATCCATAATATCGAGTGGTTAAGAAATGATAGTCTGGTATATGTATAATAAGACGGTTTATAAAATCAATCACATTATCTGTGACATCATGACGTTTTTCATCCTTATGATCATTGTAGAACCAGCTGACAGTATTTGATCCTTTATTGTATTCTGTGATTCTATTTTCAGCCATGGCAGGTCTACCGGCATAACGGATGAAATAGTTTACGCAGCCTTGAATATCTTTACTATTTTTATTAGATGAAGCATCGTTAGAAGCGTTGTCAGGGGATTTGAATTTGGCGTAGACATAGAATCCTTTAGGATGATCTTTATAGAGTCTGTTCTTTTCTTCAGGTTTCTTTAAACCACCGGCTTCCTGTATGAGTCGAATTAATTCAAATTGAAATGTTTTTCTAAGCTTAATGAAATTGAAATGATGAAATGTTTTGATTTTATCCTTTTTAAAGGAATAGATCAATTCAGGAATAAGACAATGGATGTGTGGATTCCATTTAAGGTCTCTTCCAAAAGTATGTATAGTGGCAATCATGCCAAATTCATTACGAACAGGAATATCTTTGAATATATAGTGGGTATCCGATAATTTTTTCTTTTTGAGTTTATCGGCAAGAGATTTATTGGTGAGAATGGAAATGGTGTTTCTAGAAGCAACAAACAAAAGATTGAGTCTAGAACGATCCTGTCTGAACCAGTTTCTAAGTTCTTCAGGAATAGTAAAGACAATGTGCCTATGAGGGCAGTCAAGACAAAAAGAGGTAGCCTTGGCTGCAAGCTGTTTGGCATATTTAACACCACAGGCATTACAAAATCTAGAATGACAAGAATGAGGAATAATATTCCAGTTGTCACAATCCGTACATTCAAACTGATCAAAACCAAGATAGCATGTATGGCAAAGAAGAGAACGTTCTACATTGTCTAAAATACAAGGACGAGCTTTACCAGAAGCATCTAATTTTCGAATGTATTCAATATTATCGAAGAAGATATTCTTGATGGGATGAATAAAATAGAAGTTTCGAACATCACAATCTAATAATGATAGAGTTTCAATTGGAATGTTTGAATGATAAGTAGTGTCCATAATTGAAGTATAGAATTAAATAGAGATGTAAACAAGACTTGGCAAATGAAAAGCGCCCATACAAATCATTTTATATGATTTGATGGGCTTTTTTTATTAAGCTGAAACTTCTTTATCCGTTACAGCTCCTATTACTTTTTTATGTCTATTTTATTGTTTGTGAAATGATTATCATAAATGTATAAATATAAAGGAGAACATAAATATGGGAAAACTATTATTAACAGGTGTTGACGGAAATTTAGGTGGATTTGCAGCAGAAGAGTTGTTGAAATTGGAACCTAAAGAAAATTTGATTTTTTGTGGATACAATCCAGATTCATTGAAAAAATATGCAGATATGGGAATTGAAACTCACGTAACAAATTTCAATAATCCAGATGGATTAAAGGAAGCGTTTCAGAATGCTGAAGTTGTAGCTTTAATTTCTATGCCTTTTGTTGGTGTGAAAAGACAGAATGCACATAAAAATTGTGTAGATGCTGCAAAAGCAGCTGGTGTAAGACAAATTGTTTATACATCACTTGTAAATGCAGATGATGAAACAAATCCTTCTGTAGAAAAGAAAGATCATATTTATACTGAGAAATATATTCAAGAACAAGGATTAGATTATCAGTTCATGAGAAACTCTCAATATGCAGAGGCAATGGTTACAAACTATTTTACTTATGCAAAGATGAATGCGCCATTAACAAATTCTCAGGGTGATGGTTTAATGGCTTATATTTCAAGAAAGGATTGTGCTAAAGCTGTTGCGTATGCATTGCATCGTTCGAATGAATTTTCTAAAAAAGTATGGAACATCAATGGTTTAGAATTAATGACAATTTCAACATTCTGCGCAATTGGTGATGTTTCAACAGGAAATCATGTTCCATTTGTGAATGTTACAGATGAAGAAAACTACCAAATTTGGGATGCGATGGGAGTTCCTCGTACAACAGATGGTGTATTCTTAAAAGATTCTGAAGCTCCATTCTCATCAGATGGAATGGTAACTTTTGCCCAGGCTATTCGTGAAGGTAAAATGGATATTCATACAAAAGATTTTACAGAATTAACAGGAGCTACTCCAATTTCTGTAAGATATATGTTTGATCATCAAGAAGAATTCCAAATTGGTGAAAGACACTCAAAGGACAACTAATCATTATGTATAAGCATGTATTAAGTCCAATTCAAATTGGTCCAATGAAATTAAAGAACAGAGTATCCTTTACGCCTGTATGGCCATCGTTTGCAACAAGTGATGGAAGAGTGAATCGTGAATTGATCGAATGGGTAAGAGATATTGTGAAGGGTGGAGTTGGATGCATCAATATTGGATGTGGATGTGTTAATCGTAATCTACCTAGCTTTGTCACTCACTTATTAAGAATGAGTGAAGAAGGAACAGTAAATGAGATGACGATGTTGTCAGATCTAGTTCATATGTATCAATGTAAAATTGGTATTGAATTGTTCGCAATCAATATGTATGGAGGTTCTTTTGAAACACGTGATACAAATTCAACGAAACCAGTTGTTGAGTTGGATCCAACATTTATGACAAAAGAACAAATCAAAGAATATATTGAAGATTTTGTGGAAGCAGCTGATCGTGCTGTAAGATGTGGTGTGGATAGTATTGTTATTCATGGTGCACATGGTCAGCTTCCTGGTTGTTTTTTGAATAAAAGAATCAATGAAAGAACGGATGAATATAGTGCAGAAAATATGGATAACGCATCTAGATTTACAGTTGAATTATTGAGCGCTATCCGTGAAAGAATTGGAAATAAATTAGCGATCGAATATCGTATCAACGCGAGTGATATGGTGGAAGGCTCACCAACATTAGATGAAGTTATTGAGTTTGTGAAGCGTATTGAACCATATATTGATTTATTACATGTTTCTCGTGCATTGCATTCTGAACAGAAGTTAGCTCCATATATGAATCAACCTCTATATTATCCTCATGGTATTAATATTGAGGATGCTACAAAAATTAAAAAAGCTATTCATATTCCTGTTACGGTTGTTGGTTCTGTAACTTTAGAACAAGCAGAAGAACACATTGCCAATGGAGATATTGATATGGTTTCTATGGCTCGTGGACTCATGGCGGATCCTTATATGGTGAAAAATGCAAAGATGTCTTGTCCAGAAAAAACACGTCCTTGTATTCGTTGTAATAACTGTATTAATATTACGCATTATAAATTGGCTCCGGTACGTTGTTCGGTAAATGCTGAAATGGGTATGGAAACGATTTATATGAATGTAGGAACAACTACACCTAAAAAGATTGCGGTAATCGGTGGTGGCCCTGCAGGTATGGAATTTGCAAGAACCGCATCTCAAAGAGGGCATAGTGTGGATTTGTTTGAAAAATCAGATTGTTTAGGTGGCGTATTAAATATGGCTGCGGCTCCTGATTTTAAAGCAGACATTAAAAACTATTTAGAATGGTCTATTCGCAGTGTGAAAGCATGTGATAATGTTATGATTCATTTAAATACAGAAGCAAAACCAGAAGACTTAAATGAATACGACGTTGTTGTAGTCGCAATTGGTTCTGAGCCAATTATTCCTCAATTTGTAAAAGATAATCCTAGTGTTGTATGGGTTGGAGATTTAGAAAAAGGCAATGCGACTGTTGGAGATGATGTTGTGATTGTAGGTGCTGGATTAACTGGATGTGAATGTGCATTATCTTTATCAAAACAAGGTAAGAATGTTACTTTAGTGGATATGATTGATGAACAAAGTTTAGGCAGTGGTGGAGCAAAATTCAATCAGGTAGCATTGATGGGATTATTGAATGATAATCACGTGAAATGCATTGGTAATGTAAAACTTGTATCGAATAATAATCAATTAGGCTTTGAACATAATGGACAATCTATGGATTTAGCTTATGATCATGTTGTTTTATCTTTAGGAGTAAGACCAAATCCAGAAGTATTAAGCACATTTGAAGACTGTGCCAATGAAGTGATTTACATTGGGGACTGTAATACAAGGATTGGAACTCTATATAATGCGGTTCATACAGCACATGAAGCAGCTAGTGTACTATAAAAAAGAAATGGGCAGAAATCCTGTCCATTTTTTAAGTGCAATATCGAAATGAGGGATCGGTTATGATACGGGCAAATATAAGTCCCATTGGAAGGGCCAAAACAATCAATAAAGATTGAATGAACCAGTTAGCTCCAATTGACATGGTGGATGCAAGTTCGAGATTATAAATAGCTCGATACATGTATAAGCCTGGAACCATAATCACAATGGATGGTACGGTTATGGCAATTCTAGGATATCCTGTATTTCCTTTGATCATAGAGGCAAGTAGTCCGGCTGTTAATGCGCCAATAAAGGCTGCAGCTGCAGCAGGTAAAGATAAATCGACAAGTGTTAGTCGTAATGTGTTTGCGATGGCTCCAATGCATCCGGCACTTGCGGCTATTTTTTTTGAACTGTTAAACATAATGGAGAATCCAAATACGCCTCCAAAACTGGTTAATAGTCTTAATAGTAATTTGGTGGATGTTGAAATGTGTAGTTTTACAAAATCAACGGGTTGAAGATGTAAGACTAAAGCGCAGATCCATGCAGTAAGTGTAGCAGCTAAAATAATGATAATGGCATAGGCAAGTCTTTCAATACCAGAACGAAGATCTAATTTAGCTAAGTCAATACCGCTTGTAATGAAGGGAAAGCCTGGAATTATAAAAAGCATAGAACAGATGTATCCGGCTTCGTGTTGTGTGGCTATGCCAAAACAAGTTTCTAAAAAATTAAATAATAAGGCATATGCAAGACAGGCTAAGGAAACACTGGCAGCGACATTTAAAAATAGGGTGTAGTTATGTTTAATGAGTTTCATTCGAAGTGTATTGCCAAGTCCTGCACCAACAAAGGCACAAAGCATTTCAATGGGGCCTCCTCCAAGTAGAAAGGTAAAACAGCTACAGGCAAGAGCTGCAGCTAATCCTAGAATAATGGGGGAGTAGCTAGAGTGAATGCTTTCGATTTGGTCTAATTGATTGTGAATCTCATTGCATGTGCATGTTTTACATTCGTCTTTAAAGTGATAGACAAAGTCTTCCATACGAGCAAGTTTAGATGTGTTGACACTTGTATTATGTAAAGACAAGGATTGGGCGTGAGAGTCAATTCCATCAATGCATGTGTAGGAAATATTTGTCAGTCCAATGTCAGCAATACATGTAATATTTAATTCACTAGCAATGGTATTCATTGAACTTCTAACTCGCCAGGCTCCTGTACCGCAGGCTAGAAGCATCAATCCAATTCTTCCTATAACGGAAGATTTTTCTGTAAGACTTGCATTTTCAATCTTAACTTTTGAATCTTTATTCGTATATTCATGCCATGGAATGTCCATGTGGTTGTTCATAAGATCATCTCCTATATCATTTATATATAATACACATAGTATAAATATATATTCGATATTTAATTCCATGAATAGTATAGTCAAGAAAAAAAAGAAGTCAATTTCTTAATCAACTTCTTTATGAATCCACGTCATTAATACTTTAACGATATAGGCCTTTTGTCTAGGGCCTAGTGGCTGATTGGGTTTGATCTTATGCCATTTGTATAGACATTGTCTGCAACAACAGCCAGTAGCATGTTGAGCAATGAATACAGGATGTCCTTTAAATGGTGTTTGTTTACCGTCATTTGGTATATAGGCTGGAGCCAATCTTTTTTCAACAAAATCTATGGCATGTTTTTCAATGGTAGCCATTCCTTTGGCTTGTATATACTCTTTCTCTTTTTGTTTCAGATGAAAACGGCTCCTAAATTTGGAGTGGGATAAGCGATTAAAAAGTTGTTCAAACCATTCGGATTCTGTCATAACTGCTCCTTATATATAATAAAAAAAACCAGCATTGCTGGTTTTATAATCAAGTGGCGCCTGAAACAAGACTCGAACTTGTGACCTGCCGGTTAACAGCCGGATGCTCTACCGACTGAGCTATTCAGGCATTTGTTTTTCACTTGACTGCCTGTATATAATACCAAAAGATGTTGTGTTATGCAAGTACTTTTTATAAAATTATGATATATTATTTTTTTAATGGGGGAATGAACTATGTTAGATGCGATTGTAATGGATATGGATGGTACTTTATTGGATCCAAATAATAAGATTTTACCGGAAACAAAAGAGGCTTTGATTGCTTGTCAAAAGCAGGGGACAAAGCTTGTGCTTGCCAGTGGAAGAAGTTATACAAGACTACTTTCATATGCTAAAGAATTAGAGATGGATGTATATGGTGGTTATTTGTTAGAGGTAGATGGTATTGCATATTATGATGTTCAAAAGGATGAGCGTCATGTTTTAAAGCAGATGTATAAGGAAGATGTTGAGCCTGTCTTTGCGTATTTGATGCATAAAAACTGTGAGACAATGGCTGTGTTTAATGATGGATTATTTGATTATATTCCAGATCATATAATGGAAAAGAAAAAAGCATTAAGAAATTCACAAGAATATCCAGAGGATTTTCCTTGGACGGGTGGTCCTTGGTCTTGGCTTGCAGATATGCGTGATGGCTATCCTAAGATTACTTATATTAAGGATCTTAGTGAAATTCAATATCCTGTAAATAAGATTCAGACAATTGAGGATGAAGAAGTAACTACACAATTGGCTTTGGATATTCAAAATGAATTTAAAGATCAATATGAAGTATTCCGTACTTGTCCTAGAGAACTTGAAGTATTGCCTAAAGGATATAGTAAGGGAGCTACTTTAGTTCGTATGATGGATATGTTTGGTTGGGACAAGGATAAAGTCTTCACATTTGGTGATGGTGAAAATGATGTGAGTATGTTTGGTGTTGTAACGCATAGTTTTGCGATGGGTCAGGCTTTGGATTATGTAAAAGAAAAAGCAGCTCATGTGACCAAGTCCAATGTGGAACAGGGAATTGTAGCTGCTTTAAAGGATTTTAATATTTTGTGATATAGCTAACAACAAGCTTCATTGTGCTTTCTACACCATCATAGTGTGTTCTTTCCATTCCGTGGCTTGCATGAACACCAGGGCCAATCAAGGCTCCTTTGATGTCGTTACCACCGCGTAATGCGGCACTGACATCTGAACCATATTGTGGGTAGATATCAACGGCATAATTAAGCTTGTTTTCTTTTGATAGTTCAACTAGACGTGTAATCATTTCGTAGTCGTATGGTCCGCTTGAATCTTTTGCACAGATTGAAACGTCTTGTTCAGTACAAGCAAGATCTGTACCGATGCATCCCATGTCTACGGCTAATAATTCTTCGACTTCTTCTGGAAGACAACTTGCTCCATGACCAACTTCTTCATATGTACTGAACATAATGACTAAGTCTCTTTGAGGTGTAATGTTGTTGTCTTTTAAGTATTTTAGTACGCCCATTAAAGCAGTAGCTGAAATCTTATCGTCTAAGAATCTAGATTTAATGAATCCACTTTCTGTAATTTGTGTTTTTGTATCAATACAAATGAAGTCTCCGTTGTTGATACCTAATTTTTCAACATCTGCTTTTGAGTGAACAACTTCATCAATGCGAACTTCCATTGTATCTTCTTTTCTTTCTAATGTTGAAGCATCTGGATATACGTGAACGCTTGGTGAACAAGAAAGAATTGTTCCTGTATATACCTTTCCATCACGAGTATAGATCTTACAATATTCTCCGTCTAATGTTGGTAAGCATGGGCCTCCGACTTTAGTAATGGCAAGTTTTCCATTGTCTTTAATGGAACGAACCATAAGTCCTAATGTATCTAGGTGAGCACTCAATCCTAATGTGTGTTCAGAATCTTTTCCGTCTACATAGATCAACAAGTTTCCTTTTTGGTTACGTCCTGTTGTATAACCTAATTTTTTGGCTTCTTCGTCCATGAAATCAATGGCTCTTTTTGTATAGCCTGTTGGTGAATCAATAGTCAAAACTTGTTTGGCAAGATCACAAACATATTTTTTATCAAATGGTTGCATATTTTAAAACTCCTCCTGTATGTATTATACGCTTTTATACAAATTCTAAACAATGTATTCAAATTTTTTTTCATTTTGTGCTATTGTACAAGAAAAGGAGGCTAATTGTATGGAATTAAATGTAAGAGAAGAAAAGTTAAAAGGTTTATTTAAACAGTTTCAAGTGGAACATAATGAAAATTGTAAGACAGTATTTATTGATAATAATGATGAAGATTTAGACAACTATTTAAATGAATCGAATATGGTATATTTACATATGGTGGATAAAGAAGTAAGAGATCTTGATTTAACTAAAGTAAATACAATATTTGCGAATAAAGAATATGCGAGTAAATTAGAAAATGGAATTCAGGATGAACAAAGAATTCTAGAACTACTATTAAATAAATATCCCAATCTTAGAGTTGTATTAATTACAGATAAAAAGGGTGCTTATTATAAAGATAAGGACATGATGATTTACCAGAAAGAATTGGCTTCAAACTTTGATAAGAATCTATTCTTAGTTAAATATATGGCTTCAGAATTAAAGGGGAATTCAGAAATGACATCTCTATATCGAGGTGTGAATCAGTAAAGACTACTAGATATGTTAGAGTACCTAAGACAAAAACTTGAATTCGCGTACGTCTTTGGAATTAAAAGACTTTGGAGGTAGATTAATCCATGAAAACCACCCTACATATCTAGTAGTCATTTTCATTATAAAGGTCCAATGTGAAAAGATTATTAAAAGTCAAAAGTTTTTCAAAATATTTTAAAATACATGTGTAAATCGGTAAGTTGATATTTGTTTTTATTCTCGTTATAATACAAATACAGAAAAGACTACTAGATATGGTGGTCACTCTGGATATTGCGAGAGCGCTAAATCCTTTGTGAGAGGTGGTTAGCGCTTTTTGTTTTCTTCATGCATAATAATGATCACTCGTATGAGTTGTAAAATAGCTATTAAAACAATAGTTACATCAATATTAATTTGAATTTGCATACGCCTATTCCTCCATCCCGGGGATCGAAAGTCTCAAGGGTTTATCCAGAGGAAACCACCTGCCATATCTAGTAGCAATTTCAATTATAAATACCCAATGTGAAAAAGACATTAAATCCCAAAAGTTTTTAAAAAACTTAAAATTAACCTATGATGATGTTGAATAATGTCTATTGCAATGTAAAGGGAAAATATAACTTACGTGCATAAAATCCGCTTTATATAAAGTGTATGCTGATAGCATACACTTTTGTTTTTTATATAGAAATTTATAGGAAACGGCTTACATAAGTGATATAATGCATATAACACAATATTATTATGGAGGGCGTTGAAATGGATAATAAAACACGAAAATAAAAAAGTCGTGTAAATTTAACTTAGCTATATTAAAGTGTTTGAAAAGAACAACATAATGTTAGACGCTTAAATCATTGTAAAAAATAAGAAGTAGGAGGATATGATATGAAGACGAATAAAAAAATCTATAAAGACAATCAATATACATTATCAATTGATCCAGGTTTAAATAATGTAGGATGGGCATTATTTGATGAAGAAAATAAAAAAATGGTCGAGATGGGTGTCAGAAAGTTTGAACCTGCTAAAGAAGCTAAGATATCTCGGTTAAAGCGAAGTGCTAGAAGAAATAATGGAAGAAAAAAATGGAGAAAGCAGCAGCTTAAGCAGGCATTTATAGATTTTAATTTGATAGGGGAAGATGAATTTAAGAATAGTCAGTTTTATGAATTTCATCCTGAGCAATATAAAGCAGCCGGTGTTAAAAATTTAATGGATTTAAGATGTTATGCACTTCAGAATAAAGTTACTTATCAAGAATTATTTCAATGCATATATAACATATTAAAGTATCGTGGTAATTTTTTAAGAGATGATATTGATTTTGAAAATGGAGAATCTTTAACAGAAGAGCTTTTGATCCAGGAAATTACAAACTTTATGATTAAGTCATTGCAATTGGATATTGATAACCTAGATAAATTAAAAGAATCTATTAGTACAATGTGTAATCAAAATATTGATTTAAAAGAAATTCCATATGCAGAAATATCAGACGATAAAGTATCTCAAAAAAGTATTGAAAATGTGTTTAAGGCACTTAAAGATCAGAAATTCAATCCTTTTATGATTGAAGATGATCCGATTCTGATTGATGAGGAAGAGGGTAAATCTATTATCCCAGAGGCAAAAACAAAGACAATTTATATGAAATCGGTACAAAAATGTGGTGATTTATCGAATCGATTTGAACAGTTATTAAATATTACAGATTCATATCGACTTTATAAAGTGTTAAACGGGGAAAAATATATTTGCACTGCGTATAAAAAGAAGCTTGATCGAGTTGCGGATTATTATTCTTTTAAAGATAGCCCAGAAGGGTGCTCTAAATATTCAGATATTGAATCCGCAAAGATTGAAGAAGAAATAACATATATTACGAATAATATGAATACTACTAAGGGAAAACCAGAAAAGTATGGTTATACTCGTAAGAATCCACGTGGTCCTATTCATGTTATACATAATGTTTTGAACCGCTATCCAAATGGTCTGCTTGTTAAAGAAGCTGTTGATATTTTAAGAACACAACAAAATTATTATGGCAAAGAGGTTGTTTCTGATGAATTTATTGATGTAATTCGCTATATTTTGAAAGCTCGAATTCCATATTATATTGGACCATTGTCAGAAACAGCAAAAAATAAGTGGTGCACAAAGACTGGAAATTTTAAATATAGCTACGACTATACAATTGAACACATGGATGGTGTGGATGAAGAAAGTTCAATAAAAGATTGGAAAGATCGTATGCGTGGACATTGTACATATCTTCCTGAGGCATTTGCACTTCCAAAAGGATCGTTTGTAGCTGAAACATTGCTTATTTTAAATGAATTAAATGTACTTTCAGCGATTGACAAAAATAATAATAGGTATTATTTAACAACGAATGACAAAATTAAAGTATTTGATTATCTGTTTTTAGATGAAAATCATTGTGGGGATGTCAAATATAAAGAAATTTGTGATCTTTTGGATTTAGAATATTTTGGACCAAAAAATAAAAAATCACAGGTTAAAACATTTAAACAGAATTATACACTGTATAAAAGTATAACAAATATTTGTACTGCTTTAAAATTACATTCAATCATTGATTTATTTAGTACAGAGTTTCAAAATAATCAACTAAAGACAATAGAAGAAATTGTTCTGAACCTTAATCTTTACGATGAGAAGAAGCACAAGTATCAGGCATTAACAAAAATGGGAATATCTGATGAAAATTCAAAAAAACTTTCTGCATTGAACTCAAAGAAATTTTATGGATTGTCAGAAAAATTTGTTTTAAAAACACCATTAAATAAAGTTGGACGAAATCTTTTAGAAATATTATTCGAAGATAACCAACCTGGTTATACAAATGAAATGATGACGGCTATTACAAATGCTTGTGATATGAATGGAAATCCTGTTTCGTTTATTGCCAATAGACACATTTAATAAATTAGGATATAAAGCTAAAATCAACACTCATACAACGT
>OJNW01001327.1_pt1 | contig 11828 bp, 4 predicted proteins | sample 1597951 | NCBI WGS metagenome assembly OJNW01 (sample SAMN01915212, study PRJEB22387) | human gut metagenome | isolation source: stool | host: Homo sapiens | place: USA | reverse complement strand
TAAAATAGGCATTTTTCGGCAATAATTTCGGAGTTTTTAAATGAAAGAGCCGTGATTTATACATAGGGGAGCAATGGAAAAAACTGAAGGCGTCAATTCCATATGTTTCTTTTGATGTTGAGAGCGATGGAACATCTGTAATGGAATTTGCGTTTAGAACAAATGAAAATACAAAAGTTTACCATGGTGAAGAACAAATTGGTACGCTTTTACGTGCTCTCAAAAAGACAGACATAATAGTTGGTCATAGAATCAAAGAATGGGATCTTGGACAAGTGCTTGTAAACAAAGGGTTTGATTCTGATGCTTTCGTGTGGGACACTCTTGAAATTGAGATATTGTTGACCCCATGCAGATATTCATACGCTTTACACACAGAACATACTGCATTAGAAGATACAGAGCTCGTCGACCGGTTGTTCTGGAATCAATTATTCCGGATTTCCCAGGAAGAATCACTCTGTCAGGAGCTCAAGAATCTGCTACCACCTAAAATCAACGATATTCTTAAAGCGCTCCGAAGGCCAGAATTCTCCAGTTTCTTTCAAAAAGAGTCAGGAGAAGACAGATTCTATCAAGTTCTCGTTGACACTGATGAACAAGTTTTAAATAGAATCAAACAAATCAAGCCTGATTCTAAAACGTTAATTGTTGCGCCAAAACGACTTTGGTCCAGAATTGCAGAGCATGTAAGTTTATCTTTCATCGAAAGTCAAGACTCAATTGATTTCCTTGAAATAAGCAGCGAACGATTGGAGCGCACCCCACTTAAGGATGTGTTCTTGAATGCAGTCTTGAAGAGGTATATTTCACTCTCAAAAACTCGGATAGTAGGCAATCTTGCCCAATATCTCAGATTAAATTACCTAACCGACGAACTACTTTACGAGTATGTAATCCCCTCGTCGGGAATGATTGACTGTGCCGATTTAGACGTAATCCTTAAGGGAGACATTTTGCGCACCTATCATCATTTCTATTTTGTTGGTTGTGAAATAGAGAATCGTGTCAACCAATATACTTCATCGACACAATATACTCTATCAGACTTCTGGAATTTACAAAACAGCATCCCAATGCGTTTAGGAGCATCTAGCTATTTAGCCATCTCATCAGAGGAAAGGCGTCTGGAATTGTTTAAAGACGTTCCTCATGATGCCGCAAATGTTTGGATAGAAAGAACTCGCTCTGGGAAGTATTTGATTAACTATAACTTCGACTATTATGACAAACTTAAGAAAATTGAAACTCTGACGGGTGATAATCTGTCCGTTGATACGATTCCTTGGATTACTCAGAATGATGATCATAATTCAATTTCTGTGGTTTATAGTGAACGCAGCAAGGGTTTTGACACTCTTCAGAAACGAGTTTCTGCCACATCTCGTTATAGAGCTACATATTGGACATACCAGTTTGCATTAATCAAGCACATTCATAACAATTTGGATCATCGTCCAATTATATTGCTGCTGAGCGATGGTCTTGAAATCAGCAAAGTAGAATCATTTGCCAAAGAATGTGGGTTCTATATACCAAATGAAGGAACGTTAATCCGAAGGCTTGAACTAATCGAACGGCAAAGGAATGGCATGCTCGTAGCTTGTAAGGACAGCTTCTTTGACATTGTTGACTGGCGAAAAGACTGTCCATATTGCTATATTTGGGACAATTTAGCCGTGGAAAAACACATGATGATGTGGCATGGCTTCACCAATGAGAAGAACAAGTCATTCCTAAATGATGGTATTAAAGCAAACGGCCACACAGCGAATGTCGGTTCAACCAATGACACCTATCAGTCAGCCCTGCTCTCGCTATGGCCTGTATACGAATACTATTATCGGTTTATTAAGGCAAATAGTATAAAGTCTACAATGTTTGTATTAGACTCATTTATGGAAGAATACCATGCTCTTTCATCGGTATGGGGCATATCTTCTCATGGAGTCAAGAACATTTGGCAAAATGAAGAGGAATTCAATAATGACTTGGAAAAGGCCAGAAGGTTTTTCCCTGACGAGGTTTCTTTATATGACAAAGAGGTCGAAATAGAAAAAGCTATGGATGTGATCTTGACCACGCTCATTAAATCAAAAGATGTTCCTAACCCTGAATGGAAGGACTATCAAAAGGATTTTCTTCCTCTAATACTGAAAAAAGGTGCCAATTACTTGATTTCTCTACCAACTGGCGGCGGAAAGTCGGTTCTTTTTCAGGGACCAGCTCTATACAATTCTGCATACACTAACAAGCTGTCAATTGTTGTCACTCCACTAAAAGCATTGATGCAGGATCAGGTAAGGGAACTAGGAGAGAAAGGATTTGCTACAAATGTGGATTATTTGAATGGCGATCGTTCTTTTCTGGAGGTGCGAAGCATCTACAGGAAAATTTCAGGAGGAGAGATTGCCATCCTATATGTGACGCCAGAAAGATTCCGTTCACGTTCATTCCTTAATGCCCTTGCTACACGTATGTCAAATGACCACGGTCTTGAATATATGGTATTTGATGAGGCTCATTGCATTTCTCAGTGGGGAATGGAGTTTAGGCCTGAGTATCTTAATGTCGTTAAGAAGTGTAAGGAAATTAATGATTCGTATGGAGATAATATGTGTATCGCCATGTTTTCTGCAACAGTCACTGATATGGTATATAACCAAATCAATGAGGTTATTCCTGTGATGCGATTGGGACAGGAAAACGACAAAAAGATTTACAACCCAATACGAAGTCATATCGGTGTGAAGTTTAAGGAGGTTCTACACGACCTTCCTCATCGATTAAATGAAATTGTAGATTATATCCAGAGTCATAATATTGACTCTCAAAAGAGTCGTATGCTCATATTTTGTAAAACGCGTAACCAATGTGAAGAAATTTCGTTGTTACTTGCAGACGCATTACTCGAAGCAGGCATTTTGACAAAGTCGAATATGAATCAGGCGATAGGCTATTTCCATGCAGGCATGGATGGCGGTGACAGAGACGACACTTACAGTAGATTTAAAGATGAAACCGACCCGTTGTACATACTATGTGCCACTAAAGCCTTTGGTATGGGGATGGATATACCAAACATTCATTACATCGTACACCTCATGCCTCCAAGTGTTATGGAAGACTATCTTCAGGAGGTGGGACGTGCAGGTAGAAATAAAGCTAAGTATGAAGCTGTTGGTTTTAGTGAGAATAATCCAATTCCCACTCTTTGCCTTTGCTCAAAAGATGATATCAAAAAGGCGAAAGAACAACTTCTTCAGAGTATGCTGAGTTGGAGGAATTTGGAAGAGATTCGAGTTGCAATCAATACATATATATCCAGAATTCAAACATTGGAAAAGAGCAGAGAATTTCCTGTTGTTGTTCCAAACACACTTTGGGCAAACGGTCAGTTTGATCATAGTTTTACAGATTTCCGAACAGGAATGTATTGGCTTGAGCGTATGGGGCGACTCAGGATGGGGTATCTGAGTCCCACACACATAAATATCACCATTATAGACTCAGAAAGTACAAAATCTTTGAAGGAAAAACTAAAACAGTTATCATCTACGGGTAACGGAAAACATACATCTGATATACTATCCGAATTGAGTTTATTGCAACGAACTCAGTCCTCGAATACGGTACAGGTTTCCTTACAGGAACTTGCATCAAATCTATCTATTCAGTCAACCAAATTACTTGATTGCCTCATTTGGTGTGAAAAGCAATCTTTACTCCGCATAGAAGAGGAGACAAAGTGCTGCATAGCATTCACACGCCTTAGTGAAGTGTCTTACATGATTCAAAATGAATCCTACAAAGTGGCACTCCATGTGATTCTTGACGCTGTCAGGAACTTATTAAAAAACAATGGATTAAAAGTTGAGAAGAATTACTCAATCAGTGATCTCCGTACATTTGTAATGGAAGCTGACACCTTGCAAGGATTGGTCAAAACCATAGAAAAGATAAACGAAGGAGGTAAGCAGATAAGTGAAAAATATATGATCTGGCATAATGAGACAGACAAACAGAAGAATAAAGGCTTGTCTCTCGCCAAATCATATCGTGACGATTTATATAAGAAGAGACTTCGCCAAATAATATCACTGCTAGAAATCATTCCTGACGTCAAAGTTCAATCATATCTTGACACGAACAAGAAATGCGTGCGCCAATCTGTTATTGTTGAGAAGAACACATGGGGCGGTTTTCTGAATGATTTTGAAAAAGACTGCATAAAACTCTTGAAATACATAAATGGGTCTAAAGAAACAATTATCAGATGGTCAAATGCCATCATTGAATTAAATTTGGAGGATAAGGGGTTTTGGTATTTTGACAGCATTGTGCGATTCCTGAATGGAATGGCATACTTGTCGACTGATGCGTTACTCCCGATGGGCGTTGAAGTATATACAACCAATAAAACAGAGGAGGTTGTCCTTGAAAATGTAGAAGAAGGCACATTGGATTATGAACAAAAAATGGCATTTGATGAAGCATCTGAAATCAGGAGCCTCCGCTTATGTGTTATGGATGTTCTAACCACAAAAATTCACAACAAACAAGAGTTTCAGGAATTGATTTCTGCTTATTTTTCATTAAATAATGCAAATGATTTCATAAGGCTTTTAAGTGAGTACTATGACGATTCGGATCCAATATGGGATGCTATTCGTTCTACAGCTATTAAAAAAGCAGAAAAACAGCTGAAAGACAATCCTGAACAATGGACAATATACAATGAGAATTCCAATGTCAATGTAAATGTTGAAGCAGGGCCTGGATCAGGAAAAACCCACGTATTGACATTAAAGTGCGCAAAACTGATTTATCACCAACATGTTAGCCCGCAAAGCATACTGGTATTAGCATACAATAGAGCCGTTGTTGTCGAACTGAGAAGTCGCCTGACGAAACTTTTTGCATCTTTAGGTTTGAGTCGCTCGGCCAGTCAATTGAATATCTATACTTTCCACAGCCTTGCAAAAGCAATTTGTGGAGATTCTGCATTGGGTGGCATTGAAATGAGTAGGTGGGAAGAACTCCTGCTTGCTACGATTAAAGACAGACCGAATGAAGTACGTGCAGTGATGCCAAATCTTCAATATGTGTTTATTGATGAATTTCAGGATATTACGCAGACACGGTTGGATGCTATGTTTGAACTTAGAGGTATTTATAACCAACTGACATTTTTCACTATTGGCGACAAGGACCAGAGTATCTATGGATTTGAGAAAAAAGAATCAATGGATCCCAATTATTATTACGACCAACTGTATAAGAAACTCCAACCAAAGAAGATGACGATGAGCACAAACTACCGCTCATATCCAAAGATTCTTAAAGCTGCGAGTGTGTATTTGCCAGATTCGTCACACATTCCAGTCCCTTGCAAAAAGAATATTGACTATGAACCAAAGACGGAATATGTGTTTTGCTACAATCAAAGAGAGTGGTCAACAGATTTTGAAGATTGTGTACAAAAGCTTAGAGAACAAGGTGTTAGTGATTTGGCCGTGTTTTTCAGAACAAACGACGAGGTGTATCATGGTTATTCGCAGATAAGGGGATTAAATATCCCAGGCATACGAATTCGTATTCAAGGGGCATCGGTATGTGAATTGTTTAGGCTACGTGAAATCTACCAAGTTTTAAAGTGCTTGGATGTAAAGGGAAACAAAACACTTAAACTTGAAAACGGCGAATCTGAGAATACCTTAAAGGAAGAGATATCTTCCTATATAAATGATAATCCTAATTGGGATCCTTTTTATCTTGATTTTTCATTTGTTCTTATTCTCGACTATCTTGATTTTGCAGCCTCTGATGAAGAATCTCATACATATGCAGATATGGCCTACAGCATTCGGGAAACATTGAAGGAAGATAACCCTCAGTTATATAAACTGTATGATGATAAACGTTATAGGGAACGACGTATCCTTAACGACCAGCAAATGGATGTTGTGCTAACCACAATGCACAAGGTGAAAGGATTAGAGTTTGATTCTGTAATCGTTACCCCTTCAGTGGCCTCTTTGCCATTTAGACCTACTGAAGACATTAAAATCGACTCTCATCTTTCCAGAAATGAAAAGGAGCAAATTGAGGAAGAGCGGCGCCTGCTTTATGTGGCATATACACGGGCAAGAAAGTTCTTGTATGTATACAAGGGGGAGCGTGAGAAAGCTGTTGAAATGATGACGAGATTCGCCAGTTGTGAAGACCGGTGGGGCATCAGAGAGCGCAAAGTCGGTCTTGATAATTACAATATCGGCTTTAATGCAGGCTATAACTTTAGGAACAATGAGTATATAGCAAACAACGTTAGAAATAATGACTTTGTTTCAATTGTGAAAAGAGATGCGATGACTTCAAAAGGAGTATCATTTTCCACTTATAATATCATGCATAATGAAGTCTTGATAGGTCAACTGTCAAGTAAAAGTAGCATTGTACAACGAATGAAGGTTGAAAATCTGAATAGACTAAATGGATTCTTTGTTAGCGATGTGTTTTATTGGACATATGAAGACTCAATAGCAGCAGATCGTCGCATAGAAAGCGAGACAGGCAAGAATCCTGATTATGCATCAAAATGGTGTGATGATGCGCGCAAACAAGGATATATTTATATTATAAACATCGCCGGTTACGGCAATAATTAAGAAACTATGAGTTTAATTACATACGAGTTTAATAGAGCTGATAACGCTGGAGAAATCAGTCAATTTCGTGCTACTTTACCTATAATTCAAGAGCATTATATAGGAAAAAATGAACCTGTTCTTTATTTAAGTGGGAAACTGAATATCAATGGTGTGGATATTGACGGATTGATAATGAAGGAAGATGCCATAGTTCTGATAGAGTTTAAAAACTACTCAGGAGTGATAAAAGCTCAGGTTAATGGCGATTGGTTTTATAACAACAAAAGAATCAATGGTGGCGCAAAGAAGAAAGATGGTTCATTCAAAACTGTTTTTGAGCAGTTGAGTATTAATCGTAGAGCGTTAAGGGATGGACTTCAAAAATACATAAAAAATCCTGACGCTTGCAACAACATTCAGGCTCTTGTCGTGTTTTCTTCAATTTCTGATTTACATTTGGATGAAGACTTTAAATGGGGTAGAAATGCATGGGTTAACGTTACAGATGTAAAGGGTATCGGTGAGGAACTTGATACTATTAAAGCGAAAAATCATAAAGGAGCACCCATTGTTATAACTCCAAAAGAAATCTTTAACTTTATTCGTGCTAAAGGTTTAGATGAGCGGTATATCATGACTAAATATAGCGATACGAATATTATGCCGGAAGATTTATTTCATGACGATGAAGAGCACAATGGCGATGATTGTTCTCCGAGAGTGGAATTGTGTAAAGTGAAAGCAGAGAATGCAAAGATTAAGGTCGCTTTGCATGAAGCAGTTGAAACGTTGGAGAAAATGATGAACAAGATGAACGAAATGGCAGAAGAAAAAGACCATATTATACAGCAACAAAAGGCTACACTTCTTCTGATTCGCGCAGAATTGCTTGAAAAACGGAAACTACAGGCTGATAAGTCAGATGTCGGTAGCGAATCAAATTCCATAGAATCAGAAGAGAAGACCATTGTTCAGGAGATAGACTCTATTAAAAAAGAGATGCATGAAAAAGTAGAATCTCCAGCCATAGAACCCCATCAGATCAAGTCAACCCCCAAAAAGCGATTCGGAATGGGACAAAAGGTGTTGAAAGAGTTTAACGTCGAAGCCAACTCCATGGATAAAGACCAGCTCGACCTTATTGAACGCAACCTCGATAAATCAATGATTATTGCTGGCTGTGCGGGAAGTGGCAAGTCGGTGATAGCTATGCACAAGGCTCAGCAAATTGCTGACGATGGAGGAGATGTCATCTTGATTGCATACACAAAGTCATTGAATCGGTATATGAGTCAGGGTAATGAGAATACTTTGGGTACAAGATTCTTTTATCATTGGCAATGGAAAGATAAAGGGATGCCTAAGGCTGATTATGTAATAGTGGACGAGATACAGGATTTCGATAAAGAAGAAGTATTAGAGTTTATTCGCGCAGCAAATAAGTGCTTTTTCTTTTTTGGAGATACGGCTCAATCCATATATAAGCCATTTGGGAAAAAGACGATGACAATTGAAGATATCTCTCGGATGACAAATGTCAACGTGTCCCATTTATACAGCAATTATCGCCTGCCTAAACCTGTTGCACGAATCACTCAGAATCATCTCGGTTTAGACCAGGCTAATGACAGCGTTAGCGAGTATACTGATAGCCTGTATTTGAGTAAGGAAAATTACTTACCAGTATTTATCAAATGCGATTCCAAGCAAGATCAAGTGAAACGTATCATTTCATTGATTCATGAAAACAACTACCGTAATGTGGGTATTTTAGTTCCTGAAAATGAAATGGTTCTTGAAATAATGGGTTTATTCACAAATGAAAACTTCGCATGCGAGTTTAAATACAATGCTGGCTATAACGACTCAAGCAATAAAGATACACTCAACTTCAAGACCAAGTTTCCTAAGCTGATGACTTATCATAGTGCTAAAGGCCTTCAATTTGAAACTGTAATACTTCCATATTATCAGGGAGCTAGCACCACAGACGAACGCAAAGCTTTATATGTGGCTATGACAAGAACATATAGGTATTTGTATATAATCTACAGCGGAACTTTATCAGACCCTTTGAAAAAGGTCCCCGAAAGACTATATAACACAAAATAGAAATATCTGTGTAATGCCAAGTCTGTATAACATCAACGAAGCATGACATGTAAATGTTTGTCGTTTCCCAGAGTATTCTGTGAGAATTTCAGAATAGAGGCGAAGACTGAATAAAAAACATCTGTTCTGCAAACTTGAAGTGCTATCCGTGAGAGAGGAGTGGTTGGATTTTTTTGCACAGATGGGGAGATGTGTGCAAAAATGGGGGTTTAGAGGTGTGTGAATTTGTTAAAATGTGTAAAAGTTTTCGGTTTTTGATTTGGGGGAATTTGAGAAATTGAATAGCAAATTATTGGGTCTGACAGCGGTGAGGGGTGAATTTTTATCAAAAAAATGGTTTTTTGCGTTTACAAAAGTAAATGTTTAAGAGTGTTTCGCGAATTTGTGAGCAAAATCCGATTTTCGTAACTTTGTGATGGTAACGAAAGAAAAGAGAAAACCCCTAAAAACGGATTTTTAATGTCAAACAATATACAGAACTCATTTACTCGAATCCTCCTCGTGGCAGTGATGGCAATGGCTTGCTTCGCGATGAATGCGCAACGCCTCTCTCACACCAACGAGAACAAAAGAGGAACTATCGAACAGCAAATAGCTAACGCTCCCATTAATTACAACAACCAAAAAGTGGACGCTTTGTTGAAACTCGCGTTCTCGTTCCGCGGCACTCCTTATGTGTATGGTGCTTCTCGCCCAGGTGCGTTCGACTGCTCAGGTTTCACAAGTTATGTGTTCAGCCAGTTTGGTTATAGCTTAGACCGCACTTCTCGTGGTCAGGTGAACAATGGTCGTAGCGTGAGCCGCAGCGAATTGAAGCCAGGCGACCTCGTATTCTTCAATGGTCGTGCGCGCGGCAATAGAATTGGTCATGTGGGCATCGTCACCGAGGCCGACAATGGCAATGGCACTTTCAAGTTCATTCACGCAGCAAGCCGTGGTGTTCGCGAAAGCCACTCCACCGAAAGTTACTACAAAGCACGCTACATGGGTGCTTGCCGAGTGATTGAGTAATATCAACAAAATCGACAACTAGAATAATTCGTAATATATAACAAGCAGGGTAAGAGCCGTTCGTGAGAATGGCTCTTATTCTGTATATACCCACGATGCCCCAGCCGATTTTCCCAAAAAGAATATTCGAAAAATAATTCGTGAAAATTTGTGCTAATTTGTGGCAGACATTAACCACGAATCGCACAAATTTCACGAATATACTTTTTGAGACTGTGTGATGTAGGGTTATGCTTCAGGGTTGGTGAGGCCGAAGCAGGATTTGATGGCGGTGCGGATGGCTTCGGCATCGGGACCGTCGGTCTTGAGGATGCCGAGCACGGCTTGGATATACGACTTCTTGTCGGAAAGTCCCACAAGTCCTGCCACGTTGCAATCGGGGAGCATACTCTTTTGGTTGAACACACGTAGCACCGAGGCGTAGTCGCCATTCTGGAGATAGGTGTGGAACTGTCGGCACAGCCCTTCGTAGATGGAGCGAGGGTCGATTTCGTTCACCAGGTCAACCATGTGCTCTTCCAGTGCGCCGATATTGGTAAATCGCTTGTCGATGCGCTTTTCCACATCGTTTTTCACACGGTGTCGCACATGCTGTAGGGCCTGCTGGCGCAGTTCGCTGCTGAACATGCGCAGCACGGAGCGCTTCACACGCATAAACACCTCGTCGGGGTTTTTCTTCCGATGTCGCGCCACGGCTTTAATCACGCCCTCCAAGAGCAGAATGTTTTCCACCTCTGCCACATCGGGGACGAGGATTTTCTTGGCGCGCAGATATTCCACCTCTTTCGCGTCGCGTCGGTCGCGGTCCACGATGCCCCAGCTGTTGAGGTGGTGGAACGACTGCAAATTGTTGAACGAGCGCACACTCTCTATCACCTTGTTGCAACTGCCGAGCGGCTTCACCGTGTAGTCGCGGAAAATGAGCGGATAGAGTTTGCCGTCGATGCTGTGGGTGTCGTCGCCCTCGATAAAAAGCACCGGCTTGCGGCTGCCCAATATTTCGAGGTAGATGCTCTCGCTCAGGTGTATGCTTGAGTTCATCACCTCGTAGTCCCACGCCATGTTGGCAGGGTCGAAACTCTTCACCCACACGCAGTGGTTGTCGATGCGCGTTGAAGCAAACTCCAGATTATGGGTGTTGTACACAAAAGTGCAGTCGGGACGGATTTCCTCAATCACATTCCACAAAGGAGTCATGATGGAACTGTGGATAAACGTTTCGGGGTCGTCGACCAGCACCACCGCGCCCGGCATGGCATACTGCACCGCGCCGATGTAGTAGAGCACGGCTTTTTCGCCATCGCTCAAGCGGAGCGATGAATATTGGTCGGTGCTGTCCTCGTTCGAGAAAAGGAGTTTGCCGTTTTCGCGCAGCACCTTATTTTTCGGGAACACCTCTTGCCACATCTTCACGGTGGTGTCGAGTTTCGTTTTCGGCACTTCCAGTTGCTCGTTCATGAGCAAATGCGCCTTGTAACTCATCAAGTCGTGAAATTCCTCGGTGAGCATGATGTGCACCAACTTGTCGAACTCGGTGTTGGCAAGGCTTTTCAGCAGCGGCGTTGACTCGTTGAACTTGTTGAAAATGTCGGAAATCGAGCCCGGCAACACTTCGGCGGAAGTGTCGGGAAACATGGCGCGCATGGCGCAAAGGCGGAAAGCCTTGTCGCCGCAGAGTTTCATCATCTGATTGCAGAAGCGAGTTTTACCGCTGCCGTTGGCGCCAATCACGGTCACTTGTCGTGCGTCGGTCAGCACCATTTTCTCGGTGCTGTTGATTTTTTTTGGAAGAAGGAGTTCCATAGGCATTGCGCTTTGTGGTTGTAGTTCGTAAAATTACCAATTCCCCCAACAAATACCAAATAAAAAGGTGGGAAAATTTGAGTCTACGAGTCAACGGGACTACGAGTCAACGAGTTTTTTGGGGGATGGACGGGTCTGTGTTCAGTGGATAAATGTTGGTGGCACAGAAACAAAAAACATAAAAAACAGCCTTTTGGCGATGCCAGTGCTTCGCACCTGTCGTTAGTGCTGTGGCATGTCTGATTTCAAGCA
>OJNW01001323.1_pt1 | contig 11859 bp, 6 predicted proteins | sample 1597951 | NCBI WGS metagenome assembly OJNW01 (sample SAMN01915212, study PRJEB22387) | human gut metagenome | isolation source: stool | host: Homo sapiens | place: USA | reverse complement strand
TAATTATTTGAATCAAAACTATCCTTCTGATTGTATGGATAAAAGTTATTTCAACTTTATTGTCTTGAGGCTGTTGAACTTGTTGGACACATGTGGTGTTGATCTTGATGGACAAATATTTAAAATGAATAAGGATGGCTTTATAGAATTTAATCCTATCGTATTTGTGAAAGATCAAATGACTTACTCATTGAAAGAAGGAGCTGATCTATCGTTGATTATTGATTTAGATTACAAAGGTGAACAGAGTAGTTCTATAATCCACATGATTAGAAAAGTTGATAAAAAATCATTAAAGCCTATTAGAACTAAAAAGAAGAATGATGAGAAGATATTTGATAATTCTATTTTTATAACTGCTTCTAACAAATCTAATTATTACAATAAGATTCTTGTATCTTCATATTATAAGAACGATCAAACTAGTCTTATGAATCTAATAAAAAGTTTAGGACTTGTCTTTAAAGTGAAGAACATATTCGAAGTCTGCCCTGTATGTGGAAGTAGGAATGTTTATAACTTTGGAACTAAGGCTCATTGCTTGAATTGTGATTCCAGTATGTCTTATTTTAAAAATGAAGATGACTCATTTAATCTCTGGATAAAGAGTATTTTAAGAAAGGAGGATTGATCTATGGAAGAGGAAAAGAATGAAAAAAATCCAATTGAGATAGAACCGATTCTTCAAGTCGAAAAATTGGTTAAATCCTATGGTAAACGTGTTGTTGTAAATGAATTGTCATTCATGGTTAATCCAGGTGAATGCTATTGTCTTTTTGGTAAGAATGGTATTGGTAAATCAACTACTTTGGATTGTATTGTCGGTTTGAAAACCAAGAATGACGGAATCGTTAAATTGGATGGATTGGATTTGGATAAAGATCCAATTAATTTTAAATTGAATTTAGGATATGTTCCATCGGAACCTATCCTCTATGAGATGATGACAGGTGAGGAATATTTGAAATTCATCGGTTCATCTTATCAGATGATCGATGAGGTATTCCATAGGAATTATCAGGCGTTGCTGATCAAATTTGATATGCCTGAATCTGATATGAAGAGACGTATCAGTGAGTATTCTCATGGTATGAAACAAAAAGTGGCATTGATGGCTTCTATCATCCATAACCCAGATCTTTGGGTGTTGGATGAGCCTACAGTCGGATTGGATATTATGGTCTATAAGACTTTGGTCGATGTCATAAATGACTTTAAGAGAGCTAAGAAAGGAATTTTAATAGTTTCACATAGTATAGATTTCATTTTTGATGTGGCTACAAAGGCGTGTCTTTTGAATAACGGTGTTATTCAAACTACCTTTGACTTAACATCTCGTAATCCTTATTTGAAGACGGATATGAGGAATTTGTTCTTCTCCATATATAAAGGAGATAAAAAATGATTATTGAGTTAGTCAATAAGGAATTTAAATTGGCCAAGGCTAAAAGTGGCAATAAATCCACTTTGATAGCTATATTGTTAAAAGCTATAGCAGCTTCTCTTTTGATTGCTCTAATTTCTTATTTGACTTACTCATTAGATACAAAGATTAGCGCTTATTCCTCTGACTCTAGTTTTGATTTTTTAGTTTTTTCTATTTTTATTATGTTTATTCTAGGAATAATAGAAGGATTAGTCAGAGCTAGAAAAGTAATGTTCGACAAGAAAGATTCTATGATTCTTGCTCCTTTATGCATAAGTACTGATAGTAAAATCATAGCTAAGATGATTTATGTCTATTTATATCAAGTGATAGAGTCTTTTATAATGTCTTTTCCTATCCTTGTCACTTATGGAGCTCTTAGGCAATTTATCCCTTATTATTACGTCTTTTGTATTTTATATCCATTCATTATTTCCTTATTTTCAATCGGTGTGATATTTACTTTAGTCGTACTGGTACAAGTTATATATAAGTTTCTTCAAAATAAAGAATGGCTCCAGTTTATTTGTGCTAGTTTGATAGTCGTAGGCCTTTGTTATTTATATCAAGTTTGTTTAAACCTCTTTCTCAAAGTGTTAGATAACTATTCTTTTAAGGATATATTCTCTTCTACATTCATTAAAGCTATAGATGGTATGTGTCCTTTCCTTCTTCCTGTTTATTCTATTCTTTCTCCCGTTATAAAATTTAAGAATATTCTTTCTTGTGTATTGATCTCTTTAGGTCTTCTTCTCTTGTTTTTGGTAATCGGATATTTCTTGTCTGCTACTTTTTATACGATTATAAATCAAAGAGATGATCACAATAAGAATAAAACTGGTGGAAAATACAAGTCTATAGGCGATATGAAGAAAGGTCTTATTAAGAAAGAATTGATGCTTATCTTTAGAAATAGTGGAAACACATTTTCTTATACTGCTTTGTTGATAATGCTGCCTTTCTTATCCTTTGCTGTTTTATCTTCTATAAACACAATTCTCCAAAAGAATCTTAGAGTCTTATTGATGTTCGTTCCAGACATGATGACTTTGATACAAATGTTATTGCTCTTAGAGTTTGTTTTAGTCATTCATTCAAGTGGATCGTCTTCTTTTTCTATGGAAGGTCAGAATTTGATGAATGTGAAGTTGTTGCCAATCAATGATAAATTGATCACACTGACTAAAGTATTAATTCCTTTATCTTTGACTTCTATTTCATATTTTGTAACTGTCCTGGCTTGTTATTTGACCGATAACATAACCTTATCGTCATTCTTTTTCTTCTTGTTTATAGGATTGTTGCTATTAGTTATAATGAATTTTGGCGGTGTCGTCATGGATATGCATGATTTAGGTGCGGTGAAGAAGAAATTCTCTACTTTGTTTTCATATAGTGTAATAGTTTATCCGATGTTGTTGGTGTTGGTTGATATCGGACTTGATTTCACGATTATGAAAGGAGTTGGAATATTGTATTTTGATTTAGGTTTGACTTTTATTTTATCTATTCTTGTCGTGGTTTTCTTCTTAAAGAAAAGTTCTACCTATTTTAAAAAGATGGAGGCTAGAAACATATGAAAAGAAAAACTTTAGTCATCCTTCTTATCATTCCATTCCTCTTGGGTATTCTCTCTTTTGTGACAGTGACAATTTTGACTCGTGCTGTTGCAGTAGATATTTCAGATATATCTTGGAATTATAGGCAAAATGAGGGGTTTAAGACTAATAACACATATAAGCTAGAAGCTACTCCTGTCAGCAATCCTAATAATATTTTAGCTGATGGTAATGATTTAATTTGGTCTTTATCTAATTCATCTTCGGATGATGTGGCAGAGATTGTGCATAATGATGATAATTTCAATCTTAAAGTCAATAAAGAGGGCGAGATAGATGTGACTTGTTCTAACGAGAAGAAGACTGTTTCTAAAACTTTCCACGCATATTGTTATGATAAAGGTGTGATCATCGTCAATTATAAAGGAAATGTAAGTGGACAAAGTTCTAAATCATACTTGGATTTTGGTCAATACGATCCATCTTATTCTTCATTGGAATATGATGGATTACATACAGTCGCTTCAAAGATTAAGCTCGATATTCAATGCGTCATAGATACTGACGAACATAGTTCCTATAGGGTTTTGTCGAAATCGGACAATATATCTTTTGATGATGGCTCCAAGGAGATTTTCTTTAATGGGTATGGAGATGCGTTCATAACATTTGTCAGTTCTTTAGATGATAGTGTTTCAAATACTTATAGATTCAATATAGTCAAAGACGGTGTCAATGTTTATAACTATAATGATTTGTTGATGTGCACCAACAAATCTTCGACTGGTCATCCAGTTGTCATGCAGACATCGCTAGGATCTTTAGCAGATGTATATGTTGCTAGTGGAGTGGATCCTAGCAATGAAAAAAAGATTTTATATAAAAACGAACTTAAATCAGATGCTAAGACTGACAAACTATTTGGAAATTATAGCTTTGACACTGATTCATTTTCTTTCTCGAATGAATACTATGAATTTGAATCCACATATCACACAACTTACATCGATGAATTTAATGAGACTAATAAAGATGCTTTGAGTGAACCTATTTCAAAGAAATTAATTGCTGGAATAAGAGCGCAAAAAGATTTCTATGGGAATGGATTTACCATCAATTTGAATAATCTCGCTTTCCCTAGAAATGGACTTCCTGATAAGAATAGAAATGGAATTATTGTTCCTGATGCTAATAAGGATTATTTCCATGGACCTCTTCCTTATATAGGAATAGGTGATATATCGACAAATCCTTTTGTTGAAGCTTATGCTCAAGACAATGTCGGATTATTGTTGGATGGAGACAATATCACTTTAGATAATATAAGAATCCAAAATTCAGATGCACAAAATGATATGTACAATTACTTTTATACTGGTACAGTACTAGAGGTGAACGGAAAAAATAACACTGTTCAAAATAGTGTTTTGTCCAACGGTAAGAATATAATACGTGCATTTTCCACTGATGGATTGACAATAGATAATTCTATTTTGAAAGACTCGGGTGAATTCTTACTACTGGTGGGAAGTAATTTAGAAAATAAAGTAGATAAAAACAAAGAAGCTTCTATTGTGATGCCAGATGGAAGTACAAAGACTAGTCAATTCACTAGTTATTACGATAGCCAAGGTGATGCCAATGATGGATTCAATATGGATAATATGGTTCAATCGATTTTGATGGATGGATTGAGTCAGTCTTCTCAATCATCAGGAAAGACATTTGAAAGTATCCAAAATGGATTAGATAATGATGAGAATATGATCGATTCTAACGGCTCTAAGAAATACGATGCTGTAATAAATGTCAAGGATACATCATTTGCAAATTCAGGTGTATTCTCAATAGGTGTCGAGACATCCTTCAATGGACCTATGATGTATAACGGCTCTCCTACTTCTATCATTGGACTATTAGGAAGCATGGGAATGACTTGTAAGTATGATCAAATCGGTGGAACTAGCTATCCCATCAAATTAAATATTACTGGAAATAGCTTGTTCTATGATTGGAAGGACATAGATGATATTATGACTTCAGCATTGATTTATGAGCAACTATCGTTGTTGTTGGCAAGTCTTGGAAAGGACTATGAGGGAATGTCCATAGATGATTTCTTCAAAGTTAAGGACGTATTAAAAAAATCAGCTGAATCCAACGGATATTTGTATAAAATAAATGATAAGAACTATTTGAATACTGCTGTCGTCTTCTATGGTGGAGGATTGAATAGTTCGGATGTTGAGATTGAATCTTCTGATTCGAATATGATCTTTTCTAAGAAGGAGACACTAGATATGCTAAAGTCTTATTTCAGTGGCGGATATACTAATTCTATAGCCGCAGCGTTAGCTAGAGCTGTTCTTTGTGTCACAGGCTCACATCCGTTCTACTTCTATTCGAATGGTAAGTTGAATTTGAATGAAGGAGAAAAGCCGTATCTATTTGATCAAAGTCCATCGGACGTCCTCAGGAGGTAAAGGTATATGAAAATGAAAAGATTAATCGCTGTGTTATGTGCTTCTATGTCTATTGGATTGATGCCGTTAGCTTCGTGTTCTTTTTTCAATACTGATCAAGCTTTGCAGATCAAGTCTGTCACTCATGATAGTGATGAGAACGGGAATGTCATCGTTACAATCACTTATACTGATGAAGAAGCTACTCCGACCAAGTTTACTATCCCAGCTGGAATCTCGGGAAAGGAAGGTGTTGGAATCGCCTCAGTCGATGCAGTTGAAAATGAGGATAAATCCACCACATTGACAATTCATTATACTGATTCAAGCATTGATGATACTGTAGTGACAATTCCCGGCCCAAAAGACGGAAAAGGAATATCCGATGTAGTCATAAATCAAGTTGAAGGCAGTAATGATTTGGATGTAACTATTACTTATACTGATGATAGTTCAGACAAATTTACAATTCCTGGTGGAAAAGACGGAATTGATGGTGTTGGAATCGCCGATATTGAAACTAATATCGATGATTCTGGCGACACTGTAGTGACAATTAAATTGACAAATGATACCAGTAAAGTTGTTACTATTAAAAAAGGTGAACAAGGTGATTCAATTTCTAGTATCGATATGGTAACAGTTGATAATGCTGATAATGAAGAATTGGAAATGATCAACAATTCTCATAAGAATGATTGGATTTTTAAAGTCAATTATGAGAGTGGTGCTTGGAGTTATTTCTTTATTCAAAAGACTAAAGATGGAAAAGATGGCTCTACTTGGAGATACGGAAGCGATATACCTGCAGGAAGCTTTGGTAATGATGGTGATTTCTATTTGAACATCAGCACTGGTGGGGTTTATACGAAAGAGAATGGAGCATGGTCTGAGATATTCTCAATCAAAGGCTCCTCTTCTAATGAAAGTCAAAAGTATTTTGTTTATTTCAACGCTTTGACTGATGGTAGTGAAACTCTTTATGTCAAGAATTCTGATGGTACTGAAACAGCCCTAGGGACAAATATTTATCCTATTAGAGTCAATGGGGGAAGTTACGTCGATTTGGATGAATTTCCTGTGATTAAGAAAAACGGACATACTTTCAAAGGATGGTACACATCTAGAGATGACGTTAATTCAGGACAATTCACTGACTTAACAATAGTCAATCATACGATTTCTTTGTTTGCTAGATGGTCTGATTAGTCATATTACGATTGGATAAATCATAATGACAGCAGCAAAAAAACACAATGTTTTCAAAAACATTGTTCAGTATTTATTTTTACTTTTATACATTGTTTGCGCTGTTTTGATATTTGTAGAAAGTGCGATGCCTGGGAGTAAAAGTGCTAAACAAAGTAATGATTTCACCGGATTGTTTGAGGATGAAATCAATGATAATTATGATAGTCAAAGAATAAAAGAGATAAAAGATTTCGGTGTTTCTTTTTATAAGGATAAAGATGAGTCTATTATTTTAGATTTGTCTAATTCAACTTTCTATGTCGGAGATACTATTTATTATAATTTTACTTATATTCCTCAAGATACTTCTTTTAAAGGAATCAATATTGACTGTGATAGTTCCTTTGCTACAATTGGTGCTGATAATTCAATTACATTCATTAAGGAAAGCTCATCTTTAGAATTGACTTTCACAGCTAGTAAAAATTCAAATCTAATAAAGAAATTTTCTATTGCTGTCGATCCGGTTTTAGCAACATCGATTGAGATTACTAATAAACCATCTAACGATGAAACTTTCTATGTAGGACAATCATATACATTAAAAACTCATATTGAGCCTAGTAATGTCACTTACACGACAGTTGCCTTTAGCTCTAGCGATGATACTATCTGTAGTGTTGACTCTGATGGAAGAGTCGAATTTAAGAAATCCGGAACAGCTATAATTTATGCTAAAATAAACGAATTAGAAGCTTCAACAACTTTTAATGTTAAAGATAAAATTGTTCAAACAGTTGAAGTTGAATCTATTTCGGTAAATACAAAATATAAATTATATAGTATGGGTGACTCTATATCGGTCAGCATTAGATATTCACCTGCGAACGCTACTTTTGATTCGACCAGTATTCAATTTCCATCAGTGGATGGAATATCTTTTAAATCGATTAAAAGTAATCAAATCAAAATCATATCTAAAAATGAGAATAAATCTAATTCGTTTAAGGATTTGAAACTGTCTTATTTGAAGAAAGATGGATCAAAGATTGAAACTAATTCTTTTGATGTCGATGTCATAGAAAAATTAAAATTGACTTCTGATCAAATAGACACATCGAAATTGAAGACCTCTTATACCCCATCGATTCACACCAATTCTCATTATTCCAACATAGTTACCATAGACTCTTTTTCCATTTCTATCCCATATAAAAACATAAATCCCAAAGCATATTTACTGAATAATTACAAAATTGAATATGATTCGACAAGATTAATTTGTTTAAGTCAATCTTATAAGTCTTTTACCTTTAAAGCTCAGACTTATTCTGATGTCAGTGGTCAGATTAAGTTTTATGTCGATAAAGATAATACTTCCAATGCTATAGTTTTCACTTATCAGTATCAAAATGACGTTCAAGCTGGTTCTGTCAGTGGAATTTCTTTGGGCAGTTATTTCTCTTCCAACGAATCAGATAAAAATGAATTGTTAGTAAATCAAACTTATGACAATGTCTTTTCTAATATTTCAATTGAACCTGTTAGTTTTAAATACTCTGGATGGACTGTTTCAATCATCGAAGGGAAAAATTTGGTCGAATTGGTCGAATCAAACAATCAATACTCCATCACTACAAATAATCAAACTGGAAATGTTAAGTTTAGATTCGTTTCTAAACTCGATAATTCTATATCTGAGGATTTGATTTTTAGTATAGTCGACAAGCCTAATACTATGAGAGTTTTTGATGAAGGTCACAATCTTCTATCTAACGATTCGACTATCAGTGTAGATTATCACGATTATAAAGCTTTGAATGTCGAATTTGCTTTTAATCGGCAATTCAAAGACGGAACTAAAAATGATGAGGTTTTATTTGATGACGGAACCTATTCTATTTCATCAAATAACGACAATGTTGTATGCAACGATGACAAATTAATATTTTTTGCAAATAAGAAAGGAAGTACTTCATTTGAAATAACCTCTCTTCAAAACGATTTATTAAGCTTTGATTTTACAATCGATGTAAATTTCATCGATATTGATAGTTTTGATGTCGTATATAATGCTGGTTATTATCCGGGCGAAAACAAGGGGTTGGATGATTTTTCAAAGATTGCTTTGGGAAGTGAATTTGATATCGATGTCACTATGAATAATAATGCATCAATCAAAGATGTGAGCTTTACTTCATCTGATTCCTCAGTTATTTCTATCAGTCAAAATGGAGTTGGAAAAGCAAAGAAAGTCGGTAAATCTACAATTACAATAACGCCTATATCGAATCCTTCTTTGAAAAAGACTAAACAAATTCAAGTAGTCGATACTGTCTCACCTTTTACTATAAATAGTAAAGTATTTAAGGCTGAAACATTCAATTCTATCGATGACGGAAAGAGATATGAAGCTAAATTGTTCTATGGAAAGAACTATAAGATAGGAATAACTACCAAAGAAAAAGTGTCATGTAAAAACTTGAGCTTTGAATGTATGGATTCAAGTGGAAATAAGACAAATAATATTGTCAGTGTTGATAAATTTGGAAACATTTCTTTGCTGGATATTGGAAAAACAACACTCAAAGTCACTTTGGGAAGTGACGATACTTTGGTGAAATATTCAGTTTATATCGATTTGACTATCGATAGAGATATAAGTGTGATGTTCTCTTCCTTGGCAAAGAAGCTAAGAAAACTGGTCGGTCATTATTTGTTGTTTGCAGTTTTTGCCTTCCTCTCAGTCGTATTTATATTCCTTGCCACTAATAAGATTAAGACGATGCTCATCGGTTTAGGAATATCTTCTGTTCTTGGATTCTGTGTTGCGGGTTTTAGTGAACTGACTCAATTTTATACGCCAAATAGATCAGCTCAATGGAGAGATGTTGGAATTGATTTTGGTGGATATATGACCACTATTGCAATATTTTTGATCTGCGTAGGAATATGGGAATTGATCAAGTATTTGGCTAGAAGAAGAAAAAACAAAGTCAAAAAAGAATAAAGTAAAGTCCCTTGTTTTGAATAGTTGAAACTATAAAGAGATTTATATTTCTCTTTGTATAGAAACCTCTTGTTTTTCTTTATTATTTTGGCCTATAAGAAAGTATAATAATAAAGTATGGAATATCCCGAAACTATGACTTGTTTTTGTCGTAGATTTCATTTAATTTACAAAGGGGGATACTAGTTTGGATAAATTAATGACCGAAAATAACAATGCACGTCTTTTCGACCGTCTTCCGGATGGGTTTTTTGCACCTTTATCCCGAAAGTATAAAGCAGTTTATGCTTATGCTTTAGTCACCTTGTATCATTGCTTAAAGATTTACCGTTCTTCCATCACTCGTAGTTCTTATATGGATGCGTTGAGAGAAAATGGACAAGATATCATGTCTATGTTTTCTATCGACACTGATAAGGACGATGATAGAGAAATCGAAGAAGAAGTCGATGTTAAAGACACTTTATCTGTCGATAAATTCTCTTACGTAGTTAGAAAATTATCTCGTTGTGGTTGGTTTCAAATAGACAAGGATTATAAGACTGGTGTCGATTATATCTATCTTCCGTCCTACTCTATCAAGATGCTCGAATTGTTGGATGAATTGACTAGCGATGTTTCATCTTATATGCCTTTGGTTCATCAAACGTATTCTGAATTGAAACTTGAAGATGAAAAAGAAGATGACTATATGTTTAGATCCTTGGCTAATGCAGTAAAGAATACTGATGAATTGGAATTATCAGTTACACTTTTGCATCATTCGATCATCGTTTTTAATCATAAGTTGACTAATGTATTCAATCCTAACGAAGTATTGAAACAGCATTTTGATGATTATAAATTTGAAGTAGGAGATTCTATTTATCATCCTATGAAGACTTATGATTCTTTAGGTCTTTATTCTAGACCTACTGTCGAAATATTGAATAAGTGGCTTAGGGATGGGAGAATCGTTGCAAAACTAGCTTCTCAAGCTAGAATGGATTCTACTTTTTCTTCTCTTTCAGTTTCTGAAGCTACAGATTTAATCATTTCTTATTTGAATAAAGTAATCGATGTATTCAATAGATTGAATAAATCTTTTGATGAAATCGACAAGGCCAATGCCGATTACACTGAGGCTGTTCAAAAGAAGGTTAATTACCTATCGGGTAGCGATAAGTCTATCAAAGGAAAGCTAGAAAAGATAATTTCTTCTATGGCTAGTGAATTGCAGAAGAATCCTAACATCAATGAGGAAAATTCCCCATTGTTATCTAAGATGGTCGATACTGTAGATTATCATAGAGCTTCCATATTTGATGATAGATCTTTGTTCATGCCTTTCAAGAGAACACAAAGAGAAGAGCCGGATCCCATGGAACTTTCTCCTGATATTTCTGATGAAAGCGACGATTTGATGAATGAATTCTTGAACAATGAAGTAAGTCAATTTTCTGAAGCAGCTGTAGAGTCGTTTATGAGAAGGGCATTCGGTTCGAGAAAAGAAATAAAAACTAGTGAGATTTCATTAGTTGAAGATAATGATTTAATTCTATTGATTCTCGCTTTGGTAAGAGCTGAATTCAATACGACATTCTTCACTATGGAGAAAATAGATGATAAGACGATGAACGGACATTATCAAATTCCGGAATATGTTTTGAGGATAAAATAGGAAGGAGCCATTTATTTATGTCATTTCAAGAGGATTACGATAAGCTTTCAACTGGTGAAAAGAGCCAATTTTCTGAAACGATGAACAATCTTTTATATCATTGTTTCATAGTTAGAAAACGTTATGATGTCACTACAGGTCTTGAAAAAATTCAGTACGATTACACTTTTATAGAAAAACATTATTCATTATTCGAAGAATACTTGGATTTCATCGATATGGTCATTTCAAAAGATGATGACAGCGGCGTCATTTTCTTAAGAAATGCATTGGATAAGAATAGAGAAAGAGTTGATACTGCCACTACATTTGTCATATATACTCTAAGAGATTTCTATGAAGATTCATTAGAAAAACAACCAAATGTATTGCAGGTGGCTATGGATTCTACTCAGCTGAGACAAAAGCTTTCTGACTTAGGATTATCTACTGCCTCTAAGCGTTTGTCTTTACAAACTATTTCCGGAGCTATGAAGACTTTGGCTTCTTTCAATATTATTGCTAGAGGAAGAGGATCCTTCAATGATAACAATTATTCATTAGATCGGAAG
>OJNW01001316.1_pt1 | contig 11871 bp, 10 predicted proteins | sample 1597951 | NCBI WGS metagenome assembly OJNW01 (sample SAMN01915212, study PRJEB22387) | human gut metagenome | isolation source: stool | host: Homo sapiens | place: USA | reverse complement strand
CGTGTGCTCTTCCGATCTGGAAAGTTAGAAAGATATTTCGGCAAACTTGAATTTGTCGAGACAGGCAGCGCAACCCGGAAGGGCAGACTGAACATAGAATTACTCAGATATATTTGATCTTCTAACAACTAGCAATTGATCAGTTCACTGTAGTATCTTTTCACATCAGCGCGTCTTGTTGCGCTGATGTGTATACTTTTACCATTTGTCAGTATCATTTCATGAGCCGTGCATCTGCTCACATGATCCGGATTTACAAGATAGGATTCATGTGGTCTGATAAATCCCCCGTAGCCCACCTTCATGCGCTTTTCCATCTCGCCAATACTTCCATAAAAAACATATTTTTGTTCCGTTGTGACCAGATTTATGCGACGCAGTTCGCTTTCAAAATACATTATGCTCCGGGTATCTACACTGTATCTCACCCTTCCGGATACAAATGTGAATCTTCTCTCATCCCGGCTCCCCTCAACCGCCATCGTCATCACCTTTTTGAAATTTGCCGCATTAACAGGTTCATACAGAATATAACACGGTTGGATATCATACAATCTCCGGTTTATTCCTGCTGCTATCATCACGAGACTACCTACCCTGCGGTCTTTTTTCAAGACATCGGCCACATCCCAGGAACGATACACCACCACTACATCGTAAATTCCTTCAAGATCCATGTCGACCATGATCGCATGCACATTGTCATAATATCTCACAGCGCACACACATCCCGCATCTCTCTGCCATATACCCATGTACTCCTGCAACAACGGGCTCATTACTTTCTCCTCACTGTACACAGCAATCTTCAGCATATCTCCCTCCAAAGCTGCAGAAGCTTCCGCTCCTGTTCATCCCGGATAACGATTTCCTCCCTCGGAGTCACATCCTCCTCCATCACATCGATATCCCATATGAAATAATCACATGTGCGGTTAAGCACCCTCGACAACAGCACCAGCCGCTTCAGGCTCGGCAGACTTCCGCCATTTTCAAGACGGCTTATATATTTGCCATCTGCATAGATAAGATACCCCAGCTCCTTCTGTGTGAGGTTCATAGACTTGCGGGCATCCTTTATTCTCTGCCCAATAATAACACTGTTCAATTTTTTCTCCTCCCTATCCGTCCCCGCGGACAACAATATTACTTTACAATAAAATCGCAAAATAAAAAACCGCATCCCATGCGGACTTTCCACATAAGATGCGATTTTTAGTACACTTATTTACTAAATATTTCGAAAAACTTTATTTTTATTCTTATTTTGTAATTCCAAGCTTTATTGCCTCGTCAGCTACAGCCTTGGCAACCACCTTAGCAACTCTCTCGTCAAATGCTCCAGGAATGATGTAATCCTCCTTGAGCTCATCATCTGTTACAATGGATGCGATAGCCTTGGCTGCTGCCATCTTCATCTCTTCAGTTATGCCTGTTGCCTTGGCGTCCAAGGCACCTCTGAATATTCCCGGGAATACTAGAACGTTATTAATCTGGTTTGGATAATCCGAACGGCCCGTCGCCATTACTCTTACTCCGCCCTTTGCCGCTTCCTCAGGCATGATCTCAGGTGTAGGGTTTGCCATGGCAAATACTATAGGATCTGCTGCCATAGATGCAACCATCTCTGCTGTCACGATATTTGGAGCTGAAACTCCGACAAATACATCCTTACCCTTCATTATCTCGGCAAGAGAACCTGTCTGTCTGTCCTTGTTTGTAATCTCTGCCATCTCTGCCTGTGCCGGATTCATCCAGTCCTGTCCAGGACACAGAGCACCCTGCCTGTCCACAAGAACCACATTGCCTATACCGAGCTGAAGCAGAAGCTTACATATTGATATACCTGCAGAACCCGCTCCGTTGATAACCACATTTGCCTCGTCAAACGGCTTGCCGACAAGCTTTAACGCATTGATGAGTCCTGCTGACACAACGATAGCTGTACCATGCTGATCGTCATGGAATACAGGAATGTCAAGTTCTTCCTTAAGTCTTTTCTCTATCTCGAAGCATCTTGGAGCTGATATATCCTCCAGATTGATTCCGCCAAATACAGGTGCAATGCGCTTTACTGTCTCAACAATCTCATCCACATCCTTTGTGTCAAGGCAGATAGGGAATGCGTCAACTCCGCCGAACTCCTTGAAGAGTATGGACTTTCCTTCCATTACAGGTATAGCTGCCTCAGGTCCTATATCTCCCAGGCCGAGAACCGCTGTTCCGTCTGATACCACGGCAACCATGTTGCCCTTGCATGTATATTTGTATACGTCAGCCTTATTGTCACGGATCTTTCTGCAAGGCTCTGCAACGCCCGGTGTGTAAGCTGTGCTCAGATCGTCTCTGTTCTTCACTGCTACCTTGGACACTACCTCTACCTTACCCTTGTGCTCCTCATGCATCTTAAGACTTAAACTATTGTAATCCATGTCTGTTCCTTTCTGCGCACCCGCGCATCCTGTATTTTATCTACTGTATATATAACAGCGCCTCTCCTATATAGCGCTGCTCCGGAATCCCTGTTTTCCCCGGCAACACCGCTTATTCCATAATAACCTTGACTCACATTTTAGTCAATGATATGTGCCAGCATATGTACTCTGTTGAATGGGAACGAGAAGTAATATCCATCTGCAAAATCCGAAGTGTACTCAAGTATATCTCTGGCGATCTGTATGCCGCACTCCTCGCCTTCCTGCCTTGTGGCATTTTCACTGTATCTCTCTATGATCTCGTCCGGGATCTCTATGCCCGCCATCTCATTTTTCATGAACAAGGCATTTCGCCTGCTGACAAGCGGCATGATTCCCACAAGTATTGTCGCGCCGGTCTCAGCCTTCATGTCTCTTAGGATCTGTGCCTGCTCTCTGGAGAACACCGGCTGTGTCAGAAAGAATTCAGCCCCGGCTTCCATCTTTCTTTTTATTCTGTCTATCTCAAACTTTGTGTTAAGTCTGTTCTGGTTAATCGCTCCGCCGTAGGTGATCTTATCCCCGCTGAACACCTCTTCGTTCATAGACTGCAGCAGCTTCATCATTCCGACTGAATCAAAGTTGAACACGCTCCTGGTCGTCTGTCTGAACATGACCGGAACCGGATCACCTGTTATGACAAGGAAATCCTTTATGCCATTAAGCTGTGCACCGAGCACGCTTCCCCTTATGGCTATGGCATTCTTATCACGGCAGCACAGATGCGGCATGACCCTAAGTCCTGTCTCCTTGTGCACTTTCTCCGCCATGAGTATGGAATTCGCTCTGGTTCTTCCCGATGGCGAATCAGGGAATGTCACCACATCCACATGTGACTGCTTAAGTATATGGGCTGCATCAAGCAGCTTCTGATCGTTGACATCCACCGGAGGTGCCAGCTCCACAGCAATCAGCTTGTGCTTGTGTCCGTCGGCATTTTTTGTGGCTGCCCCGCCACGCTCCAGACGTCCTTTGAGGAAATTGTCCTTTACAGCACTGTCAGCCTGTACCTTTTCCACATGAATCTTGGCAGCCTTTGCAATATCTCCGGTTTTCACCCGTTCCATGATCTGATGTATGTATTCAGGATTTGTTCCGCAGCATCCTCCTATGATATCTGCACCAAGCGCCGCTATGTCCTGGATCTTATCTATGAATCCCTCTTTGTTGTCATTGAACACCAGTCTGCTCTGTGTAAACTTCGGGTATCCCGCATTCGGCATGACTGATACAGGCTTTCCGCAGTCTATATCCAGCTTTTTCAGAAGCTGAAGCATATGGTACGGACCAACTCCGCAGTTGAATCCAACGCAGTCCACGTCCTGATTTCCTGCCACCTGGGAGAGCAATGCCCTTGCCGAAAATCCACAGTTGCTGTACCCAAACTGGTTCACGCAGAACGACACCATGACCGGCGTGTTCTTTCTTTCCTTCAGGTGCTTCACCACAGGCTCGAGCACATTGAACTCAGGAAATGTCTCAAACCAGATGATATCCACTCCCATGTCCTGCATCGCCTCACCCAGCAGCTTGTACTGTGACACCCTTTCATTCAGTGTGAGACCGGCATCCGCAGGTATTGGGCCTATATCTCCGGCAATGTATACCTTTTTGTGATCCGTTCCAGCTTCGCCGTCCGCAGCCTGCTTCGCAAGCTTTACCGCCGCACGCACATTTGAAATGACATAATCCGTGTCAGCATCAAGGCTCGCTGTATTTGCCGCAAATGTATTTGTCCTTATAAGCCCGGCTCCCGCCTTCACATACTCTTTATGGATTTCAAGTACCCGCTCCGGGTGGCGCATGTTTGCAAGCTCAGGAGCGACAGTTCCCTGCTCTCCGTACATTCCCACATAACAGGTTCCAAATGCCCCGTCTGCAACAGGGAATTTATCCTTTAAACTCTCAAGTATATTCATCTAACATCTCCATCCTAATATTATTTTTCACCTGCGTCTATATCCGTACGATTATACAGTACTTTTTGAGCAGATGTATCTATTTCTGCGCTGAGTGCGCATTTATCTTTAGCACTTTACCATATTAAACTGTCCTATATAGAATAATATAGGAATTGCGATTAGTCAAATTTACGCTAAAAAATTGCCAGGTTCAAAAAATCTATTTGACCCTGACAATTTTATAATATCTGATCACTGGAGCAGCGTGTACTGCTCCAGATTCCACACGTCTGTCACAAGACCATCATAAAATTCAGGCTCATGACATACCAGAAGTATAGACCCCTTATACTCGGAAAGAGCACGCTTCAATTCATCCTTGGCATCAACGTCAAGATGGTTTGTCGGCTCGTCAAGCAGAAGCACATTTGTATCAGTGTTGATTAACTTGCAAAGTCTCACCTTCGCCTGCTCGCCACCCGAAAGGACCTTCACCTTGCTCTCGATATGCTTGGTGGTAAGTCCGCATTTGGCAAGAGCCGCACGTACCTCATACTGGGTATATCCCGGGAATTCCTCCCAGATTTCCTGCAGGCATGTATTCTCACTCGGCTTGACCTCCTGCTCAAAGTATCCAATGTGCAGATAGTCGCCAAGCTGCGCCTTGCCGGATATAGCCGGGATAAGTCCAAGCACACTCTTCAGGAATGTCGTCTTTCCTATACCATTCGTTCCTGTGATGGCTATCTTGTCACCGCGCTCCATGCGGAGATTCATCGGTTTGGAAAGCGGCTTGTCCTTGCTGTAACCTATCACCAGATCATCAGTCTCGAATATGACCTTACCAGAGGTTCTCGCTTCCTTGAAGTTGAACTCAGGCTTCGGTTTCTCACGCTCAAGCTGAATGACATCCATCTTGTCAAGTTTCTTCTGTCTGGACATAGCCATATTTCTTGTGGCAACCCGGGCTTTATTTCTCGCCACAAAATCCTTCAGCTCAGATATCTCCTGCTGCTGCTTTCTGTACGCAGCCTCAAGCTGGGATTTCTTCACCGCATACACCTCCTGGAACTTGTCATAATCGCCGACATATCTGCCCAGCTGACAATTCTCCATATGGTATATGATATTTACAACTGAATTCAGGAACGGAATGTCATGGGATATAAGAATAAACGCATTCTCGTATTCCTGAAGGTATCTCTTGAGCCACTCTATATGGTGTGCATCAAGATAATTCGTAGGCTCGTCGAGCAGAAGTATCTCCGGCTTTTCAAGCAGAAGCTTCGCCAGCAGAACCTTGGTTCTCTGTCCGCCCGACAGCTCAGTTACATCCTTGTCCAGTCCAAGCTGCAACAGGTCAAATGCTCTGGCAACCTCCTCAACCTTCGAATCTATTATATAGAAGTCATGGCTGTCCAGAAGATCCTGAAGAAGTCCCATCTCCTCAAGAAGAGTGTTCATCTCATCCTCGTCAGTGACCTCCGCCAGCTTGTCACATATCTCATTTATCCTCTTCTCCATATCGAAAAGTCTGGAGAACGCATCCCTCAGCACTCCGCCTATGGTCATGCCCGGCTCAAGGACCGTGTGCTGATCCAGATATCCGACCTTCACATTCTTCGCCCAGGTCACTGTACCCTCATCCGGCATGAGACTGCCCGTCACTATATTCATGAAGGTTGATTTACCTTCACCATTTGCGCCGACAAGCCCTATATGCTCACCTGCCAGAAGTCTGAATGACACATTTTCAAATATTGCCCTGTCACCAAATCCATGGCTAAGGTTGCTTACATCTAATATCATAATCTCTCCTTTTTACTAATCCACCGGCTTTAAATACATTACAGACAGAGCCGGAAGATCAAAGCCGAAGTCACCGCATACGCCCTTGATACTCTTCACGGTGTCTTTAGTGTTTCCACCGTATTTATTCCAGTCCGTGTTCATGAGAACTTTCATGGAATTGCCCTCGCCGTATCTGAAATGATAATCCCTGTATGTATTTCCTGATAGGTTCATGACTACTACTATCTTATTTTCCTCAATAACTCTCTGGAATATATATACAACATCCTGCTCTTTGCCACAGAGTATCCAGTCAAACCCGTGAGGATCATCATCCCACCCTGACAGCGCAGTCTCTTTCAGATAGAGCTTATTCAAATCTTTTATAAATCTGTTAAATGAATCGTGGTTCGGGTATTTCAGTATATCCCAGTCCTGCTCACGCTTCTCGTCCCACTCTCTTAGCTGGGCTATCTCGTTACCCATGAAGTTAAGCTTCTTGCCCGGATGCGCATACATGTAGGCGTAGAGCGCCTTTGCATTTGGGAATTTCTCTTCATATGATCCCGCCATCTTCTGGGCTATGGTTGCCTTGCCATGTACAACCTCGTCATGCGAGAGTGGCAGCATGTATCTCTCATTATAAAAATACATCATGGAGAATGTCAGCTTGTGATACTGGTCGCCTCTGCAAAACGGCAGAGTTCTGAAGAAATTCAATGTGTCATTCATCCAACCCATATCCCATTTGTAGTCAAATCCCAGTCCGCCGTATCCGACTTCCTTGGTGGTTCCCTTGTAGTCCGTGGAATCCTCGGCGCAGAGAATACATGACGGGTGTCTGTCCTTAAGTCCCTGGTTAAGCCCCTTTATAAACTCAACCGCCCTGTCATTTACACCTCTAGACTCGTCGCCCATCCAGTAGATTATCCTGCTGATGGCATCCATTCTTAGGCCATCAAAATGATACTCTGTGAGCCAGTAATTCGCCGCACTCTTGAGAAATGTCTGAACTTCTCCCTTGGAATGGATGAAATTCTTACTACCCCACTCGCTGTAGCCCACATCATCGGTCGGATGCTCATACAGATTGGTTCCGTCATACTTTGCAAGTCCATATCCATCCAGTGCAAAATGCACAGGCACATAGTCCATGATGGCACCTATGCCGTTCTTGTGAAGCGTGTCGATGAGGAACTTCAGGTCATCCGCCGTTCCGTATCTAGCCGTCGGACTGAAGAATCCGGTATTCTGGTAGCCCCATGACTCATCACATGGATGCTCCGAAAGCGGCATAAACTCCACATAATTGTAGCCCTGCTCTTTCAGATATTCCACAAGCATCGGTGCTATCTCTCTGTATGTATACCAGCCCTCAGCAACTCGGTCAGTCTCAATGACTTCTTCCGGTGTCAGCTGTTTTCCATTCTCATCATACACCGGCTTGCAGTGCCATGAGCCCATGTGCATCTCATACACATTGAGCGGACCACCCTTGCACTCATTCCGTGTCCTCATCCATCTTGCATCGCCAAATGTATACTCATCCATATCTCTTATTATAGATGCAAATGCCGGTCTCAGCTCCATGCCGAATCCATACGGATCACAGTGATCCACACAATATCCATCTCTCTGGTATATCTTATATTTATACATCTGTCCGGCCTTTGCCCCCGGCACAAAACACTTGAAAAAGCTGCCATCGTAACACCTCTCCATGGCAGTCTCTCCCCATGAATTGAACTCACCTGTAACCGTCACCGACTCCGCATTCGGTGCATACGTCACAAAGTCCACTCCTTTCACTGCTTTCCTCCTGCTCTTGCCCACGTTCTCCTTCACAACGTGTGCGCCGAGCTCATTGTAGGCATCAAAGCACCTTCCCGAATAAAACTCATACAAATCCATAACTTTCCCTCCATACAAAGTTAGTATTCAAGTTCCATCATCCAAGCCCTCGCAGTCATTTCTTGACTGTAGTAAATTACCTTCAGTATACCGTTGCACATCCGCTATATGAATATTCGTTTTTTGATAAAAGTAAAATAATTTACTCCAGACAATTATTGACAATTAGATTTAATATGTATATACGTTTTTTTGACTATATCTTCCTTTTGTTGTATTCTATATTATAATGCATAGAGCATCATCAGGGCGCTTACAGCCATTTATAATCATTACCCGCGTACAGCTTTTGTATGATCAGAAAGGAGCTTTTATGGACAGAAGGATTCAGCGTACACGCAACAGCTTATTCAGCGCATTTATCGAACTGCGTGCCACCAAACCTGTGGAGAAGATCACAGTGAAGGAACTCACAGAAAAGGCCAATATCAGCAAGCAGACTTTCTATCTGCATTTTCAGGATATATATGATCTGTCGGAATACCTCGAAAATGATGCTCTTCTGTCCCTCATCGGTGACATTCCAAATCCAGAATATATGCTTACCAATCCTGCAGAAGCAAGCAGGCAGTTATGCAACGCATTTATCAACCAGGGACATTTGTTCTCCATACTCTTTCCTGATGACAATAGAAGCTACGGAGTCCTGACCAACAAGCTCGACGCCCTCATCAAGGAAAAGATATATGACGTCCGTCCCGAGTTCAGAGATGACCTTGCCAAGAATGTTGAGGTGTCAATGTTCGTACAAGGCTGTGCTTATACTTTCCTGAAATACAAAGATCAGGATGCCGCTATGGTCATAGATACCCTTGCTGGAATCATAGACAGGGCAACCAGAGCGTAAATAAATGGCATGTGAGCTTTTCAGACGACAAGCTCGCATGCCACATATTCATAATTCACTTTCTCTCTCCTGTTTATCTTAAGCTGATATCCTTTATCTATACCACCAGAATGACCTGTATCAGCATTTTCATCGGAATGTACCTCCAGCACAGCATATACAGTTTCGCCTCTGCCAGCAAGCGTCTCATATGGATACTCTGCAAGCAGCCTTCCTTTTCGCACCTTCTCACCATCACCACATGTAAGTCTTATATCTACATAGCTCTGTGTCCTCTGCCATCCGGTGTCGATCTCTGATATCAGATATATCCTGACCACGTATCCTTCCTCAGATGTACACTCTATCTGACCTTCTCCGGCTTTACTATATCCAGCCTTGCAGTCAAACGGCGCTCTGATCTCTCCCCGTGTGGCTCGAATCGCACACAAGCCGACACTCCCGTCTCCCAAGTTCTGTAGGCAATGTATATCAGATACGCGCACAACATCACCTTCAACAGGCACATACACCTTCTTAAGCACTCTTTCATAATCGATCTCAGCCTCCTGTTCAATATTATCTTTCCTGTGTCCATCTATATATCTTCCAAGCTCTCGGCATATCCTTTCCACCTGATCCTCATAGAATACCTGCACCTGCCTGCCCTTTGCCAGTATTCCCAGAGCTCCTGTGGCTTTCAGTCTTCTCCTGTCCACCAGCGCCCCGTTGTTCACCGTAACTCTAAGTCTTGTATCACTGCTCCTCAGACTGTAAATATTTGCTGTTCCTCCCAAAGCTCCAGCAATGGCTATGGCTACAGCATCACCATCGATGTAGTTGTCCTCCGATGAATACTCCCTGTCCCCCCGCTCATCCTGACTATCTTCCAGACTGCCTGAGGCATTTCCCCTGACGTATTTTCTTATCCATACGGTCAGACATACCGCAGCCGCCAAACAGACAATCACCAGCACCATTGCCACCATAAACTCATTTTCAATATTATTGATCCCAGCCAAAGCAAAAAGGACATCCATATCCGCATTCAAATTTCTCATAAGAATTCCTCCTGCAAATATAATGTCCTTCTCTTAATTTTAATATTCATTTATAACTTCCGCAAACCTGTTCACATCCGCCTCCGGCAGCCTGTATATCTTCTCTATCTTGTTCTTCGTCATCTCCAGAATCTGCCTGTCAAACTGTGCACCTTTTATGTACTCAATCGTCTTGTCCGGGAACACGAAATAGCTCTCCGCCAGGCCAAAGGCTACACCGTCCTTTGCATAGTAGCCGCCATCCTGCATATGTTCAAATGCATAAAGGCATTTGTCGATATACTTGTCATTCACAAAGTAGCACTTCAGCATGATAGCCACGAACCTGAGTCTGAAGTCATCGGACATATCCTGCCAGGTTCCTACTGCGATGCCTCCCTGTCCCTCTGGAATCTCTGCCTCCTCCTTCTTTCTCCACGCAGGATTCAGCTCGGAATCTCCCATATACTTCATGATGAATTCCCACACTATCTCCGGGTACATGGATGCCGCCACAAATGTACTGCAGAACGAGTCACACACCCACCAGTTGTCTATCTTGGGAACAAATTCATCGGCATATGCAAGTATCTCCTCCAGCTTGCCCTGTGCGAATCCAAGGACAAGCCCCTGAATGACCACATCCTCCAGCGTATCATCCGGCGCATGCTTCAGATACTCCTTCCAGTTTATGTCGGCTATCTGTCTGGCTATCTCCTTCAGGTCATCCAGCCTCACACCTATTATATTGCCACAGCCCGGAAGGTTCATGGCCAGATATTTGCCAAATTCCGGATCCATGTGCTCATACAGTTCAGACCTAACCAGTCTGTTCACATCCTCAAAAGAACTGCTCTCCATCTTCCTGATCTATCCTTTCTTCTTACAGCTAAATTTCTGCTCTATGGCTAATCTTATTCTTTTTATACTGTATTTACAGGCTTTCCATTGAGAAACGCCTCTATATTGCCACCCGCTATATTGAGAAGTCTCTCCCTGACCTCCTTCGGTGCCCAGGCGATATGTGGTGTTATGATCACATTCTTTGCCGTGAGAAGCGGATTGTCCGCCGCCATAGGCTCCTGTGCTATGACATCCACCGCGGCTCCAGCTATACGTTCCTCGTTCAGGGCATCTGCCAGATCCTTCTCCACTATGCAGCCGCCTCTGGCAGTGTTTATGATGAATGTAGTCTTCTTCATCCGGCCTATCGCACTCCTGTCTATCATTCCCTCCGTCTCAGGGAACAGAGGACAGTGTATGCTTATCACATCCGACTGTGCGAACAGTTCATCCCTCTCAGCCCAGCTTATCCAATCGCCATCCGGCAGGGCTTTCCTCGTCCGGCTGTTCACCAGCACCCTCATGCCAAATGCATGTGCGATCTCTGCCACCTTCATACCTATACTGCCATAGCCTATGATACCCATAGTCTTGCCCGCAAGCTCCATGGTCGGCATCACACTGTAGGAGAAATCCTTACTTCTCACCCAGCCACCGTCCTTCACTGACGCATCATGCGCCCCGACCCTGTTTGCCAGTTCCAGAAGCAGTGCAAATGTAAACTGCGCCACAGCATCCGTACTGTATGCCGGAACATTTGTAACCACTATGCCGTGCTCATGTGCCGCCTCCACATCGACCACATTGTAGCCGGTGGCAAGCACACCTATATATCTGAGGTTCGGACAGGCCTCGATCACAGCCCTGTCTATCACCGTCTTGTTCGTTGTTATGATCTCCGCATCGCCTATCCTTGAGACCACCTCTGACCTGTCGGTTCTGTCATACACCGTCAGCTCGCCATACTTGCCAATACTGTCCCAGCTAATATCGCCGGAATTCGCCGCACATCCATCCAGAACAACTATCTTCATGTCCATCACCCTGCCTTATCGTATATTGTTGTTCTATATTTTACATCAACT
>OJNW01001308.1_pt1 | contig 11937 bp, 9 predicted proteins | sample 1597951 | NCBI WGS metagenome assembly OJNW01 (sample SAMN01915212, study PRJEB22387) | human gut metagenome | isolation source: stool | host: Homo sapiens | place: USA | reverse complement strand
ATAGCCCGCAGGAAATGCTGCACCAAGGCCAAGACCCATAAAGAAACGACAACCCATTAAGAAGTCGGCATTAGGAGCGCCCGCTGCAACAAAGCAAAAAGCAGTAAAAATGGTTCCACAGATAATAACGGCCTTTTTACGGCCAATGCCGTCTGAGATGGCGCCCGCCATCAGGCCACCAAAAAGATAACCAATCATGGTAATAGAATTAAAGAGCGCAAACTGCTCAAGGGACATCCACCCTTCAGACTGCAAAACCATACCGATAGGACCGCCTACAGCCATATCAACAGAGTCGCAGAATGTAATACCAGCAAGAAGCCACAAGATCTTCTTGTGAAAGCCGCTGATGGGCAAACGATCGAGACGTGCTGCAATACCATGATACGAAGAATTCATAGCACCAGTAGTCATCGTATTCCTTTCTTTAATACGTTGCGTTTTGAATGAGTAAAACGCACGGAGGGATACTAAAGTTCAAACTCAACAGGGCCCCTACGTTGAGTCGCTTGATCACTATACGGCATGAATTTCGCAAAAAATGAACTGCCCGTTTCATCAAGGCATTCGCTACGCTTACTTTCAAATAAACATGTTATAAAATAGGTGTTTATCTGGGTTTATTGATTCTCTCTATGCAATTTGACACTAGATGATTACTGTCAAAACTAAAGAATACGTTTCTTGACAGTCTTTAACTTATAATCGAAGGGTTCTGTCAGAGCAGCGAAATATCACAAAAAACGGCTATCTGTACGAACAACAACTAACAAAATCACTTCAAAATGGATCTATCGAAACTCATACAGAAACAAATAACATGGAATTCAATCAACTAAAATACTTTCTTGCTGCTGCCGAAGAGGAACACATCACCAATGCAGCAAAGCGCCTCAATATTGCTCAGCCCGCCCTCACCCGAGCCATTCATAAACTCGAAGAAGAACTCGGAATAAAACTATTTGAGCGTACAGGAAGAAACATCCGCCTTACCCCTGAAGGGATCTTCTTAAAACAGCGCATTTCTCCTGCTTTGGCTGACTTATCCGACCTTGCCGCCGATGTACAATCTTTTGCCACAAACCAACAGAACGTTTTGCACCTTTGCATTCGTTCTGCCTCTAACATTGTGATAGACGCCGTAGCAGAATTTGCCGAACAACACCCCAAAGTCTCATTCCGTGTAAGCCAAGACGATCGCCTACCCACCAATGATTTTGTTATCGAAACAATAGGGGCAAGCCCCATAACATCATCGTTTGTCACATCTTCATCTTCACTGACCTTGGCGGCATCCAGGAAAAACCCGTCATCTACCAAAGAGGAGCACTTTATTGAAGTGGCTCGCTTCACCGAAAGAATATGCCTCGCGCTTCCTGCGCAGGATAATCGCACGTCACCTTTGCCGCTTGAAACACTCAGGAATGACCGCTTCATTTGTCTCGCTAATACCAGTAGCTTTCGCACCCTTTGCGATGAACGCTGCCAGGAACATGGTTTCAAACCGCATGTAATTTTCGAAAGCGACAACCCCTCAGTTGTCCGAAAGATGATTGGACTCGGCTTGGGCGTAGGCTTTTGGCCAGAACACAGCTGGGGAACTTTGAACAAAAAAGACGCAAAGCTTGTTGCTGTCGACGAGCCAACATTCACCCGCGAAATCATACTTGCAAAAACCTCACGCACAAGCAACAAGGCGATACTCGACGAATTTGAAGCTTGCCTTGTTAAAAAATTTACAAGGGCATGGGGCGATTAATTCGCATCACGCACCCCAGCTCCCACCGACAACCAAGACGATCACCGAAATAGTTGATTTAAAATAGCCAATAAGGCACTCATGCTTTGCGATTAATGAAAAACGGAACAGAAACCCCAAACACGCCCGAGAAAACTCAGGGAAGCTACGCATAGTACACCTGAAGAAACAATATAAATACTTAAGCTTCTTCGCCCAACATACGACGTTGAAGTTTAAGACCGTCTTCCTCTTCCCGGTCCAAAATATCCTGCAAAGTGATGGATTTAAGATAGTCCGTCATGGCACGTTCAAGCCCACCCCAAATATCCTGCGAAATACAAAAACTTTCACGCTCACACGTAATGTCACCGCTTAAGCAATCAAGTAACTCTAGGCCATTTTCGGTCGCTGAAACAATATCAGCGCAGGTGATTTCGCTTGGCGTGCGCGTAAGTTTGTAGCCCCCACGATGTCCACGCGTGACATTTAAAAGACCTGATGAAACAAGCGGAGAAACTACTTGTTCCAAATATTTTTTAGAAATTCCCTGCCTATCAGCGACGTCCTTCAAAGGAACACAACCTTCGTCCACGCGCGCCGCTAAGTCAATCATGACACGCATGGCATAACGAGTTTTTGTTGCAATTTTCATTCGTTTGCTACTTTCTCGAACCGCTTTTCACACAAATTCTCACACGAATCACCAAAAATATCTTCGGTATCCCATGCTCAGCTTGCACGGAAAATCTTTAACAACCGCCAACTACAGCTGTTTTGCTACCGCTTCGGTAACATTTTCCAAATCCTTGCTTCAAAGTCTACCAAATTACTTGACTATAGAGAAGATCTCGCTATTCTATTTCTAGTAAGATACTAGACATTAATAAGTACTGAAAGAGGCATAACCGTGAAAACGATTTATTTGGATAATGCCGCAACAACTAGCGTACGCAGTGAAGTGTTAGAAAAGATGTTACCGTATTTTTCAGAACAATATGGTAACCCCTCTTCAATTTATCCCCTAGGCCAAGACGCATCAGACGCCGTCGTTGAGGCCCGCCAAACCATCGCTGATGTGTTAGGTGCGTCCCCTAAAGAAGTATTCTTTACCAGCGGCGGAACCGAAGCTGACAACTGGGCCATTAAGGGTGTTGCTCGTGCAGCGGCAGCAAAGGGCAAAGGAAAGCACATCATCACAAGTGTCATCGAACATCATGCTGTGCTGCACACATGCCAAGCACTTGAGCAGGAAGGGTTTGAAGTAACCTATCTTCCTGTTGACGAAGGCGGCTTAATTGATCCTGCTGAATTCGAAAAAGCAATTCGCCCTGATACCATCATGGCTTCCATTATGTTTGCCAACAACGAAATTGGTACGGTTCAGCCAATCAAGGAGCTCGCAACAATTGCTCATGCCCACAATATCCTATTCCACACTGATGCCGTTCAAGCATTCTGCCATGAAGCCATCAATGTTAAGGAAATGGGCATTGATCTTCTTTCCGCTTCAGCGCACAAAATCTACGGACCAAAAGGTGTTGGCTTACTCTATATCCGCCGCGGAGTGAAGATTCAGAATCTTCTCGATGGCGGACAGCAGGAAGGCGGACGCCGCCCCACTACGGAAAATGTTCCAGGTATTGTCGGCTTTGCAGAAGCAGCTCGCCTTGCAAGCGGAGAGCGCGAGTCTGAGCATGAACACCAAGCACAGCTTCGCGACCACGCCATCAAGCGCATCTTAGCTGAAATTCCCTACTCTCGTTTGAATGGACACCCGACGAAGCGTCTGGCAAACAATGTCAATATTTCCTTTGAATTCATCGAAGGAGAAGGTATGTTGCTTCAATTGGCATTCAAGGGCATTTGCGTGTCGAGTGGTTCCGCCTGCACCTCAGGCTCACTTGATCCCAGTCATGTGTTACTTGCCATTGGGCTTAAACACGAGGTTGCCCACGGCTCAATGCGCATGACTACCAGCCGTGACACCACCCTAGAAGACATCGATTTTGCAGTTGATACCTTAAAGCAGACTATTGAAAACCTTCGTTCGATGAGTCCTCTTTGGGAAGACTTCAAAGCCGGTCATACCACCTCCATTATTTCAGAAATGGAAGCCGAGCGAAAAGCAAAGAGGCATGCATAGCCCTTCGAACTTTTAATAACAAGCTCAAGGTTCACGCAGAGCAGACAACCAATAGCTTGCAAAGTAGACCGAACCTCTCAAGGCAAGCTAATAAAACAAGAAACGAGGCTAACTTATGGCAATGAATTATTCAGCAAAAGTGATGGATCATTTCACCAACCCTCGCAATATGGGCGAAATCGAAAACGCGAGCGGGTGCGGAACGGTAGGAAACGCAGTTTGCGGCGACATCATGCGTGTTTACTTGGATATTGACGACAACCAGGTTATCCAAGACGCTAAGTTCAAAACCTTTGGCTGCGGCGCCGCAATTGCAACGAGCTCCATGGCAACCGTGCTTATTAAAGGCAAAACCGTGCAGGAGGCTCTCGAGGTAACCAACAAAGCCGTTATGGAAGCTCTCGACGGCCTTCCCCCTGTAAAAGTTCACTGTTCGCTTTTGGCAGAAGAGTCGATCCACGCTGCCCTTTGGGATTATGCGCAAAAGCACGGTATCGAAATTAAAGGATTACAACCTCCCGTAAAAGACATTGAAGAAATACTTGATGAAGAAGAGGAATAAGAACACATAATCTGGCTCGTGCGATTGTTTTTTTCCTCTTCAAAGCCTACAATCTAGCCACGTCTCACCATTAGGTTGAGGCCGATTTTATATCCCGCTCAACTCCTCCCTCCCTCGAGCGGGATATTTCTACATCTTCCATGAAAGAAATCTTTCAAACCCGATTCATCTCCTCTCCTTAAACATAAACAAACGTCAGGTTGCGGCGAACGCCTGCCCCCTCTAAACCCTGTTTGCTTCGGGGAATTATGCTGACATTGAGATTCAGACAAAAACTCAAAAAGCCCTCCATGAAGCAAAAGACGCCGCTCGAAAGCGGCGTCTTGCTTACTATAACATCAACAGCGTTTATGAATCTCGCAACGTATTCAAAAAAAGTTATGCCATCAATTTCTTGATACGTTCCATAGCCTCTTTCGTGGCTTCAGCATCGCCGAAAGCGGTAAGACGAACATAGCCTTCGCCTGAAGGACCAAAACCAGCACCAGGCGTAGTTATGATGTTTGCTTCAGTTAATAATTTATCGAAAAACTCCCACGATCCCATACCTTCAGGCGTCTGGCACCAAATGTAAGGACTATTCACGGCACCAAATACCGTAAACCCGGCAGATTCCAAGCCTTCCTTTATCACCTTGGCATTTGCGCGATAGTAATCAAGGGTTTCTTCAATCTGTCGAGCTCCTTCTTCGGAATAAACCGCAGCCGCACCACGTTGAATAACGTAAGAAGCTCCATTGAACTTGGTGGTCTGACGACGATTCCACATCGCATTTAAGCTTTGACCATCACGAACTAAATCTTTTGGAACTACCGTGTAGCCACAGCGCGCCCCCGTAAAGCCAGCTGTCTTAGAAAATGAACGGAATTCAATAGCGCATGTTTTTGCTCCCTCAATCTCATAAATGGAATGGGGAATAGCATCCTCGGTAATGAAGCGCTCATAAGCAGCGTCAAACATAATGATTGAACCATTCTCGTTTGCGTAATCTACCCAAATTTTAAGCTGATCAGCATTCAAAACCGTACCCGTTGGATTATTGGGGCTACACAGGTAAATAACGTCTACCTTGCAATCAGGAAGCGCAGGACAGAAATTGTTTTCTGCCGTAGTAGGCATGTAATAAATATTTGTCCAGCCTTGAGCTTCTTCGTCGTATTCGCCCGCACGACCAGCCATAGCATTAGTGTCAACATATACGGGATACACAGGATCACAAACAGCAATCTTATTATCGATGGCCAAAATGTCACCAATATTGCCACAGTCAGACTTTGCTCCATCGGAAACAAAAATCTCATCGACGGCAATATCTACACCACGTACATGAAAATCGTTTTCAGCGATTACCTCACGCAAAAAATCATATCCCTGCTCAGGGCCATAACCGTGAAAGGTTTCAGGTTTAGAAAGATCGTTCACTGCATTATGCATTGCCTCAATGACAGCAGGAGCCAGTGGACGCGTTACATCACCAATACCCATCTTGATTAAATTTGCTTCAGGATGCTCCTCGGAATAGGCAGCTGTACGACGCGCAATTTCAGAAAAAAGATAGCTCCCAGGAAGTTTTTGATAATTCTCATTGACCTTAGCCAAGATATGCCTCCTATAGGTTTAACTTCACAACAGTTCAAAGGTGTATTTTGCCGCATGAAGCTGAAAAACACCAAAGTGTTAATTCAAATCATTGATATTTAACATTGACTGAACATGTTCAAAAACAATCGTGCACTACAAGGCACGTGCCAACCAGTTAAAAAAACAACCAAGATCATCCTTCACATACCCACAAATGATTCTAAATAACACCAGGTTATTTAGAATTTTATCCAAATGAAAATCAACTTTTAACCGTTATAAGCACTGTTTATAACCAGACATAACAAACGCGTAATACCACCTTTGTCCTTCTCTCGCTAAGATGGCTTCTGTAGAAATTTTGATTTTGAAAAACAGCTACTGAAATAACGAAAGGAAAGAAAGTGAAACTCAAAGCTATTTCAAAAGGAAAGAAGGTATTCTTCGCTGCTGCGATTGCAGCACTCGGCGCAGCATTGGCTCTAACCCTCACCGGTTGCGGTTCTTCCTCTAAAGAAGACAAAACCATTACTGTTGCTGCTGTCCCAACCCCCCATGCAGAGATTCTTAACAATGCCGTAAAGCCACTCCTTGAAAAGGAAGGCTACACCCTCGAGGTTAAAGAATTCACCGACTACGTTCAGCCTAACACTGTTACCGAGGAAGGCGAAGTAGACGCTAACTACTTCCAGCACAAGCCCTACCTCGATAACTTTAATGCTGAAAAAGGCACTCACTTGGTAAGCATTGAAGGCATTCACTTTGAGCCAATGGGTGTTTATTCCAAGAAGATCACCGATCTCTCCAGCTTGAAGGACGGCGCAACCGTTGCTGTTCCTAACGACGCAACTAACGAAGCTCGCGCTCTTCTTTTGCTCCAGGATCAAGGCCTTATCACTTTGAAGGACGGCGCTGGTATCGAAGCAACTCCTAACGATATCGTAAGCAATCCTAAGAACCTCTCCTTCAAAGAACTCGAAGCAGCAACTGTTCCTAGTGTTGTAGACGATGTTGACATCGCAATCATCAATGGTAATTACGCCATTGCCGCTGGATTCAAAACCTCTGATGCTCTCGCAATCGAATCCGCTGATTCTCTTGCAGCTCAGACCTATGAAAACCTCCTTGTTGTAAAGGATGGCAACCAGGATTCTGATAAGACCAAGGCTCTTGCAAAGGCATTGAACTCTGATGAGGTTCGCGATTACATCAACAACACCTTCGAAGGTGCCGTTGTTCCAGTGTTCTAATTTCAAGAACCCTTACGCCTGTATAGTTATTGCAAAGACTCGTACCGCTCGGTATGGGTCTTTGCTTTTTCTCGTTTACAATACAGACGACTTATTATCGTGTAACTCTTAACCAGCGTATTACAAGGAGGCAACAACAATGATCGATGTTGAAGCGCTGAAGAAGGCTCCTGTAGCCATTTTAGGGGGCGGCGCAGTAGGAAAAACGTGCGGCGCAGACTGTGCCCTTGCGGGCCAAGAAGTGCGAATTTGCGACCTTGACCCTTTCTTTGAGAAAACCCTCGGTTCGATTATGCGCACCGGAATCACGCTTCAGGACAAAGCTCCTGGAACACAGACCAAATACGGATTCCGCCGAATGGGAAAAGCCCATTTTGCTATGGCAACCAACTCTGTTGCAGAATGTGTAAAAGGTGCCAAACTTATTATTGTTGGCATTCCTTCAGTAGCTCACGAAGTATTCTTCAAAGAGCTCATCCCTTGCCTCGAAGATGGTCAAATCATTCACATTATTCCCGATAATTACGGTTCCCTTAAACTCCGCAAGATGATGCGCGAGATGAATTGCACTAAGAAGGTAATTATTGGTGGCTGGTCTTCTGCACCTTATGGAACGCGCGTTGATACCGAAGGCGGCGTTATGAACTCCTGCTGCTCACTGGTATACCGCGCCATTACACTCCGCGGCGCAGCACTTCCCGCAAAGGATACCGAAGAATTTGTCGAGAGTTCAAAAGCACTTGGCTGCTTTGATGCTATCACTGAAGGCGATGGGGCTGTCTGTGGCGACACTGTTTTAGACATTGGATTCTCTAACGTTAACCCTGTTATCCATGTTCCTGGTACCGTATTGGGTGTTTCCACCATGGAAAACTTCAGTACCGTTTTAGATAAAAACATCCACGACTACTCAATTTATTCGCACTCTTTCTGCCCTTCCATTTCAGAAGTTCAGTATGAGTTCTACAACGAAGAAATTGCGCTTGCCCATGAAATCGGTGTTGGTATTCAGCCTTTTAAGAAGGAAGTTTTCTTCCAGCGCACCAGTGTTCTTGGCGAAGAATATATGGGCGAAGGCTGCAATGTTCCTTTCGAAGAGCAATGGGAAGTTGGCTTTGGCACAGGTCCTTTCACCATTCAGAACCGCTACGTAACAGAAGACGTTCCCGTTGGATGTCACGTATACCATGAACTGGGCAAAAAGTTCGGTGTTGCCACCCCTGTTATTGATTCCATGATTGTTTTAGGTGGCGTCATGAACAAGACCAATTACTTTGAAACGGGTCTTAAGCTTTCCGATTTAGGTATTGAGCACTTGAGCAAAGAACAGCTTCTCACCTATCTGCGTGAAGGTGACTATATTGAGCCAAAGGAAGGCTAGTTAATGGCAAATTCTTGGCGCAACGCTTACGGATCACTCGAAACCAATCAGGAGGTCCGTGCTACCCACGGGCTTCCTGCTCGTAGCACCTCTGGCCATGTACTAGGCATTATTGTGGTGAAACTCGATTATCCTAAGCTCCCTGGAAATGTAGCTAATGCCTGCACTTTTCCTTATCCTGTTCTTTATAAGGAAGTCAATTTCGAGATCGAACAGCTTTTCGCAGGAGATCCCGCTATCAAAGATATGGTCTTGGACGCAGCACGCTACTTAGAAGCACAGGGAGTTCGTGCGATTATTGGCGCCTGCGGTTATTTCGCTCACTTCCAAAAAGACGTTGCCAACGCGGTTAGTGTTCCTGTTTTCATGTCAAGCCTCTGCCAACTGCCTCTTATCAAAGCGGGAGTTAGGGATGATAAGAAAATTGCCGTTTTTGCCGCCGATGGATCCAGCTTAAATGATGAGCTTCTCACCCAGGTTGGCTCCGATAGCAGTCGTCTTATTATCCAAAACGTAGGCGATATGGAAAGCTTTGCCCCTATTCGCTGGGGTCATCTTGAGCTTGATAACGGCAAACTTACCGATGATCTTTGCACTCTTGCTCTTTCTCTTTGCGAAAAACATCCAGAAATCGACGCTATCTTGCTTGAATGCAGCGACTTACCTCCCTACGCGGCCGCCATCCAAAAAGCAACAGGGCTTCCCGTCTTCGACTTCATTACTCTTGCCAACTGGGTAGAAAGCGCCGTTATACAGTGCACCTATACAGGTTGGTTTTAAGATAAGATATTGCCAGCTTGCCTATTCAAAAAGTTCAATTATTAGGCCTGCCAAAACGCAAGAATGCTTACGGCGGGCTTATAAATTGTCGGCTTATCTTTAGCTAGATCAACGTAACAATACGCACTCACACCACTCATATACTAGAGAGCTATGCAACTAGGAGGCTATGCAGCGATAACTGCCATACCGGCAATGTTTCCGTTTTTATACGCTTTTACGCTGGTGATGTTTCCATCCCCTTCGGTTTTTACTTCAAAGGAATAAGAGATGGAGACGCTTTTGGCAGTATCGAGTATGTAATCAAGTTTTACCGTGCCCTCACCTGCAGTAGTTCCTTCAATAATGAAGGTGTACGCTCCGCCGTATACTGAGGTTTCCCCATCTACTGCCAGATCAGGATCAATGGTGTCTTCGTCAGGAGTCTTCTGCTCATTTTCCGAATAAGCCTTGTAGGAAGTCTCTTTCAGTAGCAAGGAATCGCTCGCAGTAGAAAAAGCCCAATCGAACCCCGCGTTTGGGTCTCCGTCGAGAGTAATGGTAAGAATATTTCCTTCAACTGAAACAGTTCCCTCATCAATCGTAAAGTTGGCCTTTGTGTCATTTGACGAGGAACATCCTGCTAGCGCAAAAACACTCGCAACCATGACAGAAAACACTATTGCCAGTAAACGCCTCATTTGTTATCCCCCGCATCATCAAACTCAACAACTGGACTACTACATAATCAAAAGTACTGCACCTTAAGCCCTGCCGCTTTTGGGCAGTAAACCATAAACAATTCGTTACTTTTTTTCTCTCTCAAGCGAAGCGTTAAGTGCAGCTACGACATTGCGACGACTAAGCGTTCCCACAAACACACCGCTACTGATAACAGGGGCTTTTTTGATGCGCCTTTCTGCTAAAAGACGACAAGCCTTATCAATTGATTCGTCCGCCTGAAGCGTAATGAGTTTTTTGGTTGCAATTTCCATTACCTGCAAGTCGAGCAGGGACTGAGCGCGATCTTTGAGTTTCTCATCATCAAAAATGCGATATACATACATTGTTGCATCGGCAAATTGTCCCGACGAATCTCCGAGGTAACGCATAATATCTCCATCGGAAACAAAGCCAACCGGCCTACCGATTTTATCCACAACCACAATGCCACTTGTTGAGGTTTCCGCCAAAACTGAAAGAGCCTCACGCACAGTAGCCTCGCTTTGAACGGTGTGAGGAGCACGGTCCATAAACATACCAACCGTCAGATCACTGTCTTCAACATCACCAGAAGCAAGATCGACGCCAACTGCAGCGCTCCTTTCAGCGCTCGTAAGCGAAGTGTTGACATCAGAAGTTTGTGGCTTCGCGTGAATAGGAGCAACAATCATTCCTCGTTCGCCTTTCTTGTCGCGAACGAAAAAGACAATACCCAAAAGAATGGCGAAGAGCATTACACACATGCCAATAAAGCCAATATGATCGCCTGCATAAACCGCTTCGGGGCCTATTGCCGCTGGCTCAAATAAAACGCCCAGTGCGGTAAGCGACATAATAAGCGCAGTGCCAAACGATGCGCCTACCTGATTCAAGGTGTTAAGAAGTGCATTTCCGTGTTGTATAACACGATTATCAAGCGAATTGACACCCCAGGTATTAAGAGGTGTGGTCAACAACTGCAAACCAATCGTTAAAAGCATGCTTACAACCATTACAAAAAATATGGAAGTATCCATGCTAAGCAACACCATGCCTACGCCCGAGAGCGCCAAAACGCAACCACCCAAAATAGCAATGATACGAACGCCGTGCTTGTCGAAAAAACGACCAGCCATCAAGCCACAAAAAGCGCCAAGCACTGCACCAGGAAGCATCGTCAGACCCGAGACGGTTGCCGAATACCCCAACGCAGACTGGATATAGATAGGAAAAATAACACCCGATCCAACCAACATTGCCTGCAAGAAGGGAACGATGCAAGAAATAATTCGGAATCTACGCGCCTTCAAAACATCAACTTTTAGAAGCGGAACCTCGAGCTTGAGCTGCCGCTTTACGAAGAAGGCCATAAAAATGATTCCGACGATCATCAAAACAATAGGAATAAGAACGTTCTCAGAAGAAGCAAAGCTTGAAAGACCATACAGCAGACCCACCATACCAATTGCAAGCAGCACTACAGAAGGCTTATCAAACGTTGCAGGATCAAAGGGACCTTGGTCACTCAAAGCCTTCTTGGCGGCAATGATCACACAAATTGCAGCAACCGCAACAATGATAAATAAGGCACGCCATCCAACCGTATCAACCAACACACCCGAAAGGGAAGGACCAACGGCAGGAGCAAAAGCGATAACCAAACCTACGATACCCATTGCACTTCCACGTTTTTCGCGAGGAAACACCAACAAAATGAGCGTAAAAACCATCGGCATAATAATTCCCGTTGCGCATGCCTGCATACAGCGACCAAGAAGAATTACCCAGAAGACAGGAGCTAATGCCGCCACAATAGTT
>OJNW01001298.1_pt1 | contig 12009 bp, 10 predicted proteins | sample 1597951 | NCBI WGS metagenome assembly OJNW01 (sample SAMN01915212, study PRJEB22387) | human gut metagenome | isolation source: stool | host: Homo sapiens | place: USA | reverse complement strand
TTGACAAGCTAGACCGCCTCATCACTCTTCACCAGCATAAGTGTGATGAATTACAAAAATTAAAGAAATTTATGTTACAAAATATGTTTGTGTAACAGTTTTATAATTATTTTTAAATGCGAAATGTAAAATGAATATAAAATATTTGAATTGAATAAAAATACGCAAAAGAAATATACTTACGATGTAATCTAGTGAAGTATTAGATTTAGGGAAAGAGGGTAAGAATTATGATGTATCCGTTTATGACGTTAAATGATGAAACAGAAATTGTGCATTCGGATATGAATGCAGATGGAACAGTAAAAGTTTATATTGAAACCCCGGATAAAAAAGATGGATTTCATAATATGACATGTTATTTGCCGACTTATGAAATAAAAGAAATCAATGGATATTCAGATAAACAGGTTGAAGAATTTGTGGAAATTATTAAATCAACGGCACATTTGATTATGGAATTCGCAAAAGAAGGGGGATTTGAGCATGCCTCAGGTTTTTAAGGTAGGAGCCTATTGGATATATTTTTGGGCAAATGAAGGGAAACCGTTGGAACCAATACATGTGCATATTGCAGAAGGACGTCCACATCAGAATGCAACGAAAGTGTGGATTACATCTGCCGGAAAATGCATTGTTGTGAATAACATATCAAATATTCCACCAGTTGCTTTGAGAAATATTGTAAGGATTATTGAAGCAAGAAGTGACGAAGTAAAACAAAAATGGTTTGAGTATTTTGGAGAGATACGGTATTTTTGTTAAACGCTTTATATTATCGTAAGTTTTTATAAAAAGAAAAATAGAAGTGAAAACTTGGGAACAGCGTAAGTTGGGAGAAGTTGCTCAAGAATTCAAAAGTGGAAACTCTTTGAAGGCAGATGAGATAGATATAACAGGCGATTATCCAGTCTATGGCGGGAACGGTTTAAGAGGGTATACTTCGACCTACAATCATGATGGAGAATACGCGTTGATTGGTCGGCAGGGTGCTTTATGTGGAAATATGAACTATTCTGTTGGAAAGGCTTATTTTACTGAACATGCGGTAGTTGTAAAAGCTGATGAAAACAATGATACCCGGTTCTTATATTATATGTTGGATACAATGAATTTAGGGCAGTATTCAGACCAATCAGCGCAGCCTGGACTAGCGGTAAATAAGCTCGTAAAGTTAGAAAATCAGTTTCCTATGAAAGAGGAACAACAGCGAATAGGATGGTATTTTAGCAACATTGACCACCTCATCACTCTTCACCAGCATAAGCTATTTTGCGCAAAAAATGTAATGAAATACATAACAACCGATATAAACACACCCAAAAAGGAGGCTATTATGGCAGAATTAGAGTCCGTGATAGAGCAGAAACTTATTGAACAACTGATTTATGGTGATTCACAATGGACGTATCGCGAAGACTTAAAAACAGAAGCAGATCTTTGGAAGAATTTCAGATATATTCTTGAACAGAATAATAAGGAACGTTTAAATGGAGAGCCACTTTCGGATGCAGAATTTGAACAGGTAAAGAATCAACTGCAGTTTTCATCATTCTATAAGGCTGGCGAATGGTTAGTTGGTGAAAATGGAAAAGTAATGGTACACGTACAAAGGGATACCGAACGGTTGCATCTTGTTGTGATGAATCATGAGCATATTGCAGGTGGAAGCAGTGTTTATGAGGTGATTAATCAGTACAATGCGTTAAAAATGGATGAGGATAGTAGTGTAAATGCAAGAGACCGAAGATTTGATGTTACTCTTATGATTAATGGATTGCCGATGATTCATATAGAATTGAAAAATAAGCAGCATTCTTATATGGATGGATTCTGGCAGATTAAAAAATATATTGGAGAGGGAAAATTTACGGGAATATTCTCAGCTGTACAGATGTTTGTAATCAGTAATGGGGTTGATACAAAATATTTTTCAGCTGCAAGTGATAGCGAATTGAATCCGAAGTTTATCAGTGGATGGCTGGATAAGGAAAATAACGCAGTTTCCGATTACCTTGTTTTTGCAAAAAGTGTGCTTCGTATTCCGGAGGCACACGAGATGATCGCGAGATATACAGTATTGGATGAAGAGGCAAAGCGTTTGATTTTGTTGCGCCCTTATCAGATCCATGCAATAGAAGCAATTCGTGATGCTTCTAAGACTGGAAAATCTGGTTTTGTATGGCATACAACTGGATCAGGAAAAACCTTAACTTCTTATAAAGCTACCAGAAATTTGTTAATGGATATTCCAGCGATTGATAAAGCTATCTTTTTAATTGATCGAAAAGATCTGGATACGCAGACCACCGTGGCATTTCAGGCATATGCGAATAATGATCTGATAGATGTAGATGAGACAGACAATGTGTTTGATTTAAAGAAAAAGTTGAAATCAGTTGATCGTCAGGTGATTGTGACAACGATCCAGAAATTGCAGAGATTAATTACCAGAAAATTGCAGGAAGGTACACCGGAATATCACAAAATTAAAAACCTGAAAATTGCATTTGTTGTAGATGAATGTCATAGAGCTGTCACTCCTGGAATAAAGCGGGAAATAGAAAGATTTTTTGGAAATTCCTTATGGTATGGATTTACAGGCACTCCCCGGTTTGCGGAAAATCCATATCCACAGATGGGAGATCTGCCCCGTACTACACAGGAATTATATGGAGATTGCCTGCATAAATATACGATTCAGAATGCCATTCATGATAATGCTGTTTTAGGATTTCAGGTGGAACATAATGGACCCAAAAATAAAAAGGATGAAACGGACAGTAATCTTTATGTAACCGAAAGTCATATGTTGAAAGTACTCGAGGTGATTTTGAATAAATCTTATTATAAGTTGGGATTTCAAAATGGAAAAGGAAAGACATATGAGGGGTTACTTACAACGAGTTCCATCCAATTGGCACAAAAATATTATGATTTGTTGAAAATGGTAAAGGAAGGGAAGACAACACTTAAAATAGATGAAAAAATAAAACAGGTATTACCGGATTTCCCAAAGTTTGCAATTACTTATTCCGTAACAGAAAACGAAGAAGGTTCCCATGTAAATCAGCAGAAGATGCAGGAATCATTAGATGATTACAATAAAATGTTTGGAACAAAATATGAGATTTCTCAAATACAGGGATACAATGGAAATCTGAATAAGCGTCTTGCAAGGAAGGATGCAAAATATAAGAGCAGAAATGAGCAGCTGGATCTGGTGATTGTAGTCGATCGACTCCTGACCGGTTTTGATGCACCGTGTCTGTCAACGATATTCATTGACAGACCGCCAATGGGACCGCACGATTTGATTCAGGCATTTTCCAGAACAAATCGTATTTATGATAAAAATAAAGTATATGGTCAGATTGTTACATTTCAGGCACCCAAATTATTTAAGGAGAGTGTTGACAATGCGGTACGATTGTACTCTGCAGGAAGTACACAAACAGCTCTTCTGGCAGATTGGAAAGAGGTGGAATCGGCATTTCGCAAGTCATTAAAAGCACTTCGAGTATCTGCAGAGACTCCGGAAGAAGTTCCGGGAATGTCAATAAAAGAGAAAAAAATATTTGTTAAGCTGTTTCAGGATTTTGACAAGTTTTTTGCGCAATTAAAATCATTTACACAGTATGAAGATAATATGCTGGCTGGATATGGTATTACGGAAGATGAGTATACGGATTATGCAGGACAGTACTTAAATGCAAAAGAGGAAATTAAAGAAGATACCGATGGTCAAATTGATGATCCGGGAGTGCCTGTCGTAGATGAAGATTATGAATTAATGGCATACAGTCATACAAAGATTGATTATGAGTATATTATCAATCTGATCCAGAACATTGTATCACCAGATGAAGAATCACAGGATGTTACACAGGAACAGAAACAAAAGCAGATGGATGAGGTAAAGCAATATGTGGAAGAACTCAGAAAAGATAATCCGAAAGTAGCTGAGATAATGACCACTTTAATTGGAGAAATTGAGCAGGATGTAAATAAGTATAAAGGACAGTCCATTCTGAATATTGTTGAAAATATGAAACAAGAGTGTATTGAAAAAGTAGTTACAGATTTTTGTATTACATGGTATACGTCTAAAGATGATGTTATGTATGCGGCAATGCATTATCGAAATGGAGAGATCCCGAATGAGAGTGCAATTAAAGAGACAGCAAATTTTACCAGTTACAAAGAAGTACAGGAGAGAGCAATTCCAAAATTTAAATATTATACAATGATGATTGCTGAGTTAAGAAAAACTCTGGATGAAGAAATTAAACCTCTTATGAACCATTAGGATTGATTTGTATATATAAATATTCTTTACTGTTCTTATCAGCGTAAGTAGTACAGGAAACGGAGGTGCTTATGCGAAATGATGAGAACACCACAGAACTTTTCTGTAATTATTATAAGGAATGGGTTAATGTATATAAGAAGGATGCCATAAGAGAAGCAACTTTGGCAAAATACCGAATGACACAAAAGTGGGTAGAAAAACTGGTGCCGGATTTGAAAGTATCTGAACTTACAAGAACGATGTATCAGCAGCTTTTAAATGATTATGCAAAAGAACATGAAAGACAGACAACACTTGATTTTCATCATCAGTTGAAAGGAGCAATTCTGGATGCCGTTGATGAGGGACTGATAGAAAGAGATCCTACAAGAAAAGCAATTATTAAAGGAAAAACACCAAAAGTAAAAAAGATTAAATATCTCAATCAGTTTGAACTTCATACATTGATTGCACATCTTGACATAAAGGAAAAACCAAATTGGGATTGGTTTATTCTATTGGTTGCCAAAACGGGTATGCGTTTTTCAGAAGCACTTGCAATTACTCCAGCAGATTTTGATTTTGCAAGGCAGACATTATCGGTAAGCAAAACCTGGGATTATAAAGGAACAGGTGGTTTTTTACCTACTAAAAACAAGTCGTCGGTCAGAAAAATACAAATAGATTGGCAAATTGTTGTAAAGTTCTCTGAATTGGTTAAAAATCTGCCGGAGGATAAGCCGATTTTTGTAGGAGAAGAAAAAATATATAATTCAACGGTTAATGATGTTCTTGCGAGGCATTGCAGGGATTGTGGTATTTCAGTGATTTCAATTCATGGGCTTCGACATACACATGCATCACTGTTATTATTTGCAGGAGTATCCATTGCCAGTGTAGCAAGACGCTTGGGACATGCCAGTATGACTACTACCCAGAAAACATATTTACATATTATACAGGAACTTGAAAACAAGGATGTAGATCTGGTAATGAGGACATTATCTGGATTATAGAACATTAAAATTTTAAAATTGTGCTGCTTACGCTGAAGCTCTCTGTTTCATGACACTGTATACCATTATAGCAGAATAAAACAGCACGACCTGTACATACTATCAGAAAAACAAAGTAAGGAGAGACAGTATGGATCAGCAGGTTGGATCAGGGAGTCTTTGCTTTGCAAAGGCTCCTTTTATTATTGGAACAGCATCTGTGGTTGGAACCAAAGAGGGGGAAGGCCCCCTGGCAGATGCATTTGACTGTATCGGACCGGATGATAAATTTGGTCAGCAGACATGGGAGGCCGCAGAGAGCAGTCTGCAGAAAGAAGCATTGACGCTTGCCCTCGGGAAAGCAGATCAAAAGCCGGAAGATATGAGGTACCTGTTTGCCGGAGATCTGCTTGGACAGCTGATTGCCTCATCATTTGGATTAAAAACGTTTGAAATTCCACTGTTTGGACTGTACGGGGCATGTTCCACATGTGGAGAAGCGCTGGCACTTTCTGCAATGACGGTAGCGGCCGGATATGCGGATCGCGTGGCGGCAGTCACTTCAAGCCATTTTGCCAGCGCGGAAAAACAGTTCCGTTTTCCGCTGGAATACGCAAACCAGCGTCCGGTAAGTGCCACATGGACAGTGACCGGAGGCGGTGCATTTATTCTGTCAAAAGAGGCGAAGCAGCCGCTGGCAAAGGTGGCGGGGGTCACAACCGGAAAGATTGTAGATTACGGAATCAAAGATTCCATGAATATGGGAGCCGTGATGGCACCGGCAGCCGCCGAGCTGATTGCACAGAATCTTACGGATTTTAAACGAAAACCGGAAGATTATGACCGGATTATCACGGGAGACCTGGGAGAAGTCGGTCAGCAGATTCTGTTTGATCTGCTGCTGAAAAAAGGCATGGATATCCGCAAGCAGCATGAGGACTGTGGCATGTTAATTTTTGATTCACAGACACAGGGAACCGGTTCCGGAGGATCGGGATGCGGATGTGCAGCCTCGGTGCTGAGTGCGCATTTCCTGCCAAAGCTGGCAAGCGGGGAACTGGAAAGAATACTCTTTGTGCCGACAGGCGCGCTGCTTTCTACGGTCAGTTTCAATGAAGGACAGACAATACCAGGGATTGCACACGGTGTTGTGCTGGAAAGCTGTGTTTCATCCGCAAAAAAGGAGGGATAAGGATATGCAGTATGTAATTGCATTTGTAACAGGGGGAATGATTTGTGCACTGTCACAGATCCTGATGGAAAAAACAAAAATGCTTCCGGGACGTATCATGGTTCTTTTGGTCTGCCTTGGGGCCATCCTTGGATTTGTGGGGATCTATGAGCCGTTTTCCCAATGGGCGCAGGCGGGCGCGAATGTGCCGCTTCTGGGATTTGGAAACAATCTCTGGAAGGGTGTCAAAGAGATGGTGGACAAGAAAGGATTTATCGGTATTTTTCTGGGCGGCTTTAAAAACTGTGCGGCAGGGCTTTCCGCAGCACTCGTTTTTTCTTATATTGCCTCCCTGCTCTGCCAGCCAAAGATGAAAAAGCACTAGAAAATCTGGAAAATTCTGTTGTATAATAAATGGGAATTTTGCACACACTAGCTCTGTAGATCAAATAAAAGGAGATATGTGTGATGAAAAAATTAAAAGTTCTGATGATGAGCGGAATGCTTGCAGCAGGGATCTGTCTGTTTGCGGCCTGTGGTACAGCAAATGATGACGGAACGAACAATGGTGTAAACGATACTTCCAATACACAGGTTACTACACAGGAAAACATTCCGGAAACGGACAATACGACTGGAAATGGTACAACAGACAATAATACGGATGCCGGAAATTCCAAAAACGATGGCAATGTCGGAAAAGATATCGGGGATATGGGAAAAGATGTCGTGGATGGTGTGAAAGATGCCGGTGATGCTGTGGCAGATGGCGTGGATGATGCAATTGACGCGGTAGATCCGGATGCAGACACAAACAATGGCGGTAAGACCAATACCGGACGTTAGACAGGATTACCTATGAAAAAAGAAACTTACGTTAAAATGACCCAGCCGTTTCGGGATGACCCGAAACGTGCGCGGGCGTTACATAGAGCAAATAAAATATTGACGGTTGTGATTTTTGTGGCATATCCATGCCTGCTTCTGTGGCTGCTGTGGCAGAAGGATATGCGGCTATATAAAGCCATCTGTGTGCCGCTGGACGGATTTATTATTGTGACGGTTGTGCGGGCCTGGATCAACCGGAAACGGCCGTATGAAATATTTGAACTGCCATCTGTGATTCCAAAAGATACGAAAGGACATTCCTGGCCGAGCCGGCATGTGTTTTCCGCGGCAGTGATTGCGTTTACGTTCTGGTTTGTGTGCCCGGCTGCGGGGATTGTATTTTTGCTTATGACAGTTGCCATTGCATGGATCCGGGTAGTTTCCGGAGTGCACTTTATCAGTGATGTAGTGGCGGGATTTCTTTTTGCTGCGTTTTTTTCTTTGTTTTTTTAGTGTGGTTTTCACCGGCTATGCCGGAAAAATTACTGGCTTTCTTTCCGGAACTGGCGCGGTGTCATGCTGTATTTTTGTTTGAACACCCGGTTAAAATAGGAAAGATTTTCAAAACCGGATTCCGCCGCAATATCCAGAATGGAGGAGTCGGAAGTTGTCAGCAGACGCGAGGCGATTGTCAGGCGGTAGTCCCGCAGATAGTCCACGAAAGACGTTCCCATAGTTTCTTTGAAATACCGCATAAAATGAGATTCAGAAAAATCAACGGTTGCCGCGATGTCGGCAATCGTTATTTTTTGCATGTAATTATTTTCAATGTATTTTAAAACAATTTTCATTTTATCAAGCGTTTTGCGGTTACTGCCTGTCGTTAAGTTCCGGCAGCGGTTGTCTAAAATAAAGAAAAACTGGTACAACTGACTTTTGATGTACAGTTCATAGCCCTGTGGTTTGGTCTTGCTGATTTCGTCACAGGCATCAATTGGCATGATGACATCTGTGTAATAAGGATAGACAGGGGTGAAGATGGTTGGAACCGTGACTTTTCCGCTCATAAGAGGAAGAAGAAAATCGGTGGCAGTCACATCGTTCTGCCGTGGAATCAGCATACTCGGATTAAAGATGATATTTTCATATTCCATGAAGGCATCTTCCAGCTGGTCAATGGAGTGGAGCTGTCCCGGAAGAATAAGAACCAGAGTTGGACCTTTTACTTTGTATTCCCGGAAATCTACCGTAATGCGTCCCATCCCTTTTTTGATGTAGATCAGTTCCAGTTCATCGTGCCAGTGCAGCGGTACACGCGGAAAATCCAGTGGGATCGAGCATAGATATGTATTATAAGGGAAGATGATATCCCCATGTGTGATGGTTTCGTGATAATTTTCATATTCAAGTATATTCATATCTTTATTTTAGCAGAATTGTCCTATGACTGTAAAGGACAAAAACGACAGAAAACGCATGCAACAGGCGAAAACACAGGATATGCAGGCACTGTGGAAATGTACTAAGACAGGTGGCACGAAATTGGTGGAATTTAACAGCTGGGCGTTATTTGAATATGAAAAATGATAGAATAGTATCAGTTTTTGCTTGAATACGACAAGAAATCAGCAGGAAAAAATCATATACTGAGTACATCAAAACAACACGAAATCTTGTGGGAGGGAAAATACATGACTTTAGCAAAAGCAGTATCCATGAAGTATAACAAGACCATTGAGAAGTGTTCCAATGAAGAAATTTATTATGCACTTCTTGACATGACAAAGCAGATGGCAGAGGACAAGGTCAGCAATGAGGGAAAAAAGAAGCTGTACTACATCTCAGCAGAGTTTTTGATCGGAAAGCTTTTGTCCAACAACCTGATCAACCTTGGCATTTATGACAGTGTAAAATCCGAACTTGAAGCATCCGGAAAGAATATCGGTGAGATTGAGGAGATCGAACTTGAGCCTTCACTCGGAAATGGCGGACTTGGACGTCTGGCAGCATGTTTCGTAGATTCCATCGCAACACTCGGATTAAACGGTGACGGTGTCGGATTAAATTATCACTACGGATTGTTCAAACAGGTATTTGATCATAATCTGCAGAAAGAGACTCCAAACCCATGGATCACACCGGACAGCTGGCTGACAAAGACCGATATCACCTATCCGGTACAGTTCGGCGGATTTACCGTACAGTCCAGATTATATAACATTGATGTTGTCGGATACAACAACCGTACGACAAAGCTTCGTCTGTTCGATATCGAAACGGTGGATGAGAGCATTGTCGGAGATACCATTGATTTTAACAAAGATGACATTGCAAAGAACCTGACCTTATTCCTGTATCCGGATGATTCCGATGATAAGGGACGTCTTCTGCGAGTATATCAGCAGTATTTCATGGTAAGCAATGCCGCAAGACTGATTCTTGATGAGGCAGTTGAGAAGGGATCAAACCTGCATGATCTGGCAGATTATGCGACCGTTCAGATCAACGATACCCATCCGTCCATGGTTATCCCGGAGCTGATCCGTCTGTTACAGGAGCGTGGAATTCTTATGGATGAGGCTGTATCTATTGTATCTAAGGTTTGTGCATACACCAACCACACAATCCTTGCAGAAGCACTTGAAAAATGGCCGATCGGATTCCTTGAGAAAGCAGTTCCTCAGCTGATGCCGATCATCCGCGAATTGGACAACCGTGTACGTGCAAAGGTTTCCGATGAAAGCACCTATATTATCAAAGACGGTCTGGTACACATGGCACATATGGATATCCACTACGGATACAGTGTTAACGGTGTTGCATACCTGCACACAGAGATCTTAAAGAACAGTGAGTTAAATAACTTCTACAAGCTCTATCCGGAGAAGTTTAACAATAAGACAAACGGAATCACATTCCGCCGCTGGCTCATGTCCTGCAACCCGGAACTTTCCGCAATGATTACTGACCTGATCGGCGATGGCTGGAAGAAGGATGCCAATGAGCTGGAGAAACTTGGCAATTTCGTAAACGATGATGCCGTTCTCGACCGTCTCCTTGCAGTAAAGGCCGGAAAGAAGGCAGATCTGAAGAATTACCTGAAGATGAAACAGGGATTTGATATTGATGAAAATTCCATCTATGATATTCAGGTAAAGAGACTGCATGAGTACAAGAGACAGCAGATGAATGCACTCTATGTCATCCATAAATATTTCGAGATCAAGGAAGGAAAGAAGCCGGCAACTCCGATCACGGTATTCTTCGGAGCAAAGGCAGCACCTGCATATATTATCGCAAAGGATATCATTCACCTGATTCTCTGCTTACAGCAGATCATCAACAATGATCCAGAAGTCAGCCCATACTTAAAGGTATTTATGGTAGAAAACTACAATGTAACCATGGCTGAAAAGATGATTCCGGCATGTGATATTTCCGAGCAGATTTCCCTGGCTTCCAAGGAAGCATCCGGAACCGGTAACATGAAGTTCATGTTAAACGGAGCACTGACACTTGGAACTATGGACGGAGCAAATGTTGAGATCGCAGAGCTGGTTGGAAATGAGAATATCTTTACCTTCGGTGAGGATTCCCAGACAGTTATCGACCGCTATGCAAGAGGCGATTACAACTCCAGAAGCTACTATGAGAAAGATTCTGAGTTAAAGAGAGCCGTTGACTTTATTGTAAGTGACACTGTAAAGTCTGTAGGATGCAGCGAGAACTTAGAGCGTCTGTACAATGAGTTGTTAAACAAAGACTGGTTTATGACATTCCCGGATTTCGAGGATTACATTGCAACCAGAGAGAAAGCGTATGCAGCATATACCGATCGTAAAGACTGGGCAAAGAAAGCACTGATCAACATCAGCAAGGCTGGATTCTTCTCCTCTGACAGAACCATCGATCAGTACAACAAAGAAATCTGGAAATTATCTTAATTGAATATAGGAATACAAATAAATTGTTATTCTCCTCCTTAGATGGGAACCGGACGGATGGTCCGGTTCCTTTTTTAGCATTTTTGGGATTGTTAAAATTTGCAAAAACAATACAAATGTATTGAAATAGAAATGATTTAGCATTATAATAAAGAAAATGAATGGAAGTGGAGGTGCTGAATATGGCTAGTACAATTCAAGTCAGGGTAGAAGATGAGTTAAAGAATAAATCAGATGCATTATTTAAAGATCTGGGTACAGACACAACAACAGCAATCAGAATGTTTTTAACACAGGCTGTTGCTACAAATGGATTTCCTTTTGAAATCAAAAGACAGGCAGAAACAAATCCATATGCACCGATGACTGAGAAAGAGATGCTTGCAAAATTGAAAAAGTCCAGAGAGCAGGGGAAGTTCAGAGATGCAGATGATGTGATTTCTGATATGAGGTCAAAGTATGGACTATAAGATTGTTTTATCAAGGGGTGCGGAGGAGGATCTTGACGGATTCGTTGCATATCTTTTGTTTGAAAAGAAAAGTGAACAGGCTGCAAGAAATTTATTAAACGATTTTGAGGCAACAAAGACAAGTTTGTCAAATGTTGCCGGAAGTCTGAAACTCTGTGATAATCCCAAACTAAGAGAGTTAGGATACTACAGAATCAATTTCCTATCGCATCGATATTTTATGTTGTATCGTATTGAAAACGATACAGTTTATGTGGATAATATTTTTCATGAATTGCAAGATTATGAGAATAAATTAAATTAAATATTT
>OJNW01001284.1_pt1 | contig 12119 bp, 16 predicted proteins | sample 1597951 | NCBI WGS metagenome assembly OJNW01 (sample SAMN01915212, study PRJEB22387) | human gut metagenome | isolation source: stool | host: Homo sapiens | place: USA | reverse complement strand
ATTTTATGTTAAGACAGACCAACCAACAACCAATTACCGCCCTTTACCCAAGACTATCCCATGAGGACGAGCTGCAAGGCGAAAGCAATTCCATTTCCAATCAGGACGGAATTTGTCAAGGGGGTTCTCTGCAAAAGTTACAAATTGTTCAATAAATCCTTTTCGGCAAACTGTTTAATCTTCATTTTGTACGTTGCAATCCGGTGCGATATTACCAACGCAGAAACCATGTATATCTAAGTTCGGAATACATTCGAACGCCATCCGCAATCATTAAGTGTGCAATCCAAGTCGCCATCTGTTTACCTCTTTCTCAAAACGTGCCAAACATCAGAACCAGTGAATCCACACTTGCGATACAGCGCCTCTGGATTTGTAGGGTTATTACATTGACCGGATACAGTAGCGAACGTGGCGTTTTCTTTCATCCGCCATAACAATTCTGAAACGACATATTTACCCAATCCATACCCACGATATTGTTCTGATACTTGAATCCACTCTAAAACACCCTCGCCAACCTCTTTATCAAGTTCAGCAATGCCTGTTGCAACCACTTCATCGGTTTGGTTATTCTTAATTGCTAACCATAAAGAGGAATCATATACAGGACGAGCTGTGTAGTCTCGAAGGTCGGCTTCTGTTACGCAGATCCCACTATAGCAGCTATTGATGTGCTCTGCAAAGTCCTTCAAAGTGGCGTTATAAAGCAAATACCCCTGTGGAAGCACTTGAATAGACAAGTCTTGCAGACTATGTATTAAGCGAAAATAAGGCTCGTCAATGTAATGCTGATATTCTGTTTTATTGAAATTGTCTTTGTGTACAATACACATACCATCGGGCACGGTTATAGACTTTGATTTCCAGTATGGTATAGATGAAACTTTACAAGGACAAATTAAGTATTCGTTTTTGCTGATCGTCATTTTAGCTCATTCCTCAGTTGATTGCACTTATTTACATACTTTTCTTGATAGTCCGAAATATCTTTGCAAGGGTATTCCGAACATTTAACTATCCAATTTGATTATACCATGCAAAACACGACCTTTTCAATTCCTGTCTCCATACAAATGTGCAACTTTTCTATGAACGCCGCACTTTTTCGCTGCTTCGCTTGCCGCCCTGCGGCGTTCCTCGCTGTATGGGGCAGGCAGTGAAAAAGCGCAACCGATTTTCGTCGATTGCGCTTTGCTGGGCGGGAATTGTTCTATGAACTTTTTGCAAAATCACTCCTGCTGGAAATGCCGCAAGAAAACCTCATTCGCCGCTTGCAGGGATTTGTGATACTCCCGGTAAGCGGGGCTAAGCCTCTGCATTGCGGGAATAAATACATCGTTATAGCCGCTCTCACTTTGGAATTGCTTTAGATATTCTTGCAGTCGGTAGGCGGGAGATGCCTTATATTCCTCCGATTCCGCAACTGCCCGATATTGTTCGAGCATTTCCTTGTTGTCGTGAATATACTTTTCCGGGTCTGTCATAGCTGCTGCAAGTGCAGCAGCTGCGCTTTGTGTCACAGAAGCATCAGTATTTTCTCTAACCTCATCAAGATACTGCTGCACATCGCTGGGAACAGCTATTGAAATGCCGTCCAAGTATCGGATGATCGTTTCAAACGCTTCCCTCTGCTCATTCGTTGTGATTGCTTCGCTCAAAAACGGAGCGAAGTGCAAGCATACGAATTTTCCATAGAAGCCCGGAAACTTATCAAGGATACGGTTCAATATGGATTGCTTGTTTTGAAGCACCTCCACTTGTCCTTCAATATGCTCCCAATCGCCGCTTTCCGCAAGTTGTTTTATCAATGCCTGCTTTGTTTGCAGCTCGACGATTTCAAGCTCTTTCCTGTTGAGGACATCGTAAATTGCTGTACGGCTATCATTCTCAAGAATTGTGCGAATCTCTGGAACGGAAAAGCCCAGTCCGCGCAAAACTGCAATTCGCTTGAGCTTCAAAGCATCTGTCTCGGAGAACTGCCGATACCCGTTTTCTGTTATCCTTGGTTGGATTAGTCCCTGCTCTGCGTAATACTCAACTGCTTTTTTGGTCAGGTTACATTCTTTGCATACTTCATTTATGAGCATTGTACTCACCTCCACAAACAGGATAAGCTATCCCCCAAGGGGCCAGTCAATAGGTTTTTCAAAGAATTATAGCAGATTTTTATGAACGCTTCTACCTATATCGTTTACGCCGCACTTTTTCGCCGCCTTGCTTACCGTCCTGCGGCGTTCCTCGCTGTATGGGGCAGGCAGCCGAAAGGAGAAGCGCCCCTTGCGGATTTCAAATTCCATGCAGCCCGTGTCCGGGTCTGCGTCGGTCTGGCGGCACTCGCCGGGGTGAGCTGAGGCATAGGCGGTCAGTCTGTTCTTGAGGTCGGTGTTGTGGGTGCGGATATAGATGGTGGGTTCTTTCTCGTCAAAGTAGATTTCGGTGGTCTTTTCCTGCTTGGTCAGTCCTGTTCTCATGCAATCTCCTTTCTGCCCTCTGTCGCACAAGAGTGGCATTTTTCGGCTGTTTTCTCCGGCTCTTGACTTGGGGAAAACGGCGATTTTTTAATGGAAAACGCTCCGACGATACATTCCTCGTCCGAAGCGCTCCCAGCGTCAAATATGCGATTTTTCCGGCTCTTGACCGATTTCGTGTGATCTGCCTTTGGTATCAGCAGATAAATCCTGTTGGGCTTGCTAAAGTCCCTCCGTACCCGCATGACAAGCCCCATATCGTCAAGCTCACTCATGGCGCGTTTGATCGTCATGGTGCTGCGGGAAAGTGCCGCCGCAAGCTCTTTGATGGGGAAGTGGATATACAAAATCCCGTTCTCGTCCTCCATGCCGTAAGCAAGGGCTTCATCCAGCATACGGGCATACATCACCTTTGCGGTGCTGCTGGTAGGTAGCCGCAGCAGAACGGGCGGCAGGGGCATACAGGGCGGCAGGGGTGTCCCTGCGGTCATAAACTCAAATTCCATTCAGCGAGTGTCCTCCTTGTTCTTTGCTCGTTTCGACAGGTAGCGGGGGCAGTCTATCACGGTTGCCCGGAAGCTCTGCTTGCAGATGCGCCGACATTTCCGGCACAACTCATTGTAGGTCACGCGCCCCCGGTCGTTGAGGAAGAAAGCAAGCTCATTCTTCCGTTTTCGGCTCATTCTTGGCATAGTGCCTCCTGTTATGAAAATCCGTCCATTTCTGCCGTAACAGCGGGAACGGACGGATAGCGGTTTTAGTGTCGTATTTCGGGGCGGTTTTCAGGGCTTTTCCGCCCTCTGTGCTGCCCCAAAAGCCTTTGTGACAGTACGGGCAGGGAATTCCATTTCTCTGCCCGCTGTCGTGTTTCGGGTGTCTTTTGTGTTCATTTTTCGCCGGTTCTCCCTGCTGTCGTTCCTGCCCCCGAATCTCACGGCGGCGTATCCCTCCCCTTGGTACGCTCGCTGCGGTCTGGGTTCCTCCATTTCCCATTCCGCAGGTCTTTGCGCTACATCGCCGGGGAGCATATGATGAATTTTCCGCATGGATTGAAAATGAAACGGAAAATATTCAAAAGTTGGTCGATGCTGGAGAATGGACAGAAGCAGAAGCGACAGAAGCACTTGAGTATTACGATGAAATCCTTAAATCTATTTTAGAGGGCAAAATGGTGGGAAAAAGAGCTTCTTCAAGTGACGATCAGTTGTTCTTTTCTATGCCCGATAACGCACAGCCTGAGCAGTATCAAACATTCGTCTTTGATGGGAATACCTACAAGAGTATAGGCCCATTTGATACGGAGGAAGAACTGTTCAATGCCCTTAAAGAATATACCAATACAGAAGTTGAAGCAGGAACAATGTCACAAGCAGAAGCAACGGCACTTTTAGAAAAGTATCAATAGAAATCTGCCGCACGACGGCAAAAGAAAAAAAGCCGTCGTACAGCAGACACATTTCTATGCGCCCATGAAACGGCGGCTCAATTTTCAGAGCCGCCGTTTCTCTTTGGATATTCAGTAACCCCACGGCGGCCCATAGGAGGGTGTCGCCGTGTCCATCTTACTTTCTCACAATTCCCATGACCTTCACCAGCTAAAAAAAGCGTAGCTCCCCCTCCGGGACAGTCTGGCTATGAAGGTACAATATATCAGTACAATTATGATAATGTAATTTCGCGCGTCCGCATAGCGTCATGCTGTGCGGGCGTTTTTATATGCCCGCACCTTGGGACAATTTGTCCCAAAGCAGCCAGCCCCGGCTGCCGATCCCCGCCGTTCCTCCGTTCTGTTCACCCACCCACACATGAACCGAATGGAGGAAATACAAATGACGACCATCAATCTGAAGGACTTTTACGCTTGGTACACCCATGATGAATACATCGAAGTTTCCGACGAAGTGGCCGCCGAGCTGAAGGCGGACAAGCTGTATGAGGCAGCCCATCAGCGGCGCACGACCCGCAATAAGGCGCAGTATTCCCTCGACTGTGACGATGGGATCGAATACTCAGCCTGCCTACACGAGCCGACGCCGCAGGAGCTTCTGGATCGTATGGAGCTGTTCGTCCACCTGTGGAATGCCCTCAACTCTCTGCCGGAGGTGCAGGGCGTCCGGGTAGAGGCGCATCTGATCCTCGGCAAGAGCTACCGCCAGATCGCCAGGGAGCAGGGCGTGGACAAGAGCGCCGTTCGCCATTCCGTCAAAAGCGGCAAGGCGGCCATGAGAAAATATTTGAAAAAATTTCTCTAAGGGTATCTCCATTTGCACGATTTTTGTCCTTGGTATATGAGAGGTAGTTTTCACCTCTCCGCAGCAAGGTAGTTGATGCTCCGTCACGGATCGTCGCTGTCCGCTGTGAGGGAGCGCCGCATTGAATATGAGCTGTCTTATGACAGGCCAACAGGAGCGGGTGCGGCGCTCCCAACTGTCAAAAACACCTTGGGACATTTCGTCCCAAGGTCATAAGCCGCAGGCCAGCACCCGACAAGAGTGCTGGCCTGTTTGCTTTCCCAATGGACAACAGAGAGAACTGCGATTTTGTTTTGCATCTGTGAAAGGAGGACGCCATGACTGAAAAGCCCACTGCGGAAGAATATGTGTACCATATCGGAAAAATCCGTTTCATCGTCACGCCTGTTTACAAGGAAACAGGAGAGCTGATGCGTGACATCCTTTTGAAGCTGATGCTGGCTGACTTGGAGCCGGTATAACCCCATCGACATCCTTAACATGGGCGGTCAGGCGAGGTATAATATAGTCAGGATGAATGACCTCTTGCTTGACTGCCAGAGAGGAGGTTTATATGAAACAGTCAAGCAAAAAACACGAACTCGGCACAGCCGCTCTTTACTGCCGACTGAGCCGTGACGATAATATGGACAGCGAGTCCAACAGCATCCAAAATCAGAGGAAGATACTCCAAAAGGCCGCCAAGGACAAAGGGTACACCGACACGGTTTTCTTTGTAGATGATGGCATCACTGGAACGACCATGAAGCGTCCCGGTTTTCAGAAAATGCTGACCGCTATCGAAGCCGGGTACATCTCGGCAGTGTTCGTCAAAGACCTTTCACGGCTGGGGCGCAACTACATTGAGGTCGGCAAGCTGACGGAAGAATTTTTCCCGCTCCACGATATTCGGCTGGTGGCTGTTTCCGACGGCGTGGACAGCGACGAAGGCGAGGACGATTTCACCCCGTTCAAGAATATTATGAACGAGTATTATGCGAAAGACATTTCCAAGAAGCGACGGATTGTGAACAAGATGAAAGGAAATGCAGGCGTTCCGCTTTCTCCGCCGCCCTACGGTTACATCAAAAACCCAGACGATCCCCGCTTTTGGGTGGTAGAGCCGGAGGCTGCCGAGGTGGTGCGCCGGATCTACCGCATGGCGCTGGAGGGTTACGGGCTGGCGGAAATCGCCGCCCGCCTTGCCGCCGATGGCGTGGTCAATCCTACCTACTACTGGCGCAGCCGTGGAACAAGCCGGGGCGGGTCGAAAAGCACCGTGGAGCCTACCAAGTGGGGGCATACCACCGTCAAGAAGATCCTCACCTTGCAGGAATATTGCGGCGATGTGATCAACTTCAAAAGCTACTCCAAGTCCTACAAGATGAAAAAGCGGATCGAAAACCCGGAGGAAAACCGGGCGATCTTTCTCAATGTCCATGAGGCCATCATTGACCGCCAGACTTGGGAAAAGGTGCAGGCGCTCCAAAAAGGGACACGCCGCAAAAAGCCTACGGTCACGCAGGCACCCAACGTATTCTCCGGCCTGCTGAAATGCCCGGAGTGCGGCGGCAATCTCAATTTTCACTTCAACCAGAACAACCACGACATCAAGTTTTTCAGTTGTCAAAATCATAACTCCGGCTATCGCAAGTGCAGCAAGACGCACTATATCCGGCTGGACTTCTTGGAGCAGGTCGTTTTGTATGAGGTCAAGCGGCTGGCCTGCTTCGCCAGCGAATACGAAAATGACTTTATCAAGGCCATGATTGGACGCTCGGCAAAGGTAGCGGAAAACACCACGCTCCGCAAGCAGCGGGAGCTGGACGCTTTGACCGCCCGCGACCGGGAGCTGGATATGCTCTTTGAACGGCTCTATGAGGACAATGTGGCAGGCAAAATCGACGATGCCCGGTTTGCCAAAATGTCCAAACGCTATGAACAGGAGCAGGGCGAGAACGCCAAGAAGATCAAGGCGCTGCGGCTGGAACTGAAAAAGGACGAGAGCAAGCGCATGGACATTGACGATTTTCTTGAAACGGTACGGCGATACACGGACGCGACCACCATTACAAAGCGGATGGTTGCAGAGCTGATCGACCACATTGAGGTGTACCACGCCGAAAAGCAGGACGGCATTACCAATCAGCGTGTCGTGATCTACTACAACTGCATCGGCGCTTTCGATGTGCCGGATCGCCGGAAGATCCCGGAGGCCGACATTATCATGGAAACGAGAAAAGGCGTAGCACTCAGCTACGCCCCGGAACAGGTTGCAGTATAAGGAGGTACGACACGATGAAAGCCTATTTTTATTGCCGGGTCGCTCACGACGATAGCTTTTCCTTGGAACAGCAGGCCGCCAAACTTCGCCGTTATGCGGAACAGGCCGGGTACACCATCGTTGGTGTTGCCGCCGAGCATGGCTCTGGATTGACCCTTGACCGTCCGGCTCTGCAAGAGCTGACGGAGGCCGTTCTTGCCGGAAAGGTGGATGTAGTGCTGGTAAACAGCCTTGACCGCTTGGGGCGGGATTGGGGCATGACAAAGCAATACATCGACCTGCTGACCGAGCACAAGGTCAAGCTGCTGTGCGTGCGGGAACGGATGATGATCGACAGCTCCAGCTTTTCACCATTCTTCACATAAAAAAGCAGAGTGTCCATTACAGGATACTCAGATCCTATAAGGACACTCTGCATGGTCTGAGTGACTAGACTCGAACTAGCGGCCTCTACCACCCCAAGGTAGCGCGCTACCACCTGCGCCACACCCAGATTTTATACCGGAACTTTCGCTTCAGCTTGATTATAATACCATAAGCCCGGTAAAAAATCAAGCCCTTTTTGCGGGAAAACCGAAAAAAGTTTTCTCCCCTTATTCTTCGGTCACTTTGGCATTCTCTATCAGCATTCGCATCCGGGGGACACAGCTTTTCCAGTACAGCTTGCTGGTCTCATCCCATTGGTTCCACGCGGCGGGACCCACACAGCTGATGACTTCATTCAAAGTGCGGAAGTCTTCATAAATAGCACGGGGGAGCAGGAACTTGCCTGCCTCATCGGTGGGGATGCAGTTGATGCGCTCGATATAGCCCAGACATTCAGTGAACTGCCCAGTAAGATCCTGTAGCAGGGCTGCCCAGCGCATCACCTGGGGGACTTCCAGTGTATTGGTGTACCCGGCGATGCAGGTGGCCTGGTTCTGTGCTACCTTGGCACAGTATTTGCGGAAGGCCGGCAGCAGTTCATCAAATTGAAAATCATTGGTGGTTTTGCCGGTGGGGACCTTTACAATGTATTTTTTACCGTTTATCGTCATGGGAGAACTCCTTTTTAGCGTGTGTGTTTTTTATTATAGCGTTTTGCATTGGGGTTTGCAATCCTTTGACCGTTGAATTATAATAATGAACGGAGTAAAGCAGAGAGGGGGGAGCAGATGCATCCCATCAGACATTTTAGAACCATTACCCATCACCGGCACCTGGTACAGAAGTACTGCTTCCGGGTGGGACTGTACTGGCGGGGTCTTACCCACGATCTTTCCAAATACTCTCCAACGGAATTCTGGCGTGGTGCGAAGTATTACCAGGGCACCTTCAGCCCTACGCAGCAGGAGCGCCGGGAGAATGGCTATTCGCTGGCGTGGATGCACCACAAGGGCCGCAATCGTCACCATTTTGAGTACTGGACAGATGTGAGCCCGGTAACCCACCAATATGAGCCGCTGGAGATGCCAACTGAATTCTTTGTGGAGATGTGTATGGATCGCATTGCTGCCAGCCGGACCTACCTGGGGGATCAATACCACGATGGCGCTCCGCTGGAATATCTGCAGCGGGCGGGGGATAACCGCTGGATGCACCCGGTGACGGCTCGCAAGCTGCGGTTTATCCTGACAATGCTGCGGGATAAGGGGGAGGAGAAAACCTTTCGGTTCATCCGGGAGGTGGTGCTGCAGGAACTTCCCTTTGCTGAGGATGATATGGAGCAATAAAAGGCCGGGATCCTAAACAGAATCCCGGCCATTTTTCTGTTTTATACTCTTGGGGTATCCACGGTAATGACTGCGTAATAATTGCCTTCCAGTGCCGTTACCGCCTGCCGGATGCGTTCTTCCAACTCTTCACTGGTATAGGAAGAATCCAGTGGACGCACCACATCAAAGATGAGGTTGGTGTGGTCGGGGCCGCTGGTGATGCGAAAATCGTGCATTGTCAGCCTTGGGTCAAGCCCGGCCAGCAGCCGGGCCACCATAGTGCGGCATTCCGCTGTCTTTCGGTCACCAACGGCAATGGGATCCATATGGATGCAGACTTCACAGCCCAGTTCGTGCAGAATCTGCCGCTCCACCCGGTCAATGACATCGTGAATAGCGGAGATATTACCGTTTTTATCCACCTCGGCGTGCAGCGAGGCGAACAGCCTGCCGGGGCCGTAATCATGGACGATGAGATCGTGCAGGCCGAGAATTTCCGGAGGGGCCAGCACCCGGCGGCGAATGCCATCCACCAGTTCGGGATAGGGCGCCCGGCCCAGCAGCGGATCAATGGTATCCTTCATGGAATTGTAGCCGGTATACAGGATGAACACGGCAACCAAAATACCCAGCCAACCATCCAACTGGATATTAAAGAAATGTCCGATCAGGGTGCCGAGCAGCACTACGCCGGTGGAGACCATATCGCTGAGGCTATCGGCGGCTGTGGCCATCATGGCGGCGGAATCCAGCTTTTTGCCCAGCTTGCGGTTAAAAAGGTACATCCAGCCCTTGACCAATATGGAGACTGGCAGGATGATGACAGGCAGCAGAGAAAATTCCACTGGGGCAGGGGAGAGGATCTTCTCGAAGGAGGTTTTACCCAGCTCAAAGCCCATCAGCAGGATGACCACCGAAACGGCCAGCCCGGAGAGGTACTCTACCCGACCGTGGCCGAAGGGGTGATGCCGATCGGGTTTTTGCCCAGCCAGCCGGAAGCCGATGAGCGTGACCACCGAGGAGCCGGCATCGGATAAGTTATTGAAAGCATCGGCCGTGATGGCGATGGAACCGGAAACAGTGCCGGCCACCAGCTTGCCCAGGAACAGCAGGATATTCAGGCAGATGCCGGTCAACCCGCTGAGCGTGCCATATTGCTGGCGCACCGTGGGGTCCTGCACATTGTCTTTATCACGGATAAATAGCCGGATGAGAAGTTCTGTCATGGAATACAGCTCCTTTTATCTTGGACGGATGTCAAAGGGTCATTTCGGACATTATAGCACAGAACAAGCCGATATGCACAAAAATTTATAAATGAGAATAGAAATACCGCCGGGGCTATGCTATAATAAACCGTAAAAGTAAAAACTATCAGTGTAAAGGAAGTGGGTACCATGGAAATTCTGCGGTTTCCCGGTTTGGGGTGGGAACTTCCCATTAGCCGGGTGGCGTTATCCATCGGCAATTTGGATATTTACTGGTACGGTGTGATCATCGCGGTGGGCTTTGGCCTGGGGCTATGGGTCTATCTTTCTCATAACCGCACCTGCGGCATCCACCCGGATGAAGGACTGGATGTCATTCTGTGGGCCATGGTCGGCGCCATTGTGGGCGCGCGGGCCTATTATGTGGCATTCCAGTGGGATAATTATAAAGATAATCTAAAGGAAATATTCAACCTGCGTGGTGGCGGACTGGCCATCTATGGCGGCATTATTGGAGCGCTTATTGTGGCGTTTATCGTCTGCCGCATCAAAAAGCTTCCCATGCTGCCGGTAGCGGATGCGGCTTTCCCCGGCGTTATGTTGGGACAAGCGATTGGCCGCTGGGGCAATTTCTTCAATATGGAGGCCTTTGGCACCAATACCACCCTCCCCTGGGGTATGACATCAGATACCATCTCCGCCTATCTTTCCCGGCATCAGGCGGCGCTGGCCGCCCAGGGCATCATGGTGGATCCCACCCTGCCGGTACATCCCACCTTCCTATACGAGAGCTTGTGGAACCTTATCGGTGTGGCGATTCTGCTGCTGTGGCTGTTCCCGCGCCGCAGCTACGATGGCCAGATCACACTGGGCTATACCGCCTGGTACGGCCTGGGGCGCTTCTTTGTGGAGGGCCTGCGCACCGATAGCTTGATGTGGGGCAGTGTGCGGGTTTCCCAGGCGCTGGGCGGCGTGCTGTTTATCGTTGCCGCCGGGTTGATGCTCTTCATCTTTCTGCGGGGTCGTAAGCCCATGACGCTGGAGTATATTGAGGGCCAGAAAAAGCCGCGCTTTACCCTGGGCCGCTATGTGGATACCAAGGAAAGCCGGGAGCGTATAGCCGCCCTGGATGCCAAGTTGGCCGAAAAGAAGAACGGAAAGAAACCGACCCAACCGGAACAGAAAGAGGAACCCCATGAGCGCGAAGATCATTGATGGAAAAGCGGTGGCGGCCCAGTGCCGCGCCGAATTGAAAATCCAGGTAGAGGCTCTGAAAGCGGAGGGCATCACCCCCGGCCTGGCTGTGGTACTGGTGGGAGAGGACCCCGCTTCCCAGGTGTATGTGCGGAATAAGCACAAGGCCTGTGAGGAGCTTGGTATTCACTCCGAGCAGTACACCCTGCCGGAAAATACCGGCCGGGAGGAACTGCTTGCCCTCATTGCCGAACTGAATGGCCGGAAAGAGATCGATGGCATTTTGGTGCAGCTGCCGCTGCCGGCCCACCTTGACCAAAAGGAGATCCTATCCGCGATCGACCCCGAAAAGGATGTGGACGCTTTCCATCCGCAGAATGTGGGTCGTATTGTCATTGGGGATTACTTTTTTGCCCCCTGTACGCCCAGCGGCATTCTCACCCTCATCGATAGCACCGGTGTAGACATGGCCGGCAAGGAGTGTGTCATCATTGGACGCAGCAATATTGTAGGCAAGCCCATGGCGCTTTTGGCTCTGCACCGCAATGCTACCGTCACCATCTGCCACAGCAGGACCCAAAATCTGCCGGAGGTGACCCGCCGGGCGGATATTCTGATTTCCGCTGTGGGCAAGGCTGGGTTTGTCACCGGGAAGATGGTCAAACCCGGTGCGGTAGTCATTGATGTAGGAATGAATCGCAATGCAGCAGGGAAACTTTGCGGCGATGTGGATTTCGAGAGCGTTTCCCCGGTGGCAGGATGGCTCACGCCGGTCCCCGGTGGGGTAGGCCCCATGACCATCACCATGCTGCTGCGCTCCACCGTACTGGCCGCCGAAAAGCACCATAAAAAGCCGTAAAAATCCGCGCAAAAGTCAAGAGTAAAAGCAGAAAAAACTAAAATATTTTTTAGAATGCTTCAAGCGGCTTCGGCGACGTACTTTTCAAAGAGTGATCCGGACGTTTCAAAGCCTAAAATTTCACGGGGATAATTATTGATCCACGTTTCGACGCGCTGAATGTATGACGATGGTAGTT
>OJNW01001282.1_pt1 | contig 12133 bp, 12 predicted proteins | sample 1597951 | NCBI WGS metagenome assembly OJNW01 (sample SAMN01915212, study PRJEB22387) | human gut metagenome | isolation source: stool | host: Homo sapiens | place: USA | reverse complement strand
CCGACACCCGCCACAATACCGTCAAGGATCAGACCGGAGAGCCAGTCGGCAGTGCCGGCAGCTTCCAGGGCATTGCCTACCAGTACAGGAATACCGGGTACCCATACGCCGTAATCAGCGGGGTCGGGCTCCTCCCCGATCCTCTCGATGGTCGCCTTGGCCTTTTCATAGTCTGCCATGGTCGCCGTCTCGGTGGAGACAGCAAGGGTTTCCTCATCTTCTACCTCATAGGTAAAGGTGCCATCTGCGGCCAGAGAGCCATTTTCTTCGATGTAGGCATCATAGCCGTCTACGATTAGGGAAGCCTCGCCGTATTCCTCGGCAAGATCGCCGTAGCCGCCATCAATGCCCAGCAGGTGCCAGCCATCGCCAAACAGGCCGTCGTTGGCCCAGTCTGTCGCGGGGGCGCCCACGCCCACCATGGCCACCCAGTAAACGATGAACATGACGACCGCGAAGATGGGCAGACCCAGCCACCGGTTGGTCACAATGCGGTCGATCTTATCGGAGGTGGAAAGACCGCCGTGATTCTTTTTCTTGTAGCAGGCCTTAATGACCTCGCCGATGTAGATATATCTCTCGTTGGTGATGATGGATTCGGCATCATCATCCATTTCGGTCTCTACGGCCTTGATGTCATTTTCGATGTGCTCCAATACTCCCTTATCGATATTCAGGGAGGAAAGCACCTTATCATCGCGCTCAAAGATCTTGATGGCGTACCAGCGCTGCTGCTCTTCGGGCATATTGTGCACGGCGGCTTCCTCAATGTGGGCCAGGGCGTGCTCTACGCTGCCGGAGAAGGTGTGCTGCGGAACGGTCTTGCTGTTCTTGGCGGCATCAATGGCAGCCTCGGCGGCGGCCATCACGCCGGTCCCCTTCAGGGCAGAGATCTCCACAACCTTGCAGCCCAGCTGGCGGGAAAGCTCTTCTACATTGATCTTATCGCCGTTTTTCTTTACCAAATCCATCATGTTGATGGCGACGACGACCGGGATGCCCAGCTCGGTCAGCTGGGTGGTCAGGTACAGGTTACGCTCCAGGTTGGTACCATCAATGATGTTCAGGATGGCATCGGGGCGCTCGCCCAACAGATAATTACGGGCTACTACTTCTTCCAGGGTGTAGGGGGAAAGGGAATAAATGCCGGGCAGGTCGGTGATGGTAACACCCTCGTGCTTTTTCAGCTTACCTTCCTTTTTCTCTACGGTAACACCCGGCCAGTTGCCTACAAACTGGTTGGAGCCGGTCAGCGCGTTGAACAGGGTAGTTTTACCGCTGTTGGGGTTACCGGCAAGGGCAATTCTTACATCCATGCGTTATGGCCTCTCTTTCTGATGATTTTGATTAGCAGACGCTAACCATATGTCGTTAAAAATGCGGGATGCAGCCTCCCGCGGGGTCCGACTTATTCTACCTCTATCTGTTCGGCATCGGCCTTGCGCAGAGAAAGCTCGTACCCGCGCACCGTTACCTCGATGGGATCGCCCAGCGGCGCTACCTTGCGGATATAAACCTCAACACCTTTGGTCAGGCCCATATCCATGATGCGTCGCTTGATGGCGCCTTCGCCATGGATCTTTACCACACGGACGGTCTCGCCGATCTTGGCCTCTTTCAGATTTTTCATCGTCTGGTTCCTCCTTCTTGTCACATTTCGCTTGTGCTTATGTAGTGTAAAAAGGCATCGCTGCCGTTATACCATAATTTTCAGCGCCATCTCTTTGCTGATGGCCACGCGGGCTTCCTTTACATTCACTATCACATTGCCGCCCAGGGTGTTTACCACGGTCACTTCACCGCCCACCACAAAGCCCAGATTCTCCAAATGGCGTTTTACCTCCGGGCTGCCGCCAATGCGCTTGATGATATTTTCTTCCCCTACCTGCGCCAGGCTTAAAGGCATCATTTGTTTGTCCTCCGTTCCTCAGCCGGTGTCTTTCTTTTGGCTGATGTCACTTTGCAGTTAGCGATTGCTAACCATGCATTATAATACAAAAACCGCCCTCTCTTGTCAATGGATTTTTCTCAAAAAAAATTCTCCTCCCGCATTTTCGGCAGTCCTGCCATCAGGTTAGCCTTGACTAACAAAAAACTTGTGCAGTTTGCCAAGGCTAACTCGTCATTTCCCCCGCCGCATTACTGTTTTGCTCCTTTTTTATGGAGAATTTCCCCCACAGCCTTGCACTTTGCCCCAAAAATGTGTAAACTATACTCGTAAGGTCTTATTTGCGGCCCATCCATCTCTTATTATGTAAGGAGTATTCTATGCTGGAATTGCAACACATCAGCTACGAAACCGAAGAAAACCGTGAAATACTGCACGATATCAGCCTGACGATCCAGGACCGCTTTGTGGCCATCACCGGCCCCAATGGCGGCGGTAAATCCACCCTGGCCAAAATCATTGCCGGTATCTATACCCCCACCTCCGGCCGCATTCTGCTGGATGGCGAGGACATCACCGCCCTTTCCATCACCGAACGCGCCCGCCGGGGCATCAGCTATGCCTTTCAGCAGCCCGTGCGCTTTAAGGGTCTGCGGGTCGGCGACCTGATGAACCTGGCCGCCGGAAAGGACGCCAATATCGCCGAAGTCTGCGCCTACCTCAGCGAGGTTGGTCTTTGCGCCCGGGACTACATCGACCGGGAGCTGGACGCCAGCCTCTCCGGCGGTGAATTAAAGCGCATCGAGATCGCCATGGTGCTGGCCCGCGGCACCGCCCTTTCGGTCTTTGATGAGCCGGAAGCCGGTATCGATCTCTGGAGCTTTCAGAATCTCATCCGTGTCTTTGAAAAGATGTACGAGCAGACCCGCGGCAGCATCCTCATTATCAGTCACCAGGAACGCATCCTTAATATCGCCGATACCATCGTTCTGCTGAAAGATGGCCGCCTGGCGGAATGCGGTCCCCGGGAGGAAGTCCTCCCCCGCCTGCTGCGCAATATCGATACCGCCCCGCCGGTGTGCAGTATGCTTTCCGATCCCATCAAGGAGGTGCGCTGACCATGATTGACGAAATCCAGAAACGATTGCTGAAAGAGGTCGCCGATCTCGACAGCCTGCCGGTAGGCGCCTACAATATCCGTGCCAATGGTGCCCCCGCCGGGCGCAATACCACCGCCCACATCAATATCGTCACCAAGGCCGATAAGCCCGGTATCGATATTATCATCGCCCCCGGCACCAAAAATGAAAGCGTCCACATTCCCGTGGTGGTCAGCCAGACCGGTCTCAAGGACCTGGTCTACAATGACTTCTATATTGGTGAAAATGCCGATGTGGTCATCATTGCGGGCTGCGGCATCCACTGCGCCGGGGCCGAGGAAACCTCCCACGACGGCATCCATACCTTCCATGTGGGGAAAGGCGCCCACCTGCGCTATGTGGAAAAGCACTACGGCGAAGGCGAAGGCCGCGGCAAGCGGGTAATGAACCCCACCACCATTGTCTACCTGGAGGAAGGGGCTTCCATGGATATGGAGACCACCCAGATCGCCGGGGTGGATGACACCCTGCGCAAAACCGGCGGCACTCTGGCGGCCGGTTCCACCCTTACGGTGCACGAAAAGATCATGACCACCGGCGACCAGCACGCCATCACCGATTTTGCCATCGACTTGAACGGTGAGAACTGCAGCACCGATGTGGTAAGCCGCAGCGTGGCGCGGGACCACAGCAAGCAGGAGTTCCGCAGCAGCATCAATGGCAACAATGCCTGCGCCGGTCACAGCGAATGTGACGCCATCATCATGGATAAGGCCTGCGTCATCGCCACCCCGGCCCTTACCGCCAACCATGTTGATGCCGCCCTGATCCACGAAGCCGCCATCGGCAAGATCGCCGGGGAACAGCTCATCAAACTGATGACCCTCGGCCTGACCGAAGAGGAAGCCGAGCGGGAGATCGTCAACGGATTCCTAAAATAAACGAAGGAGGCTCATCCCATGAATATTACCGAACGCTTCTTAAAATATGTGGGCTACGGCACCAACAGCGATGAAAAGAGCGAGACCTGTCCCTCCACCCCCAATCAGCTGGTGCTGGGGGCCGCCATTGCTGAAGAACTGAAAGCCCTAGGACTTACCGATGTAGAGCAGGATGCCGATGGCTATGTTTACGGCTATCTCCCCGGCGAGGGCGAAGCCCTTGGCCTTATTGCCCACATGGATACCAGTCCCGCCGTCAGCGGCGATCACATTAAGCCCCGCATTGTCACCTACCCCGGCGGCGTACTGGAGCTGGGCACTTCCACCCTTTCCCCCACCGATTATCCCTTCCTGGAGGAATACATCGGCCAGGAGCTTATTGTCACCGATGGCGCCGCCCTGCTGGCCGCCGATGATAAAGCCGGTGTGGCGGAGATCGTTACCCTGTGCGAGTACCTGCTGGCTCACCCCGAGGTAAAGCATCGTCCCATTGCCGTCTGCTTCACCCCCGATGAGGAGATCGGCCGCGGCACCGACCGCTTCCGCATGGATCGCTTCCCTGCCAAGGAAGCCTATACCGTGGATGGCGGCAAGCTGGGCGAGATCGAGTATGAAAACTTCAATGCCGCGGCGGCGACGGTCAAGGTGCGGGGGCTCAATATCCACCCCGGTAGTGCCAAAAACAAAATGAAAAACGCGGCCCTGCTGCTGGCGGGATTTATCGGCCTGCTGCCCGCCGCCGAAACTCCCGCCCACACCGAGGGCTATGAGGGCTTCTTCCACCTCTGCGGAATGAGCGGCGATGAATCCTCCGCCGAAGCGGCCTACATCATCCGCGATCACAACCGGGAAAAGTTCGAGACCCGCAAGGTGCTCATGCAGCAAACTGCCGATTTTATGAATCAGAAATACGGTGCCGGCACCTTTACCCTGCATATGACCGATAGCTACTACAATATGAAAGAGAAGCTCACCGACCATATGTACCTGATCCATAACGCCGAAGCCGCCATGCAAAAGGCCGGTGTCACTCCCAAGATCGTCGCCATCCGCGGCGGCACCGATGGCGCCCGTCTCTCCTACGAGGGGCTCCCCTGCCCCAACCTCTCCACCGGCGGTCTCAATTTCCACTCCATCCACGAATTTATCCCCATCCGTTCGCTGGAAAAGATGGTCGAAGTTCTCCGAAACCTTGTCACCCTGTAAAAGCACAAAAATATTCCCCCTGCCGCTCCTTTCCGGGAACAGCAGGGGACATTTTTCTGCCAACCGGTACGGTTTTCCCTCCTTTTTCCCTTTCGTTGACATTCTCATTTAGTAATAGTATACTATAAGTTAGGTCTGCTATTTGTGCAAAAATACTTTTACGGAGGTCGTCATGTCCGTCAATTCCATGCCAAAAGAAAACAAAATGGGGACAATGCCGGTCAAAAAGCTCATTTTTAATATGGCCCTGCCGCTCATCATCTCCATGCTCATCCAGGCCCTTTATAATATCGTCGATAGCATCTTCGTCTCCCGCATCAGCGAGGATGCTCTCACCGCCGTTTCGCTGGTCTTCCCCGTTCAGAACCTCATGATCGCCTTTGCCACCGGCACCGGCGTGGGTATGAACGCCCTGCTTTCCCGCCGCCTGGGCGAGAAAAACCGCGAGGCCGCCGAGGAAGTCGCCAATGTCGGCCTGCTGCTTTCCATCTGCACCGCCATGGTATTCGCGCTGTTCGGGGTTTTCGGCTCTCAGCTCTACTTCTCCATGCAGAAGGGTGTTTCCCCCATCATCGCGGAATACGGCGCCCAGTATCTTTCCATCGTCTGCATCGGCTCCATCGGCATCTTTGTGGAGATCACCACCGAGCGGATGCTGCAGGGCACCGGCCAAACCCTCATCACCATGTTCATTCAGGGCATCGGCGCCATCATCAATATCATCCTCGATCCCATCATGATCTTCGGCCTCCTCGGCTGCCCTGCCATGGGCGTCCGGGGCGCTGCCTATGCTACCATCATCGGTCAATTGGTCGCCGCAGTGCTTGGCATTGTCCTCAATCAAAAGCACAATACCGATGTCCGTGTCAATCTCAAAAAGATCCGTTTCAATTTTCCCCTCATCGGCGAAATCTATTCCATCGGCTTCCCTTCCATTTTGATGACCGCCATCGGCTCGGTCACCACCTACCTCATGAATCAGATCCTGCTGGCGTTCAGCACCACCGCTTCGGCGGTCTACGGTGTCTACTTCAAGCTCAACAGCTTTTTCTTTATGCCGCTCTTCGGCCTCAATAATGCCGTTGTTCCCATCGTCGCCTACAATTACGGTGCCCGCAACCGCGGCCGCATCCATCAGGCCATCCGCACCTCCACCATCACCGCTGTCACCATCATGCTGCTGGGCTGGGCCGCATTCTTCTTCCTGCCGGTGCCGCTGCTCCGCCTGTTCGATGCCTCCGAAGCCATGATCGCCATCGGCATCCCGGCCTTCCGCATCACCTCCTTCACCTACCCGCTGGCCGCTGTCAGCATCGTTGCCAGCAGCGTGTTCCAGGCCCTGGGTAAAAGCATATACAGCATGCTGGTCTCGCTGGGCCGTCAGCTCATCGTACTCATCCCAGTGGCGTACCTGTTCTCCCTCACCGGTGTGCTGGATGATGTCTGGCTCGCCTTCCCCATCGCGGAGGTCGTCTGCCTTATTTCCTCGCTGTTCTTCCTCAAAAAAGTCCTCCACCGGCTGGATGACTTCCCGCAGTAATATTTATGGTTTCTTAGCGCTCGATAAATTTTCTTCACATAAAGCAGCACAAATCCCCCCCTATTTGTGTATTTTCTCCCTGTTGTCGAAAATTTTATCGGTTTTCCTGTGTGCATTTGTCAGTTTTTTAGTCTTGACAGCATCAAACTAAAGCGCTAAAATGGCAGCATCAAAGATCAATTCACCCCAAGCGGTGAAGGAAAGGAGCCCCGGCATGATGAAGTTCGTTACCGCTCATCAGAATCATCACTTCGCTTCTGCATGCACAGAGGCTTCTTCTGCCTGCGTCGCTTCTGCCAGCTCTGCCAATATCGTCATTATTATGGGCGCCATGGTTATGGCGTCCATTTTTGTTGCCGTCATTATTAGCCTGCTGGGCATTATTCGACTGCCCCTGCTGATTATGATGCCGTTCATATTGGCCGTTCTTGGAATGAATTTGCGATAACTGTTCCCGATACAGTAAGCGGTTCTGCCAAACGGCGGGGCCGTTTTTTGTATATATGTTCTAAATTAGCAAAAGCAAAGGAGTAAAACAAAATGAAAAAGTTTCTGTGTATGATGATGGCCGTTCTCATGGTTCTGGCCATGGCCGCCTGCGGCGGCGAACCCGCCAACAACGGCGGCAATGATACCCCCGACGCCACCACTGTCAAGATCGGCGGCATCGGCCCCCTCACCGGCGCCTATGCCAACTACGGTCTGTCCGAAAAGAACGGCGCTGAACTGGCCGTCAAGGAGATCAACGAGGCTGGCGGCATTGCCGGCAAGCAGATCGAACTCAGCTATCAGGATTCTCAGGGCGAGTCCGAAAGCGCTGTCAATGCCTATGGCAAGCTGATGGACTGGGGCATGGAGGTTTCCCTCGGCTGCGTTCTCTCCGGTGAGAATGCCTCCGTTGTTGCCGCTGCCCGTGATGATGATGTCCTGCTGATCACCCCCTCCGGCTCCGCCGATAAGTGCATCGATGGCAACGATAAGGCTTTCCGCGTCTGCTTCTACGATTCCTATCAGGGCGCTGCCGCTGCCCAGTACATCAAGGATAACAACATGGTCGATACCGTCGGCATCCTGTACCAGAGCGATAACGACTACTCGGTCGGCCTTTACAATGCCTTTGTCGCCAAGTGCGGCGAGCTGGGCATCAACATCGCCGAGACCCAGACCTTCACCGCCTCCACCAGCACCGATTTCTCCACGCAGGTCAATGCGCTGGTTTCCTCCGGCGTCAAGCTGGTATTCATCCCCTTCTATGCGGAGGAAGCCTCTACCTTCCTCACCCAGGCCCGCGGTAAGTTCGCCGATGGCGTTTACTTCTTCGGTGCCGATGGTCTGGACGGCATCCTCGGCAAGGTCGCACAGGACCCCACCATCGCCAATAACGTGCTGATGCTCACCCCCTTCTCCGCCGATAACCCCGCCGAGAATGTACAGAGCTTCGTTGCGAAGTACAAGGAAGCCTACGGCGCCACCCCCGACCAGTTCGCTGCCGATGCCTATGATGCCGTCTATGTCATCAAGGCTGCCGTAGAAAAGGCCGGCTCCACCAGCGGCGCGGCACTCGCTTCCGCTCTTACCTCCCTCACCGTCGAGGGTGTTACCGGCGTCATGACCTGGACCGCCGATGGCAACACCAATAAGCCCGCCAGCGCTATCCTCTACTACGATGGTGTCGGCACCCTGTTCGATTCTCAGGATTAATTCATTAAGCTATCTTCATTCTTCATTTTTCTTTCTTATCTCTATCTCCTCAAAGCGGCTCCCTCCGGGCAGGTCTCCTGTCCGGAGGAGCAAGCCTACTTATTAAAGGATTGAACTTACCATGACTCACTTTATCCAAACCTTAATCAGCGGACTCAGTCTGGGCAGCATTTACGCCCTCATCGCGCTGGGCTACACCATGGTGTACGGCATCGCCAAGATGCTGAACTTTGCCCACGGCGATATCATCATGATCGGCGCTTACGCCGGCATCATCGCCGTTGCGCAGATGGGCCTGCCGCCCCTCATCGCCGTGCTGCTCAGCATCCTTATCTGTGCGCTGCTCGGCGTCCTCATCGAATTTTTGGCCTATAAGCCGCTGCGCCAGGCGCCGCCCCTCAGCGTGCTCATCACTGCCATCGGTGTCAGCTACTTTTTGCAGAACCTCGCCCTGATCCTTTTCGGTTCCCAGCAGAAGGCCTATCCCACCATTGTGCAGTTGGGCCAGGTCACCATCGGCAGCGTCACCATCGATGGTGTCACCATCCTTACCCTGCTGGTCACCGCGCTCATCATGGTGGTGCTTTCCTTCTTCATCAACCGCACCCGTATGGGCAAGGCCATGCGGGCCGTCAGCGAGGATAAAGCCGCCGCGGCGCTCATGGGCATCAGCGTCAATCGCACCATTTCCATTACCTTCGCCATCGGCTCGGCGCTGGCCGCTGTCGCCAGCATCTTCTATGGCATGTCCTATGTCTACATCAAGCCCACCACCGGCGCCATGCCCGGCATCAAGGCCTTTACGGCAGCCGTATTCGGCGGTATCGGCTCGGTGCCCGGCGCCATGCTGGGCGGCATCCTGCTCGGCATCATCGAGCAGCTCTCCAAAACCTATATTTCCACCCTCTGGGCAGATGCCATCGTCTTTGGCGTTCTGGTCCTGGTCCTGGTGGTCAAGCCCACCGGCCTCTTGGGTAAAACAATGAATGAGAAGGTGTAAGAAGATGAAACAGAAAAAATTCAAATTTTCCGGCGATCTTCTGACCTTCATCCTGGTCGCAGCGGTTTACGCTGTGGTCGCCTACCTGCTGTATGGCGGCAGTCTCACCCGCCAGTTCTCCAATATGATCATCCCCATTTCGGTCTACATCGTGCTGGCGGTCTCGCTCAATCTCGTTGTCGGCCTTTTGGGGGAACTCTCCCTGGGCCACGCCGGGTTCATGTCGGTGGGTCTTTTCTCCGGCTGTCTTTTGTCCATCGCCCTGGTGGATGTCCTCCCCATGGCGGTCCGCCTGCCTCTTTCCATGGTCGTTGGCGGCCTGGTAGCGGCGCTCTTTGGCCTTGCGGTCGGTCTGCCCGCCTTGCGGCTCAGGGGCGACTATCTTGCCATTGTCACCCTGGCCTGCGGCGAGATCATCAAGAACATCATCACCAATCTTGATTTTACCGGCGGCGCTTTGGGCCTCAATACCAACCCCATCTATTCCAATGCAAAAAAGCTCCTGCCCTACGCTGTCATATTGGTGCTGCTCACCGTTCTTGTCATGATGAACCTCAAGCGCTCCAAGCAGGGCCGCGCCATCATGGCCATCCGGGATAACCGCATCGCCGCCGAATCGGTCGGCATTGATGTTACCCGCTACAAGCTCATGGTTTTCATGCTGGCCGCGTTCTTCGCGGGGGCAGCCGGCGTGCTGTACGGCCACTTCTTCGCCAATGTCAAGGCAGCCACCTTCGATTACAACATGTCCATCGAGATCCTGGTCATCGTGGTACTGGGCGGCATGGGCAGCATCCCCGGCTCTATCATCGCCGCCATTGTGCTTACCGCCCTGCCGGAGGCCATGCGTGAGTTTGCCGATTACCGGATGCTTCTCTATGCCATCGTCCTCATCATCGTCATGCTGGCCACCAATAATCCCACCATGAAGGAATTTTTCCACCGCATCTCCCCGGCCGAGGTCCTGCGCCGCGCCAAAAAGAAAAAGGCCAAATCTTTGCAGAAGGAGGGCGCTTAAATGTCTGTCAAGACCCACAATAAAACCAAGCTGGTCCCGGTCAACCGCAGCGTTGCCCTCCTGCCGGAGCGCGACGCCTCCATCAGCCCCATCCTGGAGTGCATTGATCTCGGCGTGACCTTCGGCGGACTGAAAGCAGTCGACAACTTCGATATCACCATCGGCCGCACCGAGATTGCTGGGCTCATCGGCCCCAACGGTGCCGGTAAGACCACCATCTTCAATCTGCTCACCAAGGTCTATCAGCCCACCCACGGCACCATCCTGCTGGATGGCAAGGATATCCACGGCATGACCACCGCGCAGGTCAACCGCGCCGGCATCGCCCGTACCTTCCAGAATATCCGCCTGTTTTCGGAGCTGACGGTGGAGGAAAACATCACCGTCGCCATGAGCAGCCAGATCAAGTACAATATGGCCAGCGGCATCTTCCGCCTGCCCTCCTTCTGGAAAGGCGAGCGCATCGCCCACGAGCGCGCCATGGAGCTGCTCTCCATCTTCCACATGGAGCAGTTTGCGAATGCCAAGGCAGGCAGCCTGCCCTACGGCGCCCAGCGCCGACTGGAGATCCTGCGTGCCCTGGCTACCAACCCCTGCCTGCTGCTGCTGGATGAGCCCGCCGCGGGCATGAACCCCTCCGAAACAGCCGAGCTGATGGAAAACATTCGCACCATCCGCGATACCTTCAAGATCGCCGTGCTCCTCATCGAGCACGATATGAGCCTTGTTATGAATATCTGCGAGGGTATCGCGGTGCTCAGCTTCGGCCGCATCATCGCCAAGGGCTCCCCGGAAGATATCCAGTCCGATCCCAAGGTCATCGAGGCCTACCTGGGCCGTAAAAAGGAGGCGTAACCCATGAGTGAAATGCTGAAAGTCAGTGATCTCCATGTCTATTACGGCAGCATCCACGCTGTTAAGGGCGTTTCCTTCGAGGTCCACGAGGGCGAGGTCGTCACCCTCATCGGTGCCAACGGCGCCGGTAAATCCACCATTCTGAATACTGTTTCGGGGCTTCTGCATCCCCGCTCCGGCTCCATCCTCTTTCACGGAAAAGACCTGCACGGCGTCCCCGCCCACAAGCTGGTGGGCATGGGCCTGGCCCAGGTCCCGGAGGGCCGCCATGTCTTTTTGCAGATGACGGTGCAAGAAAACCTGGAGATGGGCGCTTTTTCCCAGCCCTCCTCCGGCATTGAGGCGGACCTGGAAAGCGTTTATCAGCGCTTCCCTCGCCTGCTGGAACGCCGTAAACAGATCGCCGGTACCCTTTCCGGCGGCGAGCAGCAGATGCTGGCCATGGGCCGCGCCTTGATGAGCCACCCCAAGCTGCTCATGCTGGATGAACCCTCCATGGGTCTTGCGCCCATCCTGGTGGAGCAAATCTTCGGAATCATCCGGGAGCTGCACGCTTCCGGCACCACCATCCTCCTGGTCGAACAGAACGCTCAGGCCGCCCTGGAGGTCGCTGACCGGGCCTATGTCCTGGAAACCGGCCGCATCGTTCTTTCCGGTACCGGCGCCGAGCTGATGGCCAGCGATCAGGTGCAAAAGGCCTACCTCGGCGGTTAATTTGCCATCCTTACTCCTTTTTTATATGAATCATTCCCGGCGGGTGTATCATGCAGCACCTACCGGGAATGATTTTTTGTCTTGATTTTACTTGTTGCGGCAGGTCCCTGCCACGGCCCTTTTCCTTCTCCGCCAGTCCCTGCCGCATCCGGGATACGGCCCGCAGGGCC
>OJNW01001270.1_pt1 | contig 12261 bp, 7 predicted proteins | sample 1597951 | NCBI WGS metagenome assembly OJNW01 (sample SAMN01915212, study PRJEB22387) | human gut metagenome | isolation source: stool | host: Homo sapiens | place: USA | reverse complement strand
TACTCGTTTCGGATATGGTTTTGCACGTTCCGGACGATATGTGTCGTCTGCTTTCGGTTTACCACCCGGCCATCCGGTAATGGTGTGCTGCAGGTCGTTGAATATCTTGATATTTACGTTATAAGCAGATCCGAAGAGGGCAAGCAGCTCGCTCAAGCCATTTTCGTTGTAATCTTTATTAGTCAGTTTCAGGATTGGTTTGCCGGTCAATTGGCACAGCCACACGATTGCGCTACGGATCAGTTTGTCATTCCATTCGCAGGAAGTGACCAGCCATGGACGTTGAATGCGTGTCAGGTTGGAAGCTGCTGACAGGTCGATAGCTACATGTGCATTGTTGTGGGTCTGTAAGTAAGATGCCGGAATGGTATCTGTTACGTTACCTTCTACACACTCTTTCACCATGTGGGCTTTTTCTTCACCCCATGCCAACAAATAGATTTTCTTAGCAGCAAGAATTGTGGCTACACCCATCGTAATAGAACTGATAGGAGTGTTGTCGATGGTGCCGAATATCTTGGATGCTTCGTTGCGTGAACCGCTATCCAGCAAAATCAGTCGGGTGGTGGAGTTCAGGCGTGACCCCGGTTCGTTGAAGGCTATATTACCTACACGGCCGATGCCTAACAGGGCGATATCGATACCACCGAAGCTTTCGATGCGCTGTTCGTACAGGCGGCAGTATTCAAAGATGGTATCTTTGGCAATCGTACCGTCCGGAGTAAAGATATTCTGTTTATCGATATCTACATGATCGAGGAACATCTCTTTCAACGCATTGAAATTACTGTTGATTGCATCTTGAGACAACGGATAGTATTCGTACATGTTGAATACAATTACGTTACGGAAACTGAGTCCCTCTTCTTTGTGCATGCGAATTAATTCGGCATATACGCTGCGCGGAGAATTTCCACCCGGCAATGCCAGTACGCAGAAACGTCCTGCTTTCTGTTTATCACGAATAACCTGTGCTATTTCGCAAGCGATATGATTTGCACCTTCTTCTACAGATTCATAGATGTCTGTAGGAATTTTCTCTAATCGGGTCAATACCGATCTCTCGAATGCATTCTCTGGTCTGTAATACCTGGGGGAGACCCTGTTGAGAGTAATCTGAGAACTAAGATTTGTCTTCATAAGTTTGTTATTAATTAAGTTTGACTGAGTCTTTGTCGTTATTGGAAACTCTGAACAAATATATATAAAAACAATCAACTATGCGATAAGGTTGACAGGGAAATTAAATTAAAATCTTTTTTTACCTATAAATAGGGAGGAGGGAACGATAAATGATGGGAGATAAACGATGAACGGTTTTGAACAATGAGCGATAAGTAACAGGCGATAAATAACAAACGATTAACGGGCTGCACCGGCACAGCCTGTTAATCGTTATCGCTCAAAAACGTTTATCGTTTAGAACAGGGTATTTGTTTCAGGTACCAACTTACCCATGGCCCATACGGCTCTTACGTTGAGGTCTTCGTCCAGTACCAGAATATCGGCATCCTTACCTTTTTGCAAGGAACCTTTGCGATCATATACCCCCATGATGCGTGCCGGAGTTTCGGAAGCCATGCGAACTGCATCTTCCAGTGGGATCTCTGCTTTCTGCACAACGGTGCGGATCAGGCGGTCCATGGTGGCGACACTTCCCGCCAAAGCAGAATGGTCGGCCAGTTTGCAGACTCCGTCTTCGATAATTACGCGCGGGTCGAAAGCCTCTTTGCTATCACTATCGGCACATGCAAGGGCATCGGTGATCAGACAGGTTCTTTCCACACCTTTTATTTTATATACGAGTCTCAGGATCGTAGGGGGGACGTGAATACCGTCGGCTACTACTTCTACTGTCATGTCATCCAACAGATAAATGCTTTCGACTGTACCTTCGTACTTGTACTCTCTGCGTTTGTGGAAGCCGGGCATTGCATTATAGAAGTGGGTTGCATGAGTGTATCCGGCTTCATAAGCTGTACGGATATCTTCAAATTCGGCTTGTGTATGTGCTACGGAAGGCAGTATGCCTTTGGCAGCAATATATTTACCGAATTGCATGGCTCCCGGGAGTTCCGGAGCAGCATCCCAACGCTTGATGCAATGATACTGTTCTACGATCGGAATGTATTCATTCGGATCAGGATTTTTAATGTTTTCCGGAATTTGTCCTCCTGCCATTTTCATGTTCAGGTAATGACCTTCGAGGTGCAGTCCCAGGATAGGGCTGTTTTTCTCTTCTATCAACTTGGTACAGGTTTCTGCAGCTTGTTGAATCATGGGGACTGTAGATGATGACAGTGTGGGGAAGATACTTGTTGTGCCATGTTTCATGTGAGTATGGACCGCTGCCCGGAAAGCATCTTCCGTACATTCCATAAAGTCGCGGCCTCCACCACAATGCACGTGGATTTCTACTCCACCGGGGACTACATACATACCTTTGACGTCAATAAGTTCAGCTCCGATAACGGCCAGATCGCAGTTTGTGACTTCTAAAATCTTATTGTCTCTGATAAGCACGGAACCGTCTTTCATCCATCCTTGGGGGGTGAGTATACGTGCATTAATTAATTGGGTTAACATTCGTGTTATGAGTTAAATTAGGGTTTGTTTTTTGGTACAATAAATTGATTGTCTGGCAAAATTAGATACTTTTTTGCATTTATATACTATAATTCAAGAGATATTTTTAGTAAATACGGAAATTTAGGCTTGGATATTTAGTAAAGGAGAAAGGGGTCTGCATCTTTCCAGCAAGGGAATTTATGACGAAAAGTAGTGAGGGCTTCCAGGCTAAGTTCAATGGTTTGTATTTTTTCTTCCGAATCGGGAGTTCCTGCCAGGTTTTCTCCTTTAGGTCCATATAAAGCGGAATACCCCGGATAACAGAGCCCGTTGCCGTCCTGTCCTATACGGTTCACACCGCATACATAACATTGATTTTCAATGGCACGTGCGCATAATAATGTATTCCATGCCTGAATACGTGGAGTCGGCCAACTGGCTACATATATAAGGAGGTCATATTCATTGTTCACATTCCTGCTCCAGACAGGAAAGCGGAGGTCGTAACATACCTGCAGGCAGATATTCCAACCATTGTAGGGAATGATCACTTTCCGGCTGCCTGCCGAAAAATGTTCCGCTTCGTGTCCCATGCGGAAGAGGTGGCGTTTGTCATAGTAAAATTCCTGTCCATCGGGAGTGATCAGGAAAGCCCGGTTATAATAAGAACCTTGTTCTTCACAAATGAAACTCCCGGCCAATGACAAATGAAATTCTATGGCATAATTTTTGAGACTCCGGAGCGTGGTACCGGAAACCGGTTCGGCTAATAGCCGGCTGTTCATGCTGAATCCTGTTGTAAACATCTCCGGTAAAACAACAATCTCCGTTGTTCCGCGAAGAGGTGATAGCTTTTCGCGGAGCAAACGGAGATTTTCCTGTTTATTTTCCCAGATAATATCTGTCTGTACAATCGAGATTTTCATGAATAATCATTCAACGTCTCCAATGGAGAAGTTCTCGGGATGTTTTCCCTTGAAATCTTTGAAATAAAGTTTTATTTCACGCATATCCTTTTCAATGTCTCCGCTGGGCATGATTGCTTTGGTGGAGGTAACTGTTTTCGTATTGTAATCGATTCCGATCAGCACAATAGGGACTTGCGCTTTCAATGCGATGTAGTAGAATCCTTTTTTCCAGTTGGGGTTGCGTTTACGGGTTCCTTCGGGAGTGATTGCAAGATGAAACTTAGGTCTTTTGGCAAAGACCTCTGCCATTTGTTCTACCAGTGAGCTTTTGCGTCCTCGATTTACGGGAATGCCGCCTACGGCCTTGAACAAGATTCCTAAAGGAAAGAAAAACCACTCTTTTTTCATCATGAAACTGGTTTTACGGCCTATCGCTCCATAAAACAGTTTACCGATAAAGAGGTCCATATTCGTTGTATGAGGTGCCGCACAGATTACACATTTATCATAGTTCGGTACCGTTACATTGGTTTTCCACCCCAACAGGTGATAGTAGATAAAGCTATATATTGCTTTCTTCATTCTTAATTCAGTTTCGCGATAGCGTCGATGATTTCATTTACCTTTGCATTGAAGTCCGAACGGAATTTTTTGTAGAATCCTTTCACGTTACCCGGTTCTGTATGACTGATTCGACTGATGAATTCATCTTGCATTTTCATAATTTCCACCATCAACTCGTCAGCTTTCTTTTTGTCGGTACCCGGTATAAACTTACTGTTGATCAGACACTCTGAAAATAATTCACCTGCGATATAATTTACGTTTTTTTTAAGTTCTCTTCTCTTTGCCATTATTCCAAATGTTTTATGTGAGGATATAGAAAATATTTTCGGTGAAGATAATGACTTTCTTTGGTTCTGAGTAATAAATTTGAAATAATTAAATAAATCCGTGCTCTGTCTGTCCGGTTGTCCGGTCGTCTGAGAAGGGACCGAAATAGGGTGTAGCCATCCGCAAGGCAGAGCTACACCCTATTGTCCGGATGGCTACACCCTTTGCTTCATAAGGCTACACCCTATCGGGATACGGGTTAAGTTTCTTAAAAAGAGAATCCTAAATTTACGTAGAATCCCACGTCTTTGGATTGATTGGAATATCCTAATGAAGCTTCCAACGGACCGAACATACTGTCCAGGCCGTATCCGATACTGCAACCGTAAATCCGGTTACCTTTCAGGATTTTGAAAAAATTGTCATCACTCAAGGCGAAATTTCCGGCCAACGTGATATAATGTTTGCTACCCATGCGTTGGCGTAGTTTCAAGGAAGCCACGGCAACGGAATTGTGAGTTAGTTCTATATTGTAAATTCCTGCAAACGGGAGTTGTTGAGGAAGGTAACGGCCGAATACATCGCCTCCTAACGCATTTTCATAAGCATAAGGGATCTCTTGGCCGATCAATACCCTGCCATAAAGTGCCGGGATCAATGTCAGGCGGTTACTTATGGAGAATACACTTTCCCAGGAAGCACTGAGTGCAGAGAAGGGGGCATGTCCGTTATATCGGGCAAAGTTGTCTGTGTACAGCGAATAAGCTCCGGAGAAGTTACTTCCCTTAGATGGAAAATACCCTTTGTCGAAAGTGTTGTAACGTAATTGTGCAAAATAGCTGATGAAATATTCGGAATTGACATTCATCGTAAATTCCGGTTTCTTGAAGAGGAAATCTTTGTATTTGAAATACTCGATTCGTGCTCCGAACCCAAACCGAAAGTTTTTATACCATACATCCGAAAATCCAAACTCACCGGAATGATATTTGTAAGTAGTGTTATAGGCACGGTCACCATGATCGTAAATGTTGATGTCATTGTATTGGAACATGTACGAAAAGTTGACGTTTCGTTGTTGCATCGGCTCCAATGTATAGTCTACCCGTGCCATGTATCGTTTGCCCAATCGCCCGGTGACGGAGACTTTGGAGGGAATATGAGTCTTTAACTGTGCCGTAGCGTTTATTAATAATGAAGCTATCTCTTCCGAGTCGAACCGGATGCCTACATTAATCGTTTTCTCGTACTTTTTCTCTAGCAGGAAGTTTAGTTTGTAACCTTCGGGAGTATCGGTCAGTGTATAACTGGCATTTGAGTAAGACTGGTTTCCACGCAGGATGAACAGTGCCTGCTCAATCTGACGCATGCTGATTCTGCTGTTTTCTTGCAGTTTACATTTCTTCATTAACCATTTCTTATCGTTTTCTTCTACATCGGAGAAGGTGATTTCTTTCACATGCAGGGTCCGGTCCTTTGAGAACATGGTATAAGGGCCGTGCGATTGGGGTACGAACGTGTCTGCAATGCCGATTTTCTTTTTGAGAGCGAGCAGAGAAGCCCATTGCTTGCGGGCTGCTACTTCTCCCCGGTGCATCAGGGAGTCGATGGCTACAGGAGTAAAACTGGCCGAGGAATATCCTTCTACATTTACCTTTATATAAGTATCGGTCAGGCCGACATTGCTTTGATGGTTGTTTTTAGTTGTCAGGTCGATGATTTGAGAGAGTATGTCCGGAGCGCTGTTTAGTTTGTCGATTCCTTTCAGATTGTTTTGTACATCTACCCCGATGATGATATCCGCACCCATCGATCTGGCCACATCTACAGGGTAGTTGTTGATCATGCCGCCGTCAATCAGGATCATACTATCCTTCCGTACCGGGGTGAATACTCCCGGAATAGCCATACTGGCCCGCATAGCTGTGGCAAGTATTCCATTGTGGAACACAATCTGTTCGCCATTTACGATATTTTGTGAAACGCAGGCAAAGGGGATGGGAAGTTTGTTGAAATCTACGGAATCGTGATATCCCACTGTCAGTTCCGTAAAAAGATTGGCCAGATTTTGTCCTTTTATGATGCCACCTGAAACTGCATCTTTGGGACTTTTGGTAAACGGAAACGAAAAAACATATTTTTCTGACTTTTCACGTTCATTGAGTGACATGGCGCTACGTTTCACCCGGTCGCTCAGTAAGAACATCCAGTCCTGTTTGCGCACCATGCTGTCCAATTGCTGAGGAGTATATCCGATAGAGTATAATCCGCCGATAATGGATCCCATACTGGTACCTACTATATAATCGATCGGAATGCCGGCTTCTTCTATGACTTTCAGTGCCTGGATATGTGCTACCCCTTTTGCACCTCCTCCACTGAGTACCACTCCGACTTTTTTACGTTCTTGTGCCAGAGCGGGGAGTGCCAGAAAAAGTACCGGTAACAGAACTAATATCAATGACAAATGTTTTTTCATTATAGTGTTATTATGAATGTTACTACAAATTTATACTATTATTTGATAAATAAGTAGCGAATGCCATTAAAAGTGAAAGTTATGGAACTTATGCAGAAAAGAATTATCTTTGCGGCCCTTTTGTGGAATTATTCTACACTAATGGGCATAATTCCACACTTTTAACGAATGGCAGCTAAGTTCGGTAAATCATTAAAATTGCCTTTGTAAGACGTATGGAGGCGCTTTTAGTTGAAAAGATCGGTTCAGGTATAATTTGGTATCTGATTTGTAAAGTAGCTAATAAAGGATAAGTTAATTTTAATAATACAAACAAGCATGAGACTGTTTTTTACGAGAAAAGAGCTAAAACTGAGGAGAAAAAGAACAATTGCAGGCATCGTCTGTTTGGCTTTGGTGGCAGGCATTTACTGGATTCTGACACGACCACATAAAGTAGAGCCGGAAGTGCCGACTGTGATTGTAGAGCCCGCAGAAAGGGATAATGTAGAGATTTTCGGTGAGTATGTGGGGCGCATACGTGCACAACAATTTGTGGAAGTGCGGGCCCGTGTGGAGGGGTATCTGGAAAGTATGCTCTTTGCCGAGGGAACGTATGTGAATAAAAATCAGGTGCTTTTTGTGATCAATCAGGATCAATATCGTGCAAAGGCAGATAAAGCACGGGCACAACTGAAAAAAGATGAAGCACAGGCATTGAAAGCAAAGCGGGATTTGGAGCGTATCAAGCCTTTGTATGCCCAGAATGCGGCCAGCCAGTTAGATCTGGACAATGCGGAGGCGGCCTATGAAAGTGCGGTGGCAACCGTTGCCATGAGTGAGGCGGACTTGGCGCAGGCAGAGTTGGAGTTGGGTTATACATTGGTCCGTTCGCCGTTGTCCGGACACATCAGCGAACGTAATGTGGATTTGGGGACACTGGTGGGACCGGGTGGAAAATCGCTTTTGGCTACAGTTGTGAAGAGTGATACGGTGCTGGTGGACTTCAGCATGACTGCTCTGGATTATCTGAAGAGCAAAGAACGTAATATCAATATCGGTCAGCAGGACTCTTCCCGTTCCTGGCAGCCGAACATCACCATTACCTTAGCGGATAATACGGTATACCCTTATAAAGGATATGTGGATTTTGCCGAACCTCAGGTAGATCCGCAGACCGGTACTTTTTCGGTAAGAGCGGAGATGCCGAACCCGAAACAGGTATTGCTTCCGGGACAGTTTACGAAGGTAAAGCTGCTCTTGGATGTACGTGAAGGAGCCATCGTTGTACCGCATAAAGCAGTGACTATCGAGAAAGGCGGAGCATATATTTATGTGATGCGCAGAGATTCTACGGCAGAGAAACGGTTCATTGAGTTGGGACCTGAATTTGGTAATAAACTCGTTGTGGAGAGAGGTCTGGGTGCAGGTGAAGAAGTAGTGGTGGAAGGGTATCACAAGCTGACACCGGGAATGAAAGTGAGAGCCACTTTACCCCAGCCGTCAGCTGAGAAAAAAGAGACTGAGTGATTCCCTTTTCCTGAGATAGATAAAAACGTATAATTTAAAAGAAACTCTTCCTCCCTCTCGTTGGGAGAGGGGCGGGGTGAGACCTTACTGAATATGAAAGTTAGTTTTTTTATAGATAGACCTGTTTTCTCGATCGTTATCTCGATACTGATAGTCATCATCGGCATCATCGGACTGACCATGTTGCCTGTCGACCAGTATCCGCAGATCACTCCTCCGGTAGTGAAGATCAGTGCCTCTTATCCGGGAGCCAGTGCGCTTACGGTTTCGCAGGCTGTAGCAACTCCCATCGAACAGGAGATTAACGGAACACCGGGTATGCTTTATATGGAGTCGAACAGTTCCAATTCCGGAGGCTTCTCGGCAACGGTTACTTTTGATGTTTCTGCCGATCCGGACCTGGCCGCTGTAGAAATTCAGAACCGGGTGAAGCTGGCGGAAAGCCGTTTGCCGGCTGAAGTTATTCAAAACGGAATTTCAGTTGAAAAGCAGGCGCCCAGCCAGTTGATGACCCTTACATTGATGTCGTCCGATCCGAAATTTGACGAAATCTATTTGAGTAATTTTGCGACGATTAATGTACTCGATGTAATCCGCCGTATTCCGGGAGTAGGACGTGTGTCGAATATCGGTAGCCGTTATTATGCCATGCAAATCTGGGCAGAACCGGATAAATTGGCTAACTTCGGGCTGACTGTGCAGGATTTGCAGAATGCTTTGAAGGATCAGAATCGTGAATCGGCTGCCGGTGTACTTGGGCAGCAACCGGTGAAGGGGCTCGATGTGACAATCCCTATCACTACGCAGGGACGTCTTTCTACTGTAGAACAATTCGAAAATATTGTGATTCGTGCCAATACAAATGGCTCTATCATTCGTTTGCGCGATGTGGCACGAGTTTCACTGGAAGCCTCATCATATAGTACGGAGAGTGGCATCAATGGTAAGAATGCTGCCGTTCTGGGAATTTATATGCTTCCGGGCGCTAACGCAATGGAAGTAGCGAAAAGTGTAAAAGAGGCGATGGATGAAATCAGTAAAAACTTCCCTGAAGGGCTGAGCTATGAGGTTCCGTTCGATATGACGACTTATATTTCCGAGTCTATTCATGAAGTTTATAAGACCTTGTTTGAAGCATTGATCCTGGTAGTACTCGTCGTTTATCTTTCTTTGCAGAGTTGGCGGGCTACGTTGATTCCGATTGTTGCCGTTCCTATTTCACTGATCGGCACATTTGGTTTCATGCTGATTTTCGGTTTCTCGCTGAACATATTGACATTGCTCGGGTTGATTCTTGCCATCGGTATTGTGGTGGATGATGCTATTGTAGTGGTGGAAAATGTAGAGCGTATTATGGAGGAAGAGAAGTTGCCGCCGTATGAAGCTACCAAGAAAGCCATGAATGGATTGGCAGGTGCGTTGATTGCTACCTCGCTGGTACTTTGTGCCGTATTTGTGCCGGTGAGCTTCCTCAGCGGAATTACGGGCCAACTTTACCGCCAGTTTACTATTACCATCGCTGTATCCGTACTGATTTCGACTGTTGTGGCGCTGACTCTGAGTCCGGTCATGTGTTCGCTGATTCTGAAACCGGACAATGGCAAAAAGAAGAACATTGTTTTCCGTAAAATCAACCATTGGTTGAACGTGGGCAATCATAAATATGTAATCGCTATCCGTAGGGTAATCGGTAATCCGCGTCGTGTATTGGCCGGTTTCGGAGTGGTGCTTATTGGTATTTTGTTGATTCACCGGCTGATTCCGACAAGTTTCCTTCCGGTGGAAGACCAAGGATACTTCAAGATAGAGTTGGAATTGCCAGAAGGTGCTACGCTGGAACGTACCCGGGAGGTGACGGATCGTGCCATCACTTATCTGGAAAAGAATCCGTATATAGCCTATGTACAGAATGTTACCGGAAGCAGTCCCCGTGTAGGTAGCAATCAGGCTCGTAGTGAATTGACTGTTATCTTGAAGCCGTGGGAAGACCGCAAGGATACGTCAATTGATGAGATTATGTCAAACGTCCGTCACGACCTGAGTGAGTATCCGGAGTGTAAAGTCTATCTTTCTACTCCTCCTGTTATTCCCGGTTTGGGAACCTCGGGTGGTTTTGAGATGCAACTGGAGGCTCGTGGCGAGGCTACTTTCGAAAATTTGGTGCAGGCGGCGGATACGCTGATGTATTATGCCTCTCAGCGCAAAGAGTTGACGGGACTTTCTTCTTCACTTCAGTCGGATATTCCACAGCTTTATTTCGATGTGGACCGTGATAAAGTGAAGATGCTAGGTGTGCCTTTGGCGGATGTTTTTTCAACAATGAAAGCTTATACCGGTTCGGTTTATGTAAATGACTTCAATATGTTCAACCGTATCTATAAGGTATACATTCAGGCTGAGGCACCCTATCGGGAACATAAGGACAATATTAACTTGTTCTTTGTGAAGGCTTCCAACGGGGCTATGATTCCGCTGACTTCTTTGGGAAACGCATCATATACTACGGGTCCCGGCAGCATTAAACGTTTCAATATGTTTACTACGGCCGTTATTCGTGGAGCAGCTGCACAGGGATATAGTTCCGGACAGGCGATGGAAATCATGGAGCAGATTGCCCGTGACCATCTTCCCGATAATATCGGTCTTGAATGGAGTGGCCTTTCTTATCAGGAGAAGCAGGCGGGAGGTCAGACTGGTATGGTGATGGCATTGGTATTCCTGTTCGTATTCCTCTTCCTTGCTGCCCAATACGAAAGTTGGACGGTGCCTATTGCCGTGTTGCTCTCTTTACCTGTTGCCGCTTTGGGAGCCTATTTAGGAGTCTGGGTTTGCGGATTGGAGAACGATGTCTATTTCCAGATTGGTCTGGTAATGCTGGTGGGACTTGCCGCTAAGAACGCGATTTTGATTGTAGAGTTTGCAAAAGTGCAGGTAGATAAAGGTGAAGACTTGGTGCAATCGGCCATATACGCAGCCAAATTGCGTTTCCGTCCGATTCTGATGACCTCTCTTGCCTTTGTGCTCGGTATGCTTCCGATGGTACTGGCAAGTGGTCCGGGTTCGGCAAGCCGGCAGGCAATCGGTACAGGTGTATTTTTCGGAATGATATTTGCCATCGTATTTGGTATCATTCTTGTGCCGTTCTTCTTTGTGATGGTGTATAAAACAAAGTCGAAAATCTTAAAACATAAGAAATAATGAAACTGAATAAACTATATATTGCTATACTACTGTTTGCAGGAATACTGACTTCCTGCAAAGTAGGCAAGAGCTACGTCCGTCCTGAGCTTCATTTACCCGATAGTCTGGCTCAACATCAGGATACGGTTAGCTTTGGAGATCAGGACTGGGAAGAAATATACACGGATTCTACACTTCGGAACCTTATAGACCGTGCTTTGGAACATAATAAAGATATGTTGATAGCGGCTGCCCGCATCAAGGAAATGGCAGCTCAGAAACGTATCTCCACTGCTGCCTTGCTTCCGGATATTAAAGGTGAAGTGACTGTCGAGCGCGAGCTTGAAAATCATGGAGGAGATGCCTTCAGGAAGTCGGATACTTTTGAAGCTCAGTTTCTTGTTTCATGGGAACTCGACCTTTGGGGAAATTTACGATGGGCACGTTCAGCCAGTATTGCTGAATATTTACAGTCGATAGAGGCGCAGCGCGCACTTCGGATGACGATTGTGGCAGAAGTGGCGCAGGCTTATTATGAACTGGTGGCATTGGATACGGAACTCAATATTGTCAAGCAGACTTTAAAAGCCCGTGAAGAAGGTGTTCGTCTGGCACGTATCCGTTTTGAGGGCGGACTGACTTCGGAGACTTCTTATCGCCAGGCACAGGTTGAGTTGGCTCGTACAGCTACATTGGTTCCTGATTTGGAGCGTAAAATATCGCTGAAAGAAAATGATATTGCTTTTTTGGCCGGAGAATACCCTAACCGTATGGCTCGTTCCC
>OJNW01001234.1_pt1 | contig 12587 bp, 10 predicted proteins | sample 1597951 | NCBI WGS metagenome assembly OJNW01 (sample SAMN01915212, study PRJEB22387) | human gut metagenome | isolation source: stool | host: Homo sapiens | place: USA | reverse complement strand
AAAATCAAGTTCGCTTTGACTATTTATGTTGTCATTATATGTGGTGATTTTATGCAATTCTCCTATCTAATTTAATCTTGCATACGGATTCCGTATGCGACATCTTACGCTCAATGGTAGATATTTCTGAATCACGGAGGGTATGAGCAAATACCCTTTTGATAAATGTGGCAGTCTGCAAACGTGGCTTGCCAAAAGCCTTACCTATATTCCAACCAAAGTGCATGATGTCAATGGTTTTTAATTGGGCATCAACCTTTATTTGCTCGACTTTGGGCATAGTATCTGATAAGTAATATTCTGTAATATATCCACATAGACGATTGAGGTCAGTTTCGCTAAGGTAGAGAACCAAGTTTTGTTTCGTATATGCGAGAACCTTATCTAATTTTTCTTGCGATGCTCGTTCCTTCTCAGCCATAGCGTTGGCACGGAATATCTCGTATTCTGATGGCTGATTGGATTCTGCGATGGGTATATTATTGATGGTAGAAGGTGTGGCTTCTTCCTTTGGAAGTTCTGTCACATCTTCATTGAGTTCAGAACACGAAGGGGTAGAAACTTCTTCTGTTGTGTCAGATTTAATTTCAATTTCAGGTTCAGAAATGATGGATTTTGAAATAATGGTACTTTCGGCAAGTTTCGAATGTTTCACTAGAGCTTCTACCACCACAGCCTTATTACGGTAGCCCTCAAATCTCAAAATGCATCTTTCTATTGTTGGGGAAAGGAGTTGTCTGAATGCCATTTGTAGATTGAGGTAGATAGCTCCTATGACAATAGAGCATACTATAAACGCGAGTTCGGGATAAGCGTGGACTGAAAAGGCGCGATTCGGATGCAGACAAGGTGTCGGGCTACCATGGACGTGGCCGCCTGATGCGCTTTTGAGAAAATGGGGTTTGGGCTATTGCCAAATGGTGAACTGGCCGTCAGACTTCGGCACCTTGTAGTCGAAGTTGACTGCTGGTTTGGACAGGAAGAAGCAGTACGCCCCCATTGCCGCGAGCAGGTTCATCAGAAAGTTGTACTGGCTTCGTCGATTTTTTTGAGGGGTACGCATTGACGACGTCAGGAAAAACTTGTACAAAAACGCAATTATTTTATTAAAGTGGCAGAAAATAGTTTTTTTTGCCTTAAAATAGCTGCCGAACACTAAAGAATACAAAGTCGACCTCATTTTTATTGCGAATTGTTCATGTTGTTCGAGGGAATTAACTATATTTGCATCAGATCATTTATTAAAAAAGATGTGTCACGATAGATTAGTCTGGTTGACAAAAACATTCAAGCAAAGAATACAATCATTGAGCAGATTCCAAAAGGAAAGGGCTTGAAGTTTCAAAAGCAGAACAAGAAGTTATTATTAACAAGATAAGCAATATCTTTAGTCAACTCAAACCAGAATGAGAAGAATTTCTTGGTTTTATAACAAAGTGTTCACATGGGTATTCTAACACATTTCAGAACTATAGAAGAGCTGACCAAGACACTCTCGCGCGAGCAAGGACTGCTCAGTGAGATGTTTGAGAAGCGAAAACTGATGAAGTTTCCGTTAGGGTTGGCATTGGAACTAGTCGGAGGCAATGAGAGCCGTCTGAAAAGGCTGGTTGACTATGGTGTGCTGGTAGAAGCAGGCAATACCGTTGAAATCGAGAGTGACTATCGGAACTTCTTTGAGGAAGTGCTGAATGTCAACGAGGAAATCAGCGTACTGAGTGTGCAGGAATGCATCAACACACTGAAGGAACATATCGGCTACTTCCTCCAAGAAACCAACTTAAATCGAAAGGCAGGTTATCAGGATAGTGTGCGTCAACTCTTGAAAAAGACTGGATTCAGGACCTTGAAGAATGTAGTTGACCTGAAGCGTAATATGGACAATGCTTATAAGCAAGAACCCAACTATCTCATCAAGAAGACTAAACTCAAGAACCTCGATGAAAAAAGCCATAGTATCCGCTCAATGATCCGTGAATGTGAGAAACTGATGGATAATGAGCAGGCATTCTTCATCATGTCCAATGATCCACACATGGCCAAGACGTGCAGCGATGTGAAGCATAACTTTGTGGATGCTTATCATGCCTTGATGGAGATAGACAGGCAAATTATAGTCTATATCAATCAGATAGACCAGCAAAACAAACTCTATAAGAAGATTCGCAAGCTGAAATATCTACAGGATCAATTGCTTATCAAGACAGATACTAACCTTGTACAAGTGTTAGAAGACAGAAATCCTTTATGGATGGAGTCTCGACAATATAGCAAGATACGTCTTTCGTTGGAAATGCTGAGGGAGAATGATCAAATTGTGAAAATACTCAGACGTATTGCTGAGCGAAATGGCATTCAGAAAACGGCACGAACAGAAGCTGCCCCACTTACAGAGGAAGACTTGCAGGAACATGTACAACGTTTGAAAGAGGTGGATCCAGCAGAAATCTGGAACGCCTTTGCTGCTTCTAGCTACAATCTGTTTGACTTCATTCTGAGATACGACTATAAGGCCAAACGTGATATTGAAGACCACGCAGCCCTCTTTTGTCAACTTGTTATCCTTCATCCTGATGAATATAGGATGACTGGCAAATATGCAACTTATCAAGACATTGAATATCCTATTATCTATGCGAAATAACACCCAAAGAATATACGAACGGCTGAGCCGTGGAGAATTTCTCTCGGTTGACAGCACCGACACCTCTATCCGCCATCTTTATGAGGATATTGAGGAGAATGTTGAAGACTATTCTGATTATTTCAAGGAAATCGGTCTACAATTGGAGTCGGGTAACGGTTACTTCTATTTTTCTCGTTTAGGAGAGGGGAAACAAGCCATCGAGCAGAAATTGGAAACCTTTTCTAAATGGTTGGATTATCTTGATTTCCTGAAATGTTATAATCAGTCTTTTACTGCTGGCTATCAGTTTCGAAAGAGTAATCTGATAGAGCAGATTAGTACGGATATTGAACTCAAGGAGAAAGCCAGTCTTCTGTTCAAAAAATATGGCGTAGGTTCTTATCTGGAGATTGTGAACAAACTGCTGCAAGAGATGCAAAATATGGGCTTTGCAGAGTGTATTAGCGAACAAGATGAGACGTTTAAGATAACATCAGCATTCCGCTATGTAGAGGAACTGGTCAACATGATTCAAATAGCAAATGAAGATGAAGTACCTGAATAAAATCATATTTATCAATAGTGCCAATATACCTTATGCAGAGATATCTGTAGATGGTAATGTGCATTTCACAGGAACACAAGGTGTCGGAAAGAGCACTGTGCTGAGAGCTTTGCTTTTCTTCTATAATGCCGATAAGCATCGTTTAGGTATCCAGCAAGGGCAAAAGTCGTTTGATGAGTTCTATTTCCGCCAGTCTAACTCGCATATCCTCTATGAGGTGATGCGAGACAATGGTGCATATACCATATTGGTGAGTCGATACCAGGGACGTGCCTCATGGCGATTCATTGATGCTCCATACCAAAGAGCATGGCTCATTAATGACGACAAGCAGGTGTTGAGTGACTGGGTGAAGATTCGTGAACGTATTGACAAGAATGTCGCAGTATCAGCAAGAATCGACTCAGGAGTGGTGTTTAGGGATATCATCTTTGGTAATACGCATGACCATAAATATACACGCTATGCGCTTGTGCAGAGTGTTCATTATCAGAATATTCCAAGGAGTATTCAGAATGTATTCTTGAATACTAAGCTCGATGCAGACTTTGTAAAGAATACCATCATACAGTCTATGGCTGATGAGGATCTTCCTATTGATCTTCAGACATACAGAAGATTAGTCACGGACTTTGAAAGAGAGTATGACGAGATTGACTGTTGGTTCCGTCAGACTCGTGACGGCAATTTCCCTGTACGCACACAGGCTCTCAAAATTGCCGAACAAGGCCGAAAGATCATAGCACTTGACCAACAACTGTTGGATGTGTGGCGGATGTTGAATCATGTAGTAGCAGATTGTGAACAGCAAATTCCACTACTGGAAGCAGAAGCCACAGAGGTAAAGAGCAGTTTAGACAAGGAGCGTAGGCGTGAAAAGGAACTCACAGCCGACTATGACAAAGACAAGGATTCACTCAATCAGAAACTTGGCGGTAAGAAGAGCAAGTTGAAGGAGATAGTTCAGGCAAGGAAGGAGTTTGATGCAATGGGCATTGAGGACAAACTTGCACTTGCAGCTCGTGAAGAATCCATCAAGCAGGAGTTTGCCGATAAGAAAATGTTGCTGGATGACCTTCTCAAGACACACGCATCCATAGAGGAGAAATATGATATTGCAAAAGCTAAGCTTAATAATGCGCTTGTGGCTTTTGATAATGCTCAAAACGATGCATTGTTTCAGAAGCAGGCTTCATTACAAAAAGAACGTAATCTCTATGAGAATGAGCGTTCTAAAGCTAGAAATCAAATCATGGAGGGATACCGAGTCTGGCAGCATGAGTCAGACGAACGTCTTCAAGTTCTGTTGTCCGAACAGCATAGAGCGGATAATGCACTGAAAGAACTGAGGCAATGGCATCCTATGGCGGATGAACTCAAACTAGTGGAAGAACAACTTGTACAATTGAAGGTGTATGAGAAGGAGAATGGTGCTCTGAAGATAGCAGTAGAAAGTCAAATAGCTCAACTTACGAGTGAATACGAAATGAAGGAAACTGAGTTGAAACAGGCTTCCGAGCATGAACAAGAACGACTTGAGCAAGACCGAATAGAGTGCCGTGAAAGAATATCCAAGATTAGTGATTTACTGGCACATTTGGACGGATCTCTTTATCAATGGCTATGTGAGCATCGGGAAGGTTGGGAAAATACTATTGGTAAAGTGGTCGATGAAGAGCGAATACTATATGCACAAGGGCTTGAGCCTAAGGAAGTTGCTCAGTCAGACTCTTTATTTGGTGTCAAACTTAGTCTTGACAATATGGATGCAGTTCATCATACACCAGATGAGTACAAAGTAGAGAAAAAGGGTTTGGAAACCCAACTCCAGCAACTGAATCGTCAGTTTTCACAGTTACCATTGATTCTTCGGGAGAATATCTCTAAACTTGGAAAAAAGTACGTTGCTCTGCTCAATCCGCTTCGACAGAAAGCTACCCAGCTAAAGGTTGAGGAAGAGCAGATTCCTGTGAAGAGACAGAATCTACAGAACCAACAACATAAGTTGGAGATGGAAGAGCAAGAGTTAATTGAGCAAGAGAAGGTTATGCGTGAGCGTGCTTTCAATGTTGCCCTCCTTCATGTACAATCTGAGAAAGAAGCACGAGAAAAGAAAGAGACTAAGAATAAAAAGGATTTAAAAGACTTGGATTCTTCATTCAATAGTTCTGTCAAGGCTCTCAATGATGATTTGCGTGCATTCCAAGATTCACAAAAATCAGAAGCAGATGTTAGACATAACGAATTTGATAAACAAAAGAAACAGCTTAATGAACAGCAAAAGGCTGAACTTGAAGGAAAGGGCGTTGATGTAAATCTACTGGATGATTATCGCAAAGCATTAGAAATGCTTCGTCAACGATTACAAGTAATAGCAACGGATCGCGATGTTGTCAACAAATATCGCTACGCAGAAGAAACCCTCTTCGCTAAGGAACCTGAGATCAGAAAGGGTATCAAGGATATAGAAAATCAGATTACCATGTTGCTTCAGCGATACGAAGATAAGCGTTCACGCATAGAGAAAAAGATACAAGAAATTGAAGAGCGCCAGAAGATTGTGCTCAAAGACCTCGCACATAGACGAGACGGATTGAACCAATATCATCAGATAATTGAGAATGAGCACTTAGTGCCTGATACCTATCTTACTGACGATACGATGTTACAGGCGTGTCAAGATTGCCAACAGCTGTTGATATTGTTGAGGGGGACGGTGAACCAAAAACGTGAATCAATTGATAAGTTGAAGGAGATGGTTGTAAGTTTCAATAGAAACTTTAAGCCTCAGAATGCCTTCCACTTTAACACAATGCCAGTTACAGACAGTGAATATCAGCAGATTGCAGTTGATTTGCAAGACTTCATGGACAACAATAAGATTGAAGAATTCCGTAGACGTACGAGCGAACATTACAAGGATATTCTTGGACGTGTGTCGACAGAAATTGGCGCACTGATGAAACGCAGGTCAGATGTGGATGGTGTCATACTTGACATCAATCGTGACTTTGTAGAGAAGAACTTTGCGGGTGTTATTAAGAGCATTGAATTAAGAGCCAATGAGTCTTCAGACAAGCTTATGCAGCTGCTGATGTCTATTCATGACTATACTGTAGAAAATGCATTCTCGATTGGTGATCTCAACCTCTTTTCAAGTGACAATCGAGATGAGGTGAATCGTAAGATAGTCGATTATCTAAAGAGCTTGTCGCATCAGTTGCAGAACGAGCCCAACCGTCCAACAGTGTCGTTGGGTGATGCTTTCCGTTTGCAATTCCGTGTCAAAGAGAATGATAACGACACCAACTGGGTAGAGCGTATCAATAATGTTGGATCAGATGGTACTGACATCTTGGTAAAGGCCATGGTCAACATTATGCTAATCAACGTGTTTAAGAAGAAAGCTGCTCGCAAGAGTGGTGATTTTATCGTGCACTGTATGATGGACGAGATAGGAAGACTGCATCCTAATAACATCAAGGGTATACTGCAATTCGCTAATTCACGTAATATTTATCTCATTAACAGTTCGCCAACATCATACAATCCTTATGATTACCGCTATACTTATCTGTTGAGCAAGCATGGCGTTAAAACGAGAGTGGAGAAACTGTTGAAGAGAGCCAAATAGAAACAGACTATGGCTATAAGCGCATCCATACAAGCATTAATATCAGGTGAGACTGTTGCAAGTTCAAAGTTGAGTAAAGGATTGCTTACAGAACTCATGAATGAAGGACTGTTGCAGATCATTACGCGTGGCTCAAGAAAATCGTATCGGGCACGGGATATAGACGCTTTGAAAAGGTATCTCATTGACAAAGATGAGAGTTACCGAATACTGGAAGTCGAAGAATATGGTACACGTTCCTCGATGGCTGCAGAAACGGGCAATTCAAAACTTGTCATGGTACGTTCTTGTCCAGGATTTCCAATCAACAGCTATGAGCCTATCGAGTGTTCATTGAGCGATAAGCGATTTGTGGTCAATCCTCAAGAAGGAAGTTTTGTATTTGTTACAGATTGGGAGATGTTTACGATTCCTGATGATGTGATAGTCATAGGCATAGAGAACATGGAGAACTTTAGGATGATTCGCCAGCAAAGACATCTCTTTGAAGAGTACCTGCATAGGCATGGATTACCACAAAAAGCTCTGTTTGTATCTCGTTACCCTCAGTCATCGGATCTTAGGAAATGGCTCACTTCTATTTCCAATAAGTATCTTCACTTTGGCGACTTTGATCTAGCAGGTATTCATATATTCCTATCGGAGTTCCAGAAATATTTAGGCGCAGAGCGAACATACTATTTGATTCCAGATGATATTTCTTCTCGACTGAAACATGGCTCGACTAGTCGATACGATGAACAGTACCTTCGTTTTAAAGAAATCAATACAGACGTTGAAGAACTTCAGCAGTTGATTGATTTTATCAATAGAGAGCGCAAGGGATATGATCAAGAAGGATACATTCATCCGATTACTGATTAATTTTTTCATCCTCTCTCTCCGAGCATACTCCCCCGAAGGAACTCCTAAGGGGGATTTGCTAATATAAATTAACGGCAATTAGACTTACCGATTTATGGAATCGGGTATCAACATCGCTTCATGACTACAGCTAAGGTGTAACACAACTTTGATCCCTTAACAATATGAACGCGAGTTCGGGATAAGAGGGAATTGGTATCCCCGTTCCTGCCATAACTCCATGAGGATGGGGGGTTATTTTCCGATGCAGAAGTGGGAGAAGATTTCGCCGAGGATGTCGTCGGTGCTGATTTCGCCTGTGATTTCGCCGAGGTAGTGCATACATTCGCGGATGTCTTGGCTTACGAAGTCGCCGCTGAGGCCGCTGTAGAGGCCGTCGATGCTGCGTGTGATGGCTTCGCCTGCGCGCACGAGGGCTTCGTAATGGCGTGCGTTGGTGACGATTACGGCTTCGTCGTCGGCTACCGATGGCAGTGCCGCCATCTTGATGATGGCTTGGTTGAGGGCTTCCATGTTTTGGCCGTCGCGTGCCGAAACGTAGATGGTTTGGGCTTCCACGTTGTCGCTGATTTGCTGCTCTATCACGCGTGCCACTTCGGTTTGGGTGGCTTGGTCGGTGGTGTCGATTTTGTTGACCACCACGAGCAGTTTTTTGCCTTCGCAACGTGGCAATATCTGCTGGCTGAAGGTGGCTATCTCGTCGGCTCCCTCGCTTGGGTCAACCACCCACAGCACGAGTTGCGCCTCGTCGAGTTTTTTGAACGAGCGTTCGATACCCATGTTCTCAATCACGTCGCCCGATTCACGAATGCCAGCGGTGTCGATAAAACGGAAGAGCGTGCCACCGAGGGTGATGGTGTCTTCTATCACATCGCGTGTGGTGCCTTTTATGTCGCTCACTAAAGCACGGTCGTCGCCGAGCAGAGCGTTGAGCAAGGTGGATTTTCCAGCGTTGGTCTGCCCCACGATAGCCACAGGCAGACCGTTTTTGATGGCGTTGCCAGCACTGTAGGAATCGGCAAGGCTGTAGATGACTGACTTGATGCCTGTAGCCAGGTCGATGAGTTTGCCACGGTCGGCAAAGTTCACCTCCTCCTCGCTGAAATCGAGTTCGAGTTCAATCAGCGACACGAATTGGAGCAACTGGGCGCGCAAACTGCTGAGGCGGCGGCTGAAAGCGCCACGCATCTGATTCATTGCCACACGGTGCGATGCGCGCGACGACGATGCAATCACGTCGGCAATGGCTTCGGCTTGCGAAAGGTCGAGTTTGCCGTTTCCGAAGGCGCGTTGGGTAAATTCGCCGCCAGTAGCCGAGCGGCAGCCAGCGTCAATCAGTGTGTTCACCACTTGCTGCTGAATCCACATCGAGCCGTGGCAAGCGATTTCAATCACATCTTCGCCCGTGAAAGAGTGCGGCCCGCGAAACAGGGTGAGCACCACCTCGTCGAGCAGTTCGCCACAGGTGTCGAGCAGGCGGCCAAAGTGCGCCGTATGGCTTTTCATTTCACTGATAGGCGCGCCCTTCCATCGCTTCGCCACAATAGATATGGCGTCGTCGCCACTCACTCTCACCACTGCTATGCCACCCATTCCGTGGGGTGTGCTGATAGCCACAATTGTATCGTTGTTGATTGTCGTCATTCGTTTATTTTTTGTTACTGCTGGTCCACATCTCAATGTCGGCATTCGCCTCCATCTGTCGTTCTAATTTATCGTCAACTGCCGAGAAAAAGTCGAGCCCGGTCATTCGTTCGATATAGTCAACGCTCACCACATGCTTAGTGTAGGAACCACGGATTTTCTCATTATTGAAAATGAAGCCGATGGCGCGGCCCTGGTTGGGCGCATAAATCACCTTGAAGAACGCTCCCGGCACCGATATATTTTTGTCAGTGCCAATGCGCTTCATCTTGTTTTTCAACACTGGCCCTGCCGCCACAATCAACCGCTTGTCGCGCTTCGCCCAACGGTGAACAGCCATTTCGAGTTGTCGCCAGCATCCATCGTTCAGCGCATGGAGTTGCGGACACATATTCGTCATGTAGAAACATTCCTTCATGGCAGTTTTGTCCCACTTCATATCGTTGGCAGGCACCATGTGTCCACGGTCGTAGCCAGAGCCTTTGTATTCATACCAATCGGGGCTGTCGGGGCATTTCGGGTCGGCAAGAAACTTATAGTTCTTGCGTCGCTCTGCGCCAGGGGCATCGCATTGAGCCACTTCGGTGGCCGACAGTTCGTAGATTACGCAGTTAGGAATGCGGTGCTCCTTGTTGAAATAGCACACATACGCCATGTGGTTGATGCGCTGGTTAGCCACATCCTGTGGTACCTTCACCAGCAGGAGCGGATTCTTGTCGGTGCTGACAAGTTTGCCAACGGGGCTTTTCTTCTCCACATTCTCCACCTTCGGCACTTCGGTATCGGCAGTTTGCCCTGCGGTGAACTTAACCGCAAAGCACACAATCCCTGCGCTCAGCAGCAGGGCAATAATGGAGTATGATAATTTCTTCATATTGCGTTGAAAATCATATTTTTAAAACTGAAACCAACTGTCGGCATCAACTCCCGATTCTAGTCGGCACTGCTCGGCATCGGGGAGCGTGCTGAAAAAGTCGAAGCCCGTGAGGCGTTCCACTTCGGCCACGCTCACGGCATATTCCGAGCAGGGCTTGTCGGCATCGGCGTTGGGCATCACAAATGCGATGGCGCGCGACGGACTGGAATAAGGGGCGAACACCACCTTGAAAAACTGCCCAGGCACGGCAATTTTGCTCGTTTTGCCAATGGTAGGCATCTGCTTGGCGAGAATCGGTCCGGTGAAAACCACGAGCACACTGTCGCGCATTGCCCATTCCCTCACCTTTTCCTCCAGCATCTGCCATGCGCCAGTGTTCAGACTCTTGCGCTGTGGGCAAATGTTGAGCATCGTGTAAGATTGCTCCAATGCTTGCTTGCTCCACTTCATGTCGGCAGCCGGAGCCATGTGACCACGCTGGTAGCCACTTTTTGCATACTCCGACGGCTTGGCGCACCCATTCACCGAATCGGCACAAGTGAAAGTGCCGCTATACGATGCCTTGCCTCCGATGTGGCTTCGCAACAGGCGGTAAACCACATAGTTTGGAATGTGGCGAGCGGCGTTGAAGTGCACCGTGAAACCGTCAAGCATCACCACCTCGTCGGGCGTGGCGTCGGGCAACTGCACCTCGCAGATTTGCGCCAGCAGCGGCTCATCTATCGCAATGCCCACCGATGCCGAACGCTGGCACCTGACCACCAGCACAACCACCGCCGCTGTCACCGCCACACCCCAAATGCCCGAAAGCAGATGAAGCCGCCAGCGGTGCGAAGCATAGGTTTTGCGCTTTTTACGAATTGCCATCATGCAAATGCCGTGTTTAACATTACAAAATTACAAAAATTATTATTACCTTTGCTCACATAATACGCAAATAAACTGCCCACGCCTATTTAGGTGTGGCTTAAACATATAACCACAACATGAAATTAGTAGATAGATTTCTCCAGTATGTGAAGTTCGATACTCAAAGTGACGAACTTACCAACCTCACTCCCTCCACACCTGGGCAAATGGTGTTTGCACAAGAACTCAAGAAAGAACTTGAAGGCATGGGCCTCAGCGACATCTCGCTCGACGAAAACGGCTACTTGATGGCAACTCTCCCTTCAAACACCGACAAGAAGGTGCCAACCATCGGCTTTATCGCACACCTCGACACCGCCACCGACATGAGCGGACACGGTGTGAATCCCCGTGTGGTGAAATATGAAGGCGGCAAGGTGGTGCTCAACGAAGAAAAAGGCATCGTGCTCGACCCTGAGCAATTCCCCGAAATGGCCGACTTCGTGGGTCAAGACCTCGTGGTGACCGACGGCAACACTCTGCTCGGTGCCGACGACAAGGCTGGCATCGCTGAAATTATCAGCGCCATTGAATACTTCCAGGCACACCCCGAAATCAAGCACGGCGACATTCGCATCGCGTTCAATCCCGACGAGGAAATCGGTATGGGCGCACACCACTTCGATGTGGAAAAATTCGGTGCCGAATGGGCTTACACCATGGACGGTGGCTATCCTGGCGAACTTGAGTTTGAAAACTTCAACGCCGCATCGGCAAAAATCACTTTCACCGGCTTGAACGTGCACCCTGGCATGGCGAAGCACAAGATGCTCAACTCTATCCGAGTGGCTAACCAGTTTGCGGTGATGATTCCACGTTGGGAAACCCCAGAGCATACCGAAGGCTACGAAGGCTTCTATCACCTTATTGGCTTTGAGGGCACAGTGGAAAAAACCGTGCTCACCTACATCGTTCGCGACCACGACCGCGCACGCTTCGAAAGCCGCAAGCGCGAACTCGAACACCTTTGCCACAAAGTGAACACCGAGTTCCCCAACTGCGCGTCAATCGAAATCAAAGACCAATACTACAACATGCGCGAAAAGATTGAACCAGTGATGCACATCATCGAGGTGGCAGAAAAGGCAATGAAAAACGCCGACGTTACCCCAATCGTTCAACCTATCCGCGGCGGCACCGACGGCGCACAACTCTCGTTCAAAGGTCTGCCATGCCCCAACATCTTCGCAGGTGGCATGAACATGCACGGCCGCTACGAATATGTATCCGTTCAGGCAATGGAAAAGGCAATGCGCACCATCGTAGAAATCTGCAAAATCGTAGAATCCGAAGCCTAACCCCCACCGCTTCGACAAAAACAACACCCCAGAGGCTGAGCCGCACACCCAAGCGGCCCAGCCCCTGCTTTTTTTACCCATGAATTCTTAGAATCCTAATACACACTAATTTAATCTATAAAATCCCTTAAATTGACGTAATATTATGGCATCGGGGCGATTTTTTCGCC
>OJNW01001219.1_pt1 | contig 12773 bp, 7 predicted proteins | sample 1597951 | NCBI WGS metagenome assembly OJNW01 (sample SAMN01915212, study PRJEB22387) | human gut metagenome | isolation source: stool | host: Homo sapiens | place: USA | reverse complement strand
GCAATTCATTTCACGACGATGGGGTGTGCGTAATTATACATGCTGGGCTGTATAGGACGAATGTGTTTCAATGCCATCGGGATGAGCATGAACGTAACGAACGTGACTCTGAACAGCAGATAAAGAAGCGCGCACAGCTGCGTCATGTTAAATGTTTCCCGATGGAATATAGGGACATGTTGCACATGCGGGAGACAAAACAAAGCGAGTGCCAATGTGGAAAACAGAAACATCCATTTCATCATCGTCACGGAAGGCAGGGCTTTTTCTTTCGGCATGAAGAGGGACGCAAACCAAAACATCATGCAGACGAAAATCGCCCGCATGACGATAATCGCTTCCGGCAGCATTACGAGGTCAACAGGTATTTGAATATCGGCATACTGACACTGAACAAGATCTTTGCCGATAATATCAAAACATACCCTTATTTTATAGCGTTATCAGACGTTCGTATGTATTCTCTCCTCGACATCGATTCTTTTTGTTCGGGCAGGAAGGCGTTTTCTGCAGAATAGCCCACCATAAGCAGACTGGTAAACTCACAATCTTCGGGAGCACCTACTATCCCTTTGACTTTTTCCACTTCGTCGGCAACGGGAATGTGGAATATAGTTCCCAATCTTTCAACGGTGGCGGCATGGTGCATATTTTCCAATACGCACCATGCCGAAGCGAAGTAGTTGAACGAGCTTTACTCTTAGGGTTAGAGCAACGGACTTTGTTTCTGGCGGAAGAAGGGCAGGATTAACAACCCACTCTGTGTCAGCATATGCTGTTGCTTGGACAGTGTCATTAGAAATAAACAAATGGTTCCAACTGATTTCCCAGTTTATCAATAGGATAAAGAGCACCTTCTTTTTTCAACAGGAATATCATATTACGAATCATCTCTCTACATTTATCTGGAAATACAGAAGAAAGCTCTTCCTTCTCTTCCTGATCCTCTTTCAAATTATAAAGCACTGCTTCCGGTTGCTTTGGATTTTCCGGCAAATAATAATAGATTAATTTCCAATCCCCTTCCCGATATACTGTAAAGTAATTACCACGATGAGCATGGGGAAAATGCATGAGAAACATTTCAGAACGCTTTTTATTTACTTTACCACTTAACTGTTTTTTTAAATTGAATCCGTCTATCACATAATTGGCAGGTGGTTCACATCCAGCCACAGATAAAACGGTTGGATAAATATCCATAATCGTTCCCAATTGATTTTGTATACCTCCAACTTTAATTGGTAAACGTTTCTGAAATTTATTACCTTTTCGGGGCTTTGCCCAACTCACAATAAAAGGCACACGCATACCACCTTCAAACTCCGTACCTTTTTTTCCTCTCAATGGAGCGGAAGAACCATATCCCCGTTCTTCTCCTAAAGGTGCGTCTCCACCGTTATCTCCCAAAAAGAAAATCAAAGTGTTTTCCGCAATTCCCAATTTTTCAAGTTGGTCCATGATGTCTCCTAAAGACTTATCCATGCCTTCTATCAATGTAGCAAAGGCCCTGGCCTGTTCCTTCTTATTTGGATCTGTATAACGGGACAGAAAACTTTTATCAGCCTGAAAAGGTGCATGGACAGCATAATGAGACATATTCAAATAAAAAGGACGCTTTTCCTTTACAGCTTTAGCTATCTCACGATTAGCTTCTATTGTCAACGCTTCAGTCAAGAAAGTATCCGTACCATGGTACTTCTCCAAATCAGGAACTGCTCTAGCTCTTGTTCCCTTAATATGGCCATCCCCCCACTCACCATAATAGCTGCCGGGATGTCCGATTCCCGCACCTGCAATATTGACATCAAAACCTAGATTCAATGGGTTTTCACCTTCACTGTTCATACAACCTAGATGAGATTTTCCAATATGAATTGTCTTATATCCGGCCTGTCGCAAAACCTTGGGCATAGTTGGAGTATTTTTTGTTAATCCTTTCCAGTTCCAAGCGGGAGGCCCAAAAGGAGTACGGTTATTACTTTCAGCGTTAATCCAATTAGTAGTACGATGTCTTGTAGCGTTTTGTCCTGTCAAAAGCGAAACCCTGGAGGGAGAACTCACACTTTGCGCATAAAAAGTGGAAAAACAGATACCTTGTTTCGCCATTCTCTCCATATTAGGGGTGTGATACCAATTATTTAATGGATGACGTACCCGATTTCCATTCTCATCTGTCAAAAAAGGAACAGAAGTATCCATAAGCCCCATATCATCTACCAAAAAAACAATGATATTGGGACGTTCTTGATAATCGCCAATCATTGACGAAGTTGCTACTAGAAAATTAAATAAGAGCATGCTTACATTTTATGATTAAAAATCTCTCAAACTACCTAAAAATAGAATATTCCATTCTGACTTCTCTACTTTCTTCTTTTTCCAATATAGCTTTCGTCACTTTTACCCTCTCCGAATATTTTTCGACCAAGTACATTTTTTCATTTCACCTTTTCATAAATTATATAATTAGTCCATCAGAGCATTACCTGTCTCAGTCCGTGCCAATCGTATAAAAACTGTTCCTTTATTGGGAGCAATATATTTTCAAGTAGCGTCCGAGACAGACAAAGGACTGAAAGCTCCTATTACATAGAAAACATGTCTTTTTATGATAGTCGTAATATAAAATAGCAATTATTTCACAACAAACGTATTAAAAGAATGTGCCTGTAAAGTTACATTTAAATGCTTCTCCCCTAATTGTACCGTCATTTGCTGCGCAACATCACCATAATTACCTGCTACTATCAAATATTTACCTTCTGGAGTCAAGAAAGCAATAACAGACAAATTATCCTCCCCCTTCTCTTTATATTGTAAAACCCTTGTACCTGAAACAACCTGATTGCAAAAATGCTTCACCGCATAGTATTCTGGTGTATACGTAATAGTCCCGGTTTTAGAATCTACACGAATCAAAGCATTTTGTTTCCATCCCCAGCTACTTTTTCCTTCGTCAGATAAAATCGCATTCCAAAAAGTATACTCCTCACAACCATTACCTATATAATGATTGATCAACCTAAATGTATGTTCTGCCGCTTTCCAATCAAACGTTCCTGAACCACATTCACTCTCTGTCTGCATATACTTATAATACGGATATTTCTTGCGGATAGCAGGCAAAATCTGTCCTCCCCACCATTGAAATCCTAATCCTTCCACTGCATCTTTCATACGAGAATCTGACAGAATCTTATCTACAACATCAAAACGATTGGTATTGAGTGTTCCAAGAAAAAGTGAAACCTCCGGGTGTTGTTTCTTTAACTCTGGCGCCAAATATTCGACATTAAATCTTATAATCCCCTCAGGCGTCCATGCACAACCCGGATAAATGGTATATGCCCATGGTTCATTCTGAAACATCACTCTTGATATGGAAATATTCTCTTCCCGATAGGCAGAAACAAACCTACAGAAATAATTGGCATAGGTTTTCAAATAACGAGAATCCTGAATAAAATAATCATTCACAGCCAATTGCTTTGGATAATATGCAGCATCCTTCCCCGTAGTATTTTCATATAGAACAACATCAGACAAAGGAGACATTTTATTCTGTCCATTCCAACTACGTACTGAATAATAATGGTTAACCTTCATCCAGGACGGCGGTGACCAAGGAGATGCCCAAAAGATTACATCAGGATTACAGTGCAGAACTCTTTTACAGAAAGGGATAATTGTCTTCTTATCACGTTCTATAGAAAAGTACTTTAACTGAAAATCACCGGACACTTCATCACAACTATACCAGTCCCGTGCATAATCATTGGCATTCATCGGTATACGCCCCATGGAAAAACGTAAAGCGCCTTCTTTTGAAAAAAGATTACTTAATACTTCCTTCTGTTGTTCAAAGGGCAACAAATTCAAAGCATCCCATCCCAGTTCGTTGAGACAAGTTCCCCATCTTTTGAATACCTGAATGCTTTCTGTTGTATCCACCTTTAAAGCGGGTTCCTTATCAGGCTTTAATTGTAATCTGATTTTCGATTCTTTCCACATATTTCCTTCCGTGCTGTAGATCCATGTGCAGGACTGGGCAAATACACTTTCCACCCCCATCAACAAAACTATAAATATAAAAGTTATTCTTTTCATTTTCTCCTTTTTTAGAATATTTCAATTAACTAAAAATCAGATAAATTTATCCGAGATACCCCCTCGATACTTGGCAACATAATCCCATCAGCCTGTTGAACTTTTATGACGATAATATGTTCCTCCGCGGTCTGATATACATGTGACGGAGTGTTTTTTCCTGCAAACATCTCAGATTTATCATCTCCCCATTGAATATTACCAGACAGTTTACTGCCTGTAAATTCAAGAAAACCAAATGATTTCCCGCTATGCTCTATTGTTACAAGGCAATAGTCCTTAAAAGGGTCTTCTTCCGGTCCCTCCTGCAAAATATCCTCTCCACCGCTACATGAATATACCATGAAAAAAATTAAAGTCAGTCCAATATATTTCAATATCTCCTTCATATTCTCCTATTTCTTATTTTGATTACCTATTGCAAAACGTATTCTTTTTTCTTCATACTCGTCTTCATCCTCTATTTTCTTCCGGAGCACAATGACATACTCTCTGTCAATCAACTCACTTGTATCAATCCGAATCTCCGGGTTATCATCATTAGTAATTCCTGAAAATACCACGTTATTAGTTAGTGAGAGCACCTGATACTCTACCTGGGGACAAGTCTTCAGACTAATCTTCTTATTTTTCTTATCATAAGCAAAACTGGTCATTTTTTCCAAAGGCATATCTTCCTCCTTGAGAATAATTTCAGATTTCAATAGTGAGCCACCCCGCAAATATTCCCAATCCTCTGAATATTTACCCTTGTAATATACTCTAATCCGATCTCCGGCCTTTATTGGTAGGGTTATTTTACAGAAACAGTCTGTTTCACTATGGTAAGAGTCTGCCGGATACTTAACAGGGATTTCCTCGGATATATATTCTTTTATAGTTCCGTTCTTGCCTACTAAAGCTATTCTCAGGTTTCCGTCAAAAGCTGACCGTCCGATGTTGTTAACAGCTCCTATACTTATTTTAAATTCTTGTTCTGGCTGAATATTAACAGCATCCATTACAAGTCCTTCATAATAGACACCATTCACTTCCTTCCTAATAAGAACCAAATTATCTGTAAAAGCAGAGGTGCCATCCTTATCTGGTATCAAGTTAAAAAAAGCAGCTTGCTCTTGAGTGTATCCACCGCTAGAACTGCCGGAACCCGGATTTGACGGATCCATAACAGTCAATAAGTAATAACCATTCGAACTTCCACTCCACCCCCAATTAACATGATAATAATTTTTCTGGGTATAGCCATCTATTACAAACATATGCCCTCCACCGGATTTAGTAGAAGCTGTATATAGAATCGGCCTTTTTGCATCAAGTTCTTTCCTTAACATCTGATGCCATTCACTCATAACACGGGTAGCCCGATTCTGCATATGAGTCCCCTTATTATATTTCATATACTTTATCATACCTTCCAGTGCATTCTCGTAATATGCCCACGTAGACTTCCTGCCAAACTGTGACTTTGAAATAATGCCACAATCATATATAAGAGTTGCAACCTCATCCTTTATATCAGTATCCGAATTCTTATCAACTTTTACCGGCATCTTGCTCCAAACATAAGGACGATCAAAAGTTTTGCTTGGTATCTGGGTATTCTTATCAGCTTGTAGAGTATAAGCAGGTACAGTTCCTACACCCTGATCCGGCCATTGATAATATTGCATAATAATCGCCATTGCAGTAGCTACACAGCCGGTAATTGACTTTCCGTCACTGGTTGTCGGAGATAGTCTGTTGAAAGGCGCTTGCTGGTCCCACAAGGCTGTGGTTAATTTCACTATTGGCGTACCAATAGCGTCTGATGCCCGCGTCCAAGCTTTCGAAATATAAGAAGTGCCCACAACATGTTCCTCCCGGACCGCATTAATCTGATTGCGTAATTCATCCATCCAATCAAGCAAGTTGGGAGGCATATTTTCAACTACAAAATGATTCGAGCAAGAGTATCCTAATATCGGCATGGTAACATCATCTCCCGAGATAATCACAAACCCATCACTATCCATACGGTTAAACACATAAAATGCGGGAGATGATCCACCTCTCGTAGTAGTACTTTCACCATCCCAGACGAGCTGAAGTCTGGGAATTCCACCACGGGATCGTATCGTTTCACAAAAAAAACTCATAGCCACTTTTCTAGCCTGCTCCATTGTAATTTCATTAGCAAGAAGAATATGCTTTGAGGAAAATAATATAAGAAAGAAAAAAATATATTTCATAAAAAAGAGCATTAGACCACGTTGGTGTAGTTAAAAACTGGATATTGGAGTATTCTCTCCTACCGGGGAGACACTCCAATATTCTTTTTATAATTACCATCCGAGATTCTGTCCCAAATTCGGATTTTTAAAGCGTTCTGTATTGGGTATAGGATAAAAATACATATTATCAGTTACCGCACGGGTTTCGAGTAAGAATTTCTCATAACTGATTACCTCATTATTCTTCGTTATTTTTACTCCATATATATTGGCCGTCTGTCCCAGTTCCTTCCAGCGACGTACATCCCAAAAACGATGACCTTCAAAAGCTAACTCAACACGACGCTCATTCTTCAGGCGTTTAACGAAATCTTTTTCTGTAATATCCGACGGAAAACCGGGCAACGAAATATTTGTACGACCACGAATCTGATTTACCGCTTCACGCGCACTCATATTGTAAACAGCATCTTTATAGTTGGGATCATGAAAAGCATTAATCATAGCTTCTGCATAATTAAGCAAAATCTCACCATAACGGAACAATACCCAATTATGCTGTTTTTTCGTAACAGTGCTGCCAGCCTCGAAACTAATCGTGTTATTTACATACTTTTTCAAATAGTATCCTGTAGTAGTGGCATTCTGCAATGGCAATCCGTTAGTTCCTCCTTCCCATATTTCCACAGGGTCTACAGGCCATTTCATTTCATTGCAAACAATCGTATATTTCATACGAGGATCACGATTATCGTATGGATCTGACTGATTATTCCATACAAAAGGAGTACCATCCTTCATATCATACGCTTCCATCAAGTTTTGTGTCGGACAGGTAGATGTCTTTCCACCCTCCACTCCAATAGGAAAATTAGCCTTCTCAAAGTCACCGCTCTCACCTGTCGGACGATACAATATCACCTCAGCTTTCTGATTATTAACGTCATTAAATATTTGAGGATAAGGAACCAAGTCCAAGCCTAAATCTGTTTTCTGTTTAATAATATCATAAGCAGCTTCTGCGGCTTGTTTCCATTTATCTTCACTATCTTCTGAAAATAAAGGGCTGGCCATATACAACGTAACACGCGATTTTAATGCCATAGCAGCTGCCCGCGTAACACGTCCTTTCTCTTTTGTACTGAAATTATCATAATTCACAGGCAAAATCTGTGCAAGATCCGAACATTCATCCACGATGAATTTAGCAATCTTCTCATAAGATTCAGGATTTACCCCGTTAGCTTCATTCTGTGCCAAGACATCTAGTACAAAAGGAATATTGCGATAACGCTTGATTAATTCAAAATAGAAATATGCTCTAAGGAAACGGACTTCATATTGATAATTAGTAAACTCTTTCATTATAGCCTCATAATCATCCGAATATTTCCATTCATCAAATGTCAGTCCGGCAGTTTCCTTCAAATAGAAGTTGGCTGCCCGAATTCCTTTGTAATAATGTCCCCATACATTATCCACCAAATTATTGGCAGACCATGTACCATCCACAAACCGCTGGATATTGGAAGACTTGTAAATATGGACGGCATCATCCGTAGCCGCATCCAGCATGGCCCCATCTATAGAACAAAAGTCCGCTTTTAAGAAACCATATACATTGGTTGCCAGTTGCTTCACACGATTATAGCTATCAAGCACCTCTTGTTTGGTAAAGTTATCAGACTCATCACAATCCATAAAATCACATCCTGTCATCATCAATAAAGATAGAAGCAGTACTATATTTTTAATCTTTATTTTTTTTATCATTGTCTCTCCAATTTAGAATTGTAAATTAAAACCAAATGTATATTGTTTCATCGCAGGATGAGTAACTCCCAACGCCTCCGGATCAGCAATATCAATGCCATCCAGACATAACAGGTCGTGTCCGCGAACATAAAGTTTCACCGATTTCACAATATTCTGCCTACGTAGCCATTTATCAGGTAATTGATAATAAACTTCTAATGTTCGTAACTTCAAAAACGAAGTATCTGTCACCCATAATGAGTTATTATTATAATTATTCGCTGATCCTAATGTAGTTAGCCTGGGTAATGTCCCATTCGGATTATTCTCGCTCCAACGATTTTCCCAATAATATCTGGAAATTGTATTATTGTTAATCAATGGTCGGTATACACTTCGTGTATCCAGCACTTGGCTATAATTGGCCACTCCCTGAAATTGCGCCAAAACTCCCAAGCCCTTGTATTCAGCACCTAAATTGAAACCATAATAAATTTCCGGACAGGTAGCATTATATCCCATAGCAATTTGATCATATTGATCGATACGTTTATCACCATTCTGATCTTTGAGTTTTAGATCACCAGGACGTACTTCCGACAAATATTGTTTTACCTCACGTTGGTCTATTTCTTCCTGATTCTTATAGATTCCCTCTACTTCATAACCAAATATTTGACCGACACGACACCCTGTACGCTCCAAATAATCATACGGACGGTATTCTTCATTCATGTTGATAATTTTACTCCGATTGAAGGAGAATTGCCCGCTTATCTGATAAGTGAACTCGCCTATCCGATCATTCCAACCTGCCATTAATTCCACTCCATAGTTATTGACAACACCATCATTACGCTTGGGAACGGTCATTCCGAACACAGAAGAAATCGCATTACCACCATCTACCAGAATATCAGTCCGATGATCATAATATCCATCAATAGTTAATGACAACTTCTTCCATACCATGAAATCCATACCAACATTCAACTTATGCGACTTTTCATAAGTAAGCCCGTCTACAGCAATTTGCTTTTCAGTCATACCACTTTGGCTGGCCGGAGTATCCTTGAAATAATAACTATTACCACTTCCCATATAATACTTATACAGATTTACCCCAAAATCCGCCCTTCCAACTATACCATAAGATGCTCTCAATTTTAAGAAATCAACCGATTTTCCTTTCATCCAGCTTTCTTCTGAAAGAATCCAACCAGCACCTATTGACGGAAATATTCCCCAACGATGATTCGGTTCCAAAACACTGGATGCCGAACCCGATAAAGCAAAATCAAGTAAATAACGGTTTTTATAGCTATAATGCGCTTGTCCAACCATATCCATATATGCCCGGGAAGCATTCTGTCCATCACGATCCATCCGGTCCATAGCATAAAGTAAAACTGTATTCAGCCGATGTAATCCCCAATTTCTATCATAATTTAATTGGGCATTAAAGTTAAAGCGGCGGACAATTTCTCCTGTACTGCTGCTAAAACTCAAAGCAGATTCATTACGCAAGTTTTTATATTGGTCTTCTTCTCCATCCCATCCTTTCACTGAAGACTCATAAGCAAAGTTACGAGTATTGGAATCCCAGTAACTAGCATCGCTGTCAAGCCCCACTCGGACTGAAGCAGATAGACCGGGAGTAAGAGTACTCAAATCCTGTTGAATATTCATATCGGCATACAAAGCACGATTTTGTGAACGCGCATATCCCTTACCTGAAATGAGAGCAATAGGATTATTAGAATAAATAGTAGAACCTCCCCATACCTCATTCTTTGTTTTAACAGGAAACACTCCTGAAGGAACCTGGTACAAGGCTGTGAAGATATCATCTATCTGTGCACCTGGACGATTGTGTTCTGAGAAATTACCTAGCATACTCAATTGCACTTTCGTGGTTTTGGTAGCCTGTATATCAAGATTAGTCCGTATATTCAACTTTGAGAATTTAAGCTGGGTGGAATAATCTTCATTGTCATTAGTCGGCTTCAGAATTCCCTGATCTTTCAGATAATTCAACTGTGCATAATATTGTACCTTATCACCCCCTCCCTGAATGGAAAAGTTTGCATTCTGACCAAGGCTATGATTCCGCAAAGCCTCTCCCCACCAATCTACGTCCGGATAAAAGTCTGGGTAAGTACGATCTCTGAACGCGTCTAGTTCACGTTGAGTATAACGGGGGCTAAGATGATCATTTTTCAACCCTTCATTCAAAGCTTGGGCATAAGTATATCCATCTACCATTTCCGGTAAACGGACCGGAGTCCCCATATTAAACTCATAATTGAAATTAATTACCGGCTTGCCAGTCTTTCCACGTTTCGTGGTAACATAAACGACCCCATTAGCTCCTCGTATTCCATACAGTGCCAAAGCTACGGCATCTTTCAAGACAACCACAGATTCTATTTCTTGCACTGTCAGGTCTGATATGGAACGTACAAAGCCATCAACCAATATCAGCGGGCTTTTACTGTTTGTAGTCCCCAAACCACGTATATACATAGTAGCACCATCTGCCCAGGAACTGCCGGCATTCTGTAACACATATAGTCCTGGAACAGAACCAAATAATGAGTTAGAAGGATTAACACTCGTTTTATGGGATAATTGCCCTGCTGTCACCATTCCTCCCGCAGTAGTAGATTCTTTCCAGTCAACCGAAATACCTCGACCGTACTGCTGTATGCTGTCCGTTTCCTGTGCCAGCATATTTGCCGACACCAGCAAACCTGTCATTACTAATTTTATAGCTTTATTCATAGTATTCTTTTATTTTCTTTATTCATTGAATGATTTTCATTATCACCATCCCGGGTTCTGCACTAACCCGTATCCTTTATTCACTTCCTTATCCGGAAATGCACTCAAATACCATTTTGCAGAAAATCCTCCCGGCTTTTGCCATACTCTTTCCGGCAACTGCGGAAAATCAAATTTATATTCTTTGGTAGTTTTATGACGATACACATTAATTCCATGCAAATGTTTTGTAAAATCAGATTCACGTTTCCAACGTATCAAATCAAAGAAACGGTTTTCTTCCCATACAAATTCACAAGCGCGTTCTCGAAGTACTGCTTCGCGAAACTCTGTTTTCTCATCCAGTTTTCCTTTCAATACCAGCCCTGGCAAACCAACGCGTGCTCTAACTGCATTGATATACTGATATGCCTCACTGGTACGCCCACATTCATTCAATGCCTCTGCATAAGCAAGATATACTTCAGCCAAACGTAAATAAGGCCAATGAATTACACGGTTATTGTACTCCCCTTTCCGGTCAAGAGCGAATTTACGTCCAGCAATCCCTGTTGACAAACTCTTACTATCCAAATTGTTCTTATTCCAATCCGCACCTTTGGGATAATTCTTTTTATCATTAGCATCTTCCTTGAATACCGCAGCCTTTCTACCTTGAAAATCGTCACCATCCAATAAGATTGTTTCACACAACCGAGGATCACGATTTATAAAAGGATTTTTCTTATGAACAGGATTATCCCAATCAAAATCATCACCATTCGCCATCGGGAACAAGTCAAAACATTCTTTTGTCGGACACCATGCGCCCCAACGTAAACTTTGCAGCAACGTACTGATACCATTTGTCCTAAAATGCCTGCGTACAGAAATTAGGCTCTCTGTAGTACCCCTGGTATAATATGCATCCTGAAATGCCTGACGAATTGTATTTTTAGTTGCCGTTTCTTTTTGTACCAATTCATAAAAACCACCTTGTTTCCAAGATTTGAAAAAATCTTCCCCCGCTTTTGCCGCATCTTTCCAGCGTTGTTCACTATACCCGCCAAACCAAGTCATCAATTTATCAGAGGCTTCCCCCGGAAAATAAGGCTCGTCAGAATTGAACAACGGACTGGCTACGAACAACAGTACTCTTAGCTTTAATCCCATGGCAGCCGCCCCTGTCATACGTCCACTCTCATTACTCAGATCATCTTCCGGCAAAGCCCAAGGTAATTCTTTGCATGCAATAGCCTCATCCAACAACCGGGTTATGAAATCCACAGTCTGTTGCAAAGTGGCACGCTCCGGTAACCCCATTTCTTCCGGCATAATAGCATGGTCAACAATAGGTAAGGCTCCATAATGACGCAACATTTCAGAATACTGCACAGCAATGGTAATTTTGGCCTCCGCCTTCAAACGCAACTTCTCTTCCGCCGTCATATCCGGTACTCGGTCCACATTATTAATAAAGACCCATGCATGGCGAATCCCTTTCCAAGGATCACGTGCGTACATATTGTATTTAGTTGCATGATCCTCTCCACCTGATTCGTCTTCACTTCCGGCATTATAAAGTCCCGGATAATACAACTTATCCGCTCCTGCATAACCAACATATGACTGTGCCAGATCAGTCAACGATTCTATTGAACCCACACGCATCGAAGTCGAATTATTATAACCGGTAGAAAAGCCATAAGGCAATTTCGAATAAGCATACCATAATACTCTCCGGGCATACTCTGCCGTCGAAAAAATAGTGTCGATAGTAACATCCCCGCTAGGAGGTTTCTGAAGAAATTTCTCCCCTAAAGCAAAATCCTCGCATGATGTAAAAGAAACATATGAGAAGATCAGTAACAGATAAATATATTTTCTTATCTTTTTCATGACTAACTTTTTTTTTATAAATTAAAATCCTACTTT
>OJNW01001172.1_pt1 | contig 13189 bp, 9 predicted proteins | sample 1597951 | NCBI WGS metagenome assembly OJNW01 (sample SAMN01915212, study PRJEB22387) | human gut metagenome | isolation source: stool | host: Homo sapiens | place: USA | reverse complement strand
TCTGTTTCAAAATTTGCTGTTGTAATCTCTTTTGCCATAATTCATATCTCCTTTGCTTATTCTTTATAAAAATTTGCAATGTAAGTTCTCTGGTTTTATAATATCAACACTATAACCCTGTTAAATTTTCAGTTTTTATTTTAGATTTTTATTTTAAAGATCTTACATACTTCCCTGCATTAATACCTGCCTGTGCTCCCTCATAGACAGCTTTCGCCACCTGAAGAAGTCCGCCTGTACAGTCACCTGCCGCATAGAGTCCCGGGATGGTTGTTTCCATATTTTCATTAACTTTAATGTTTCCTTTTTCCGTAAGTTCAGCTCCCATCTGGCGGGCAATCTCAGTACTGCCTGCAGTTCCCATTGCAATAAATACACCCTCTGCAGGACAGAAATCATTTGCCTGCTGACCTGCTTCTGCCTTTATTTCCTCTGCCTGCACATCAGGTTTAAGACGGATTCCGGATACCAGATCATCGCCCTCTACAGACTGGATCTTCATTGTGTTTACACTGATATTTTCTTCAGGTGTAAATTCCGGTTCTTCACCGTTTGTATAAATGGTTACTGTAGAAGCAGTATTAGACAATTCCTTTGCTTCATGCATGGCGAAATCACCGTTTCCAAGAACTGCTACATCCTTGCCTCTGTAAAAGAAAGCATCGCAGATTGCACAGTAACTGACACCTTTTCCCTCAAATTCTTTAACACCCGGGATCTTCGGTGCAGCGCGCTTACTTCCTGTTGCAAGAATCAGACTCTGAGTCTCGAATTCACCTTCTGTAGTTTTTACCACAAAAGTATCAAACCCGCCGACTCCCAGAACCTGTGCATCCAATATTCGTACGCCCAGTGCTTTCGCCTGAGCGATTCCTGTATCATATAATTCCTGACCGGACAGCGGATGTTCCAGTCCGTAATAGTTTTCTATTTTCTCTGCTTTTTCCAAAGCACCGATCCCATTATTGATCACCAGGGGATCCAGATTTCCACGAACTGCATAAAGCGCAGCGGAAATTCCTGCAGGTCCGGCACCTATGATTATCACTTTTTCCAAATTCTGTCACCTGCTCTCTGTTATTATTTTCAATATACTGTGATATATCATCGTTACTGTTCACTCTGTTCTCAGTAACTTATTATCAGCTATTGTTACTATACTACGTTTTCTGAAAAAAATCCATGATTTTATTTGGATAATTTTGGTATAATTTGGTTAAATAAGTTTCTCGATTCAGCGACATAATAAATAAAAGCGAAGTGCTGTTCACTCATGAACCATGCATTTCGCTTTTATACATTATTTTGTATGATTTATTTATCCAACCAGAGGATATTTGTCTGTAAGTTCTTTGACGATTGCCTTTGCCTTTTCCTGGCTGCCTTCTTCTTTTAAGGTCATAGCAATTGCTTCTGCGATCTTGTCCATATCTTCCGGTTTCATGCCTCGTGAAGTAACTGCTGCTGTTCCGAGACGTACACCGCTTGTAACAAATGGAGACTGGGGATCATTTGGAATTGCATTCTTATTACAGGTAATGTTTACTTCATCAAGAAGATTCTCCATCTGCTTGCCTGTAACGCCCAGGCTTCTGAGATCTACAAGCATCAGATGATTGTCTGTACCACCGGAAACGATATCAATTCCTCGTTTCTGGAGTCCTTTGCAAAGTGCCTGCGCATTCTCAATGATCATCTTTGCATAATCCTTAAATTCCGGCTGAAGCGCTTCTTTGAAACATACTGCCTTGGCAGCGATCACGTGCATCAGAGGACCACCCTGGATTCCCGGGAATACTGCTTTATTAAAATTGAATTTCTTTGCATTTTCTGCACTGCTTAAGATCAGGCCGCCTCTTGGTCCGCGCAGGGTTTTGTGTGTGGTTGTTGTTACAACGTCTGCATAAGGAATCGGGCTTGGATGCTGTCCACCTGCTACCAGACCGGCGATATGCGCCATATCCACCATCAGATAAGCCCCAACTTCATCTGCGATCTCACGGAATTTCTTAAAATCAATGATTCTGGCATAGGCACTTGCACCTGCTACGATCAGCTTTGGTTTATTCTCAATGGCGATTCTTCTGACTTCTTCATAATCGATCACGCCGTCATCATTTACTCCATAATATACTGGCTTGAAGTAGGTTCCGGACATATTTGCAGCACTTCCATGTGTCAGATGTCCACCATGATCCAGATTCATACCCATTACAGTATCTCCCGGCTGCAGCATTGCAAAGAAAACCGCCATATTTGCCTGTGCTCCGGAGTGCGGCTGTACATTTGCATATTCACATCCGAATAATTCTTTCGCGCGTTCAATGGCAATAGTTTCTACCTCGTCTACGCAGGAACATCCGCCGTAAAATCTCTTACCCGGATATCCTTCCGCATATTTATTAGTAAGAGGACTTCCCATTGCTGCCATAACTGCTTTACTTACCCAGTTCTCTGAAGCAATCAGCTCAATATGAGAATTCTGGCGTGCAAGCTCCGCCTCGATCAGGTCTGCGATATCTTTGTCTGTCTTTGCTACGTCGTCGATTGAATACATCTTAGTAATCCTCCTTTGTTATACGCTCAGTAATTATTCCGATTATAACCAATTCTATCCACCGTGTCAATCCTCAAAAGACATTTGTCCGTGTGCCAAAATATTTTATGATATAAATTAGGATACTACATATTATGTTTCTCTGCTGAGCTCTGTAGCAAATAACAGATTCGATTCCATCAAAACGCTTTTTTTATCTGTTTTACCAGTGCATCCACATCTTCCGCTTTCACAAGAAATCTCTCGGTTCCATTGATTTCCAGACTATCATAAGTATCATCATATGCAAAATATTTCAGAGTTACTTCCGGAGCTTCTTCTGTGTTTCTGTGGAATGTTACAGTCAGCACTTCTTCCTTATCTGCTGCATCTTTTGTTTCTTCAACTTCCGAATCAAGCATTATACTTTGAAGCGCCTGATACAATTCGGTAAATTTCTCCTTCTTTACAGTTTTCTTTCCGAATTTATAATCGCTGCCATCCAGCTTCATGGTATAGGTTTTCTTTCCAATGCTCATATCCACACTGTCAAGTGTATCAATATTTACCAGTGCCGGAATCTTCAGAATCAAATTAAATGGTTTCAGTTCCAGAAGACTGTTCACTGACTCTTTTGAAAGCAGATAAACAGCCTCTTCGTATCCTTTTACACATGCATAATAGTCACCATTCTCATCTGTATTTCCGATAAGAATTGTTGCTGTTGCATCTGCATCCTGCGTTTCTTTTGCTGTGTCATCGTTAACTGTATTTACAAAATCTACTGTAAAATATGTCTTTGTATTATCCAGTCCGGTATCTGTATTTGCTGCATCGACGCCGTTGCTGAGATCAAAAGCAGCCAGCACTCCAAACATTTCATACATATTCTCCGTGTTTACTGTTGCAATCTCATCATACGGATTGGTAATTTCCCAGTAGTCGAAATCCATCTTATAATCTGCCGGTTCCTGTTTAATCTGAAATACTTCTTCGCCGTCCTTTACAATGGAAAATCTGCGGATGGAATAGACAGACATTCTTGGATGTTCTACAGTTTTTAAATCTGTATTTTCTGTTTTATCATCTGTCTGATCAGCAATTTCTTCTTCCACAGCTGCATCTTCTGCTTTTGGCTCTTCTGCAGTCTCAGAGTTTTGTTCTGCTTCATCTGCCCATACAGGACAGGATATAACTGCTGTGCCTGCTGCACCGGCAGTAAACATGGCTGTCATTCCAAGAAGTAATATTTTTTTAATTTTGTTTTTCATGTCTGTGTTCCTCCTGTCCATATATAATATGGTTTTTATTTTATGTTACTTTTCGCAATTGAAACAGAATACTTACTCCGTTCGGTTAAAGTGCAATTTCTACCTCAGCAGGCTTATGTCCTGTCAGTTCTGCACTTCTTGTATCCGGCTGGGATACTCCTGCAAATAAACGGAAATGTTTTCCTGCGATGTAACGATTTCCATCTTCATCAACTATATTCATTGCTTTATTAGAAATTGTAAATTCTACAGATTTCTCTTCTCCCGCTTTCAGAGATACTCTCTTAAATCCGCAGAGACTGTAGTTACGAACTGCAAGCGGAGAATCAAGGTCTTTGATATACACCTGAACAACTTCATCTGTATCTACTGTTCCATTGTTCTTAACAGTTGCTTTTAACATGATATCGGACTCTGCTGATACTTCACCGACAACCTCTGCTTCTGTTACGCAGGTATCACTGTATGTAAGTCCGTATCCAAATGGATAAAGTGCCTCTTTTTCCATATAACGGTAAGTTCTGTTTTTCATAGAGTAATCTGTGAATTCCGGCATTCCTTCCAGGTCTTTATAAAAAGTAACCGGAAGTTTTCCTGATGGAGATTCTTTTCCGAAGAGAAGATCTGCTATTGCACGTCCGCCTCTTGCTCCCGGATACCATGCAAGAAGGATTCCATTACAGTTATCCTGCGCATAATTCAGGTCAATCGCACTTCCTGCCATCAGAACTACGATGGTAGGTTTTCCTACTGCTGTTACTTTCTCGATCAGTTCTTCCTGTACTTTCGGAAGATGAAGATCAACTTTGTCCCCGGATGCATCACTGTTTCCGGTATCTCCTTCTTCTCCCTCCAGAGTCTCATCAAGACCTACGCAGAGTATGACTACATCGCTGTTTTCCGCTGTAATTACTGCCTCAGAAATTCTGTCCTGATCCCATGCCAGATTTTCAACTTTGTCTTTATATAAATCACATCCCTGAGAGTAAAGGATCCTTACATCGTCACCTGCTTCTTCACGGATTCCTTCAAGAACAGTAATATATTCTGAAGATGTTCCATGATAATTTCCGATGAGAGCGGCACGGCTGTCTGCATTCGGGCCGATGACACCAATAGTATTTACTTTTGTTTTATCAATCGGAAGAACTCCATCATTCTTCAGAAGTACGCAGCTCTTTCTTGCCATCTTAAGAGCTTCATCAATGTGCTCTTTGCACTCTACCACACTATACGGTATCTTATCATATTCACTTCCGTCAAACAGGCCCAGCAGATATCTGGTTGTCAGCAGTCTTACTGCGGATTCTGTAATTTTCTCTTCTGTTACCAGTCCATCCTGATAAGCTCCCATCATATGAAGATATGTATTTCCACAGTTCAGGTCACAGCCTGCATTTAATGCCATAGCAGCGGACTGTCTTGGTGTGGAAGTTACCATGTGATGTTCATGGAAGTCACGGATTGCCCAGCAGTCAGAAGTATAATGACCTTCGAATTTCCATTTTCCTCTCAGGACATCTTCCATAAGATATTTATGTGCACAGCAAGGTTCTCCGTTTGTTCTGTTATAGGCACCCATTACAGCTTCTACATCTGCTTCTGTAACCAGTGCTTCAAAAGCAGGAAGGTATGTTTCCCACATATCCTTCATACTTACTTCCGCATCAAATTCATGTCGCAAAGATTCCGGGCCACTGTGTACTGCAAAATGTTTTGCGCAGGCAGCAGCTTTCATAACAGATCCATCACCCTGAAGTCCTTCTACGAATTTCACGCCAAGTCTGGACGTCAGATATGGATCCTCACCATAGGTTTCATGCCCTCTGCCCCATCTCGGATCTCTGAAAATGTTTACATTGGGGGACCAGAAAGTAAGACCCTTGTAAATGTCTCTGTCTTCTTTTGCAGAATATGCATTGTATTTTGCTCTTCCCTCAGTTGCAATGATATCGCCAACTTTTTTCATCTCTTCATCGTCAAATACTGCAGCCATCGCAATTGCCTGTGGGAACATGGTTGCCACACCTGCTCTGGCCACTCCATGCAGTGCTTCATTCCAGTAATTGTATGCCGGAACACCCAGTCTTTTCACGGGAGCAGCATCGTATTTTAACTGGGAAGCCTTCTCCAGAAGCGTCATCTGTGATACCAGTTTTTCTGCTTTTTTTCTTGCTTCTGCTCTTTCTTTTCTGTGATCTTTCATTTCAGATCCTCCTGTTTATATAATTTGATAATTATTCAGCAGGTATTAACAAAGCCTCAGCGCAGCCCGCTACTCCTGCATTATGTATTCTGCATTTCTTCTCTGTATTTCGTCGGAGATTTTCCTGTATGTTTCTTAAATGCCAGTGAGAAATAATTCGTATCTCTGTATCCTACCATCATAGCAATCTTTCCAGTCTTGATGCTGGTAGTTTCCAGAAGGCTCTTCGCCTTCTCAATCCTCTTTCTGACAATGTATTCATTACATCCTTCACCTGTAATCCGCTTAAATAATCTGGAGAAATAATTCGGCGTGATATAGAGACTTTCCGCAATGCTGGAAACCGAAATATCCTCTGCAAGATGCTCATCTATATAGTGTCTGGCATTGGAAATGGTATAATGTACATCCTCTTCATCATTTTCAATGAGCTGCTCAATAAACATTCTCGTAATCTCACAGGCCTCTTCTTTTCCTGCTGATGACAGACTCTTGGAGAGTGCATCCAACTTTCCTTCTTCCACCTCACACGATACTTCCATGTAGGAAAAAATCAAAGAGGAGGCAATCTCGAAACAACATCTGCGCACAGCAGAAGGGGAAAGATTATAGGATTCTGTTGCCTTAATAAAGGTATTAAATGCCTTTAGTACATAATCTGGAGTTCCTATATTGGAAATCATGATATTTCGCAGTTCTGCATAGATTTCCCAGAAGATTTTCTTCTTGTTCTGAGCCCCCATCGTCTGTATAATGTCCTGAATATTCTTTTTTTCATGTTCCAGAAGATATCTGGCATCATTGTAGGAAATTGCCAGATTTTCAAATCCTTGCACTGCACTTCCAACCGTAATCTTTGGTTTATATTCAAATTCATCCTTCAGCACATCCGACAATTCTTCAATCTGTTCCAGAACGCTGTCGTCATCATCCTTTTCAAAACAGACAATCGCAATCGTACCGTCATCATCTACAAATGTGATTCCTCTGTTTTGGGAATCCACCATGCTCATGCAGACATTTTTAACAGTCATTGCACGGAATTTTCCGTCATTCTGCTGTTCTGTATACATTCCCTGTTCCAGAAGAATCAGGCTCATTTTCTGCTTAATATCAAACTGAAAATCTTTCTGGAGAATATACAACTGCATCTCTTTATCTGCTTTTGTATGCACCAAATTTCTCATGCACTGCTCCAGTCTCATCTGCACTACAGAGCCTTGAGAGCGCCACACTCTGGCCTGATTCTGCTCTTTGTTTTCCTGCTCTTTCAGTTCTTTTATCTGCTTTTCTATCGCATTGAAAAGATCATCTTCATCAATCGGTTTCAGGAAGAAATCCTGCACCTGAAGCCGCAGGCTCTCTCTTGCATACTCAAAATTATCAAAGCCTGTAAGCACGATCACACGCAGTTCAGGTACTGATTCTCTGGCCGCTTTAATCAGTTCCAGTCCTGTCATTTCTGTCATCTGGATATCTGTAACCATAATTTCAGGACCTTCTTCTTTAAGAATCTTCAAAGCCTCGTTTCCTGACGCAGCAGTAAATACGTCATCTACTCCCAGTTTCTTCCAGTCTATTGCATTTTTCATCCCCATGCGTATCATCTTTTCGTCATCAACAATCAGTACTCTATACACACGTCCACTCGCCTCCTGCTGTGTTCTTTTTGATTTCTGTCTGATATGGCAGATGGATCACGACAGTTACTCCACCCGAATCATTCTTCTGGTAATTAAGACCATATCCCTCCCCAAAAAGAAGTTCAATCCTCTTGTTTACGTTTCGCACTCCATATCCAAAGGAATCCTCGTATCTGGAGAGCTGTTCATTCATTTCATCTATCTGTTCCTGACTCATTCCTGTGCCTGTATCTGATACCTTTATGATAACTTCATCCTCATTTTTATATGCTGTAAGATAAAGTGTACCTGTTTTTCCCTCTTTTACTTTCATTCCATGATAAATGGAATTCTCTACCAGTGGCTGCAGGGTCAGCTTCGGTATCAGGCTTTCTTCCACCTGAGATTCTACAACAATCTCACTTCCGATAATGTTGTCGTATCTCATGTTCTGGATAATCATATAATTCCTGATGTGCTCTACTTCTTCTCTGATTGTGATCACATCATGCCCTTTGCTGAGACAGATCCTGTAATATTTCGCCAGCGCCTTTACCATTGTGGAAATCTCTTTATTTCCTTCGGCAATCGCCTGCCAGTGGATACATTCCAGTGTATTATAAAGAAAATGTGGCTGGATCTGCGACTGAAGGGCATTAAAACGAATCTGCTCCAGCTGATGCTGTTCCAGTTTTACCTGTTCCATCAACACCTCGATTTCATCCATCATAGAGTTAAAACCAATTGCAAGCTTGGCAAAATCCTCGCCCATATTGTCAACATTGATTCTTGTTCTCAGGGAACCTGTTGCAACATAATCCATCTTAGATACTACCTTATTAAGGGGCTGATACATTTTCCTGACCAGTGCTCTTATAATAATGCTTACTATGATCAGCACTATGATCAGCACCAGAATCACAACAACCATTATATGGAATCCTGATTCCATTAGTTTATAAAAAGAAATCGAACTGACTACATAATAATTCCAGTTCTTAATCTTCTGGCATACATACATATTCCCATTCTTTGTAAATATCTGTATCCCTTTTTCCATCTCATCTATATAATTTACGTAACGGCCTGTCTCCTCTTTATCATTCGAAAGCAGTATCATTCCACCTGTGTCAACTACTCTTGTTTCTGCTGAAGAATCTCCTACAGCCAGCATCTTCTGTACTGCCGGATCATCGAAATTCATGCACAGAAGCCCTCTTGCATCAGATACTTTTCTGGTATCATATAATGGATAATACAGACTCAATGTATATCTGTTCCCTTTATAATAATCGTTATTATAGGCAACTTTCAGCGTTCCTTTCTTCGCATATTTGCTTCTCTCATATGCCTGGGGATACACTTCTTCAAACTGCGTAACTGATAAAGAACCCTTTCCTCTGTAGTAGTAACTCTTATAATCCGAACTGACAATGGCAGCAAAGTTCAGACTCTCATACATATTATTCAGATTCTCCAGCTTGCTGTAAACTGCATCAATGTCTGCTGTCTTCAGCTCATTTTTCTGCACCTGCCTGCAGTAATTCTGCACAGAATCATCCATGATCGTACCCAATACGATTTCTTTATATGAATCCATTGATCCCTTAAAAGATTCCGCAACTGTATTATTCTGCATCTGCAGAAGTTCTACAGACTGCTCTTTCATCGATGCTATAGAAAAAGTCAGAGAAACACCTGCAACCGTCAGCGTTACAATAAGAATACTGACGGTCACAAGTAAAAGTATTTTTTTATCAAATTTCCAGTAGCTGAATTTTGTTTTCCATTTGTTCATGTTGTCTTTCCTCATCTGTCACATAATTTCACATATACCCACATGATCAGGGGTGATTTTATCTCCCCAATATCATACCATGTTCAATGGTAAATGGATACAACAGATTTCGCAGAAAGAATCAACCCTTTACAGCACCTGCAGTCATACCTTTTACCAGTTTATCCTGGAAAATAATAAACATGATAACCATTGGTAAAAGTGTTAATGTAAGAACCGCCATGATCATTGGTGTATTCATAGAATACTGTCCCTGAAATTCCCAGATTGCCAACGGCAGGGTACGATTCTGGGCAGACTGTGTCAGTGTATTTACAAATGAGAATTCATTCCACATATTTACACCATTGTAAATTGCCAGTGTCGCCATTCCGGGTTTGGAAAGCGGCAGGATCATGGAGAAGAACATCTGAATCTTTCCACATCCGTCAATTTCAGCAGATTCTTCGATTTCTCTCGGAATCTCTTTCATAAAGCTGGTCAGGATAAATACGGAAATCGGAACTGCGAATGCGACATACGGTCCGACCAGTGACCAGATTGTATCATAAAGTCCTGTTGACTTTGACATTTTGAATACAGGGATCAATGTAATATGTACAGGAATAGACATACAGGCTACAATAATCGCATAAATCGGCTGTGCCATTTTAAACTTAAATCTTGCCAGAGGATAAGAAGCGCATGCTGAAATAAACAGCAGCAGAATCAGGGAGATTGCAAGAACGATCACACTGTTCTTGAAGTAATTTGCAAACCCTCCTGTAAGTACCTCAGTGTAATTGGACCAGTTCAGTTGATCAGGAAGCTGGAATACACCCTTGGTAAGCATCTCAAATTTCTCTTTGAATGAGTTCAGCACCATGAATATAAAAGGTGTAAATGATACAATTGCTGCACCGATAGCAAGAACAAAAGCAATGATCCAGGCTATGATGCTTTTTCTTCTACTTTTCTTATAGCTGTCCATCCCTTAATCCTCCTGTTTTCCGTTTATAAGTTTCATAGTAATCATAGATACCATTGTAATCAGGATAAACATACCTCCTGCAATGGCTGAGCCATAACCCATGTTAAAGTTCTTGAATGATTCTTTGTACATATAGGTTGCCATCAGCTCTGTAGCAGTACCAGGACCGCCGCCTGTCATAACATAGATCAGATCGAAGTATTTCAGAGATCCAACCATTGAAAGGATAGCTGCACTCTTAATTGACGGAATAAGAAGTGGAAGTGCAATCTTCCAGAAATACTGTCCTCTTGTAGCACCATCGATTCTTGCTGCTTCAAATACATCATATGGGATGTTTGTATAACCAGCCATAAAGTAAACCATGTAGAATGGTGTAAACTGCCATGCAATGATAAGAATAACTGTGAGCAATGCTAATTTTGGATTACCAAGAAGGTCAATGTTGCCCCCTCCGAACCATCCGGAAATTGTGCTGACAATACCTCCGTTTGTTGCAAGTGCGTATGTGAAAAGGAAACCAATTGCAACAGAAGACATAAGCATTGGAATAAACCAGATAACCTTGAAAATTGTAAGTTTCTTACCGCCAAAGTCAAGGAATGTTGCCATTGCAAGTCCTAACGGAATCTGGATAATGATAGATAGGATCATGATAATAACGTTGTTCTTAAATGCTATCCAGAATTTTGTATCTTTGATCAGTTTTGCCCAGTTTGCAAGTCCTACCATCTTCTTGTCTGCGGAAATACCATTCCACTGGTATCCGCTTGTAATAAATGTATCAATAATCGGATACGCGATAAATACTACTAATAAAATGATAACAGGTGCCAGAAAAAGTGCTGCTGTCTGACGTGTTTTTCTCTGTCTTAACTGAACCAGAGATATCCCTTTTTCATTCATTTTGGTGCCTCCTTTTTAATACTTTCTGAGATTTGATCATCTGACCTAACGTATGCCAGAGTATGTTTGAAAAATGCTTTCGGAATATGTTAGAGATATATTTCTGAGATGGTTTTTATATATTTTCTGACATGCTGTCTGATATGTAATTTGACATTGAAATGATTTTTCAAGCACGCTCTGTGTACTCACATATTGTTTTTCAAGATAAAGGGTTCTGCACTTTCAGCATGTGCAGAACCCTTCTTTTCTACCCTTACTCAGGTCAGAATGAATGCCTGCTTTCTTTTAAAGATTATTCAGCATCATCTGCTGCTGCATCATCTGCTGCTGCATCATCTGTAGCTTCTTCTGCAGTATCATCTGCTGCGCCGGAATCAGATTTGGTACTTAAATATTCGTCCATTGCTGTCTGCATTTCTTCCTGTGCTTCCTGAGGAGTCTTTGTCAGACCAAATACTTCCTGTAAGCCATCAAGATGTGCAGTTGCAACAGATGTTGGCAGATACTGGTCATACCACAACTGGATAGAAGATGCTTCCTGAGCTGCATCAAAAATTTCCTTTACAACAGGGTCTTTGATGTGGTCTCCTGCATCTTTTACAGGAACAATCTTGTTGTTAGAGTATGTAATGTCTGCAACTTCATCAGATAAATGATCTGTTGCACATTCAAATGCTGCTGCAAGTTTATCACCTTCACAGTTGAAGGAAATGAACTGATCACCTACAGTACCGATCTGGATTGTAGGATCAGCATCGGAATCATCAATTGCAGGGAATGGGAACCAGCCGATCTTCTGATAGAATTCCTCACTGTCAGTCTGGAATGTTCCTGTATACCATGAGCCACAGAGAAGCATACCTGCTGTTTCCTGATACATTAACTGTTTTGCCTGTCCGTCATCTTCGCTTAAGGAGTTTACGCCATCCGGGAAGTATCCGTTGTTAACCCACTCCTGAATCTTCTCACCTGCTTTGATGAAGCAGTCATCTGTGAATTTACCGGTTCCTGCAACTGCATTCTGGAATGGTTCCAGTCCGCCATAACGTGCTGCCAGAGACATGAAGTACATGGAACCTGTCCATTTGGAAGCATTAGCAAGTGCAAAAGGTGTAATTCCGTTTTCTTTTAATGTTGCACAGATATTTTCCAGATCAGCTAATGTCTTCGGTTCTTCAAGTCCGTACTGTTTAAACATATCTTTGTTGTAGAAGATACCTGCCAGAGAAACATTCAGATATGGGATCGCATATACATGTCCGTTGTAGCTTCCCTGTTCAATAGCTGCATCCAGAAGTTTATCTTTAACATCGGACTGATCAAGAAGATCATCAATCGGCTGAGCAAATCCGGAATCAATATATTCATACATCGGACCACCGGACCAGCTTGAGTACATATCAGGACACTCACCGGAGCTCATCGCGATAACAAGTTTTTCCTTGTATGTATCGTTCTGGATGGCTACCTGATTTACAGTATAGCCTGACTTTGTTTCTTTGTTAAACTTGTCTACTGCTGCAGTAACAATATCTTTGTCCGGGCTCTCTACCGCGATATTCCAGTAAGTAATTTCTTTGTCGTCAGCTGCAAATGCAGTTGTCTGCGCTGCCATCGGTACCACCATAGCTGCAGTCATGGCAAGTGCCATAATCTTGTACATTCTTTTTTTCATTTCTTGTTTCCTCCTTTTTTATTCACTTTGTATATTTAAGTGTATTTATCATAGCATTCCATTCACATAATGCCCATAAAATATTCTGTCCAAAATCTATAAATTTCTGTCTTTCCGTTTTCTGTGTGCAGAAAATTATAGATATCTGTACTGGAATCTTTCCAAAAATGTCTTCTGAGAACCAGCAAAAATTACTTTCAAA
>OJNW01001171.1_pt1 | contig 13198 bp, 9 predicted proteins | sample 1597951 | NCBI WGS metagenome assembly OJNW01 (sample SAMN01915212, study PRJEB22387) | human gut metagenome | isolation source: stool | host: Homo sapiens | place: USA | reverse complement strand
CTATCACCCCTATCACCCCTATCACCCCTATCACCCCTATCCCCCCTATTCCACGCTAAACGCGGCCGCTCTCATCCTACAACCGCCCCCAATGCGGGCGGAACACATCCTGGTCATCCTTAATCTTTCCAGCAAACCACCTCTTTTGAATAAAAACCTTCTTTTGATCGCCCAAATAGGCGCCCCACCAGGAAAAAGAAGAACAGGAAAGAACTAATTCCTGACAGGAGGAAAGTTCCCGGAGCGCTTCGAAAGCGCCGTGATTATCGAGGGATAAATGGAACCGTGCAGCCTCCGGGACGGAAGTCACCAGCCGCAGGGCCTGAGCCGGGGAATCGGAAAAAATTACCACCTCCTTGATACCGGGGGAAAGCCGGCTAAGAGCTTCATGGAGAAACGGGACATCGGGAACATGATACAAATCGGTATGCTGCAGGTAATCCCCCATGCGGACATGTATTCCGGCACGTCCTGGTCGTACCGGAGCCGTCAACCTGCGGAACAGGAAGCGCACCTCCTCATCAAACCCGGTAAAATACCGTTCGCTTTGAAAATATCCGCTCAGTGCCCCTCCCCGTACTGTTTTCGGTATATTTCGATATGAAAAACACGGTTCCTCGTACACCCAGGGAGCACCGTATCCGCCATCCGTTACACAGGCGGCTTCTTCGCCCAGCCATCTCCTTAACGCAAGGGTATCCGAATTGAAACGCCAGGGAACCCGGCATTCCAGACCATGCCTGAGGGCATGCCCATAAGCTGCGGCTATCTGGAAAAGCTGATTCCCCGTCCGGCAGCCGTGAAAAAAGCAAGCGGCAACAAAATCACTCTTCATAGCCCTCTTCCTGCAAAAGAAACCACCATCCGCTTCCTCATGCCAGTCGGCGGCGGAGATCTGCAATCCGGCGCAGCTCTTTCATCACGGGCAGGCGGTGGCGCTTGCCCAGAGGTGCAGGGGGAGGATTCCCCGTCGTTACCATCGTAAAACGCTGGTATCCCTTCACGTCCGGATAACGTCCCCAATAATAGGCCGTCCATCCGCTATCCGGAGCCTCCGGCCCATAGGGAGGGGTAACCAGATGCCTCTCCTCCCCAGGATACAAATTAAAAGCGCTGGTGCCGATCACGATATCTTCCGGGGCATCCGGCAACAGCTCCAGACCCCGTACATACTCCCGCACCCGTTTGGCGGCATGCGCCTTCATGCCGTACAGGCACCCGTAAATACGCTGCTCCACGGAACCGCTACCCCAGAAAATCAAATCCTTCCGGCCCGCAAAACACCGCAGCTCGTCTCCGGACATTATCACGGTATCCGCATCAATCTTCACCAAAGAATCCTCTTCATGGCACGCACTCCGGATCATTTCGTCAAGCATTCCCTCAATGCATTCCTTCCCTCTCAGATTACCGCCGCGCTCCCAGGTGGACACACGCCATTCAGCGCCAAGTTCCTCCGCCTGGAGTCGGACTCCATCCGGGCATGGATGCCTCCCGTCGTCAACCACCACCAGCCCCGCTTCCGGCAGTGCATGACGAACGCACAGCAAATTCTCCCTGACAAGATCCGCATCTCCCGCATACACGAACAAATGAACGTAAATCTTCAATTCCTCATTCATAATAAAAATCCTTTTACTTTCTCCTTCTGCATAGGACCTCCGGCATCATGTGCGGTCCGCCGGAAAAAGGCCACCCCTTTCCCCGGGCCTTGCCTCCTCCTTGCCGAAAACCAATGACCCCTTCCTCTCAGGAAATACCTCACCTCCCTTCCCTCCCCATGCCCCTTTCCTCAACTTCAATACCCCCAGCTTGATTCTGGACGCCATATTCCCCAAGGCATTTGAACGGGATGGAACCAACCAGGCACTTAAAACGCTTCGATGAAGCAAACTCTCATCTGCTGCCATCACCTCCCCTGGAGTCAACCCGGAAAACAACCGGATCCACAAGGCCATCAACCCGCGGCTGATGAGAGAATCACTATCGGCATGAATCTGGACGACGCCGTCCTTCAACTCCAGATGAAGCCAGACCCGGTACTGACATCCCTGCAGCAACTGGACATCAGTCTTCCATTCCTCAGCCAACGGAACCAGAACATTCCCCTGCCGGATTAGAAAACCATACAAGGCTCCCTCCCCCGGCAGGTTCTCCAGTTCCTGAAGCAGAACACGCCCTCTTTGCTCAAAAGAACCTTTAAAATCCGCGGTCATTTCCGTTATGGCTGAACTGCGTACCAGGAAACCAAATACCTATCTCCAATGCTACTCTGTTCTACATCCCTTAGTTAACTTCATCAGAGGCCCCTCCTTTTCCGTAACATCCGGATCCGAAGCAATCTGAATACTCAAAATCCGGCATGGATGCTGCCGCTGTTCCGTCGCGCAATGCTGCAATCCATGGGTTAGAACCTTCAAATCGCCTTCCTGGTCATCCGTCTTCCAGCCGGAAATGCGCAGCCGATGACATCGAATCTCTCCATGACCGTTAACCTGATACCAAATCATCATGGTCCCGCCCTCATCCAAGCGGCCCTTCCTCCCTCCTATCCTCAGAATCTCATGATCCTGGGAAAGCTCTACTCCCGACCAGAAAATCCTCTTGCCATCTTTGCCGGACTGTCTCTTTACGGCAATCTTTCCTCCGGGAAACCATCCCATATGGAAAAGTAGACACCGTATCAGATAAGCGCGTCTTAACGCACACTCTTCGTGGTGAGTTCCCAGGCCGAGAGACTTTCTGGCTCCACAATATTTGTTTCCCCGGTCAATGGTCAGTCTAACCTTGTAACTTCCTGATGTATTCTTTCTTAATTCGATTGATCTAGAGATGGACATTCAAATATTCATACAATATCCAAAAACTATATATATAAAATCAAGTGGGCCTAGCAAAAAATGTTAGAAACAACACACAACGCAAATAAAACGAACGTATATTAAAAAATTTCAAATTCCAAAAAATCAAAAAAATGATGACATGGGAAAACAAGACCTCGTCTTCCCAATCAAAAAGCTATCATTCCCGGCAAAAAATCAGGTTTCAGACTCAACATTTCCGGAACGTAAAACCGTTCCTTTCATCTACTCGGAACCTCTCTGCCCACCAGAATTCCTGCTTCATTGAAACTTCTATCCTGAAAGGAGCGAAGGCATTACGTCCAGAATCCTGTAAAACTCCCTTGCAAACACCTTGCATCCAAACGGAATCTCACAGCCTAAGCCTTTGCTCAAATATTCATGGCTTCCTGCAACAATAGTTCCTAAATATATGAAAATTCACAATATTAGAGGAGAAGGAGGGAGCCACTTCAAATTGTCATTGTCCTTTTATGAGTATCAGAAAATCCATCCCCTCTTCTCACAAGCAAGTGGAATCCCAAATGCTTCCTTCATAGGAAAATCGACTTAAAATGAAAAACTTCTGGCTGATTAAACCGTCACGAAAAAACAACCAATCGCAAAACAGCCTCATAATGGGATGAAAAAGCTATCATTAAAATCAACTCTAAAAAAAGCTTTCCGGTTCCCTCATCATCGGTTCAAACTATAACTAGCTAATCGTAGCCATTCCATAACTAAAACATCTCTCCCAGGATGCTTCATCTCACTTGCAAAAAGAGTCCCTTGCAGGAGGGATATTTATCCGACCACGAATTGATGATCATTAATATTTCGAGTATGTTTCGTCAAGGAGGGTTCTTCCTATTCCCCTTTTATTTCTTTTCGTAAAAATCACGACTCTCATAAAAAAGCCGGGAGCTCTCAAAAAGTCCCGGCTTTAATATCTAATTCTTATCTTTGGGAATAGCTATTTTAATAAATACGATTTTTAAGAATTTCATGTATTTCTCTAGTAATACAGAACATACAACATTCTGCTGTGCACTTTATTACACCATTATTACTATATCTAATATAAATACTCAAAGAATTGCATAGCATATCTATATAAAAAGGCAGGGAATTTTCATCATAATCACGATATCCCAATGTAAAACAAAAACTCTTGCCATTCCTGATGAGTTCATAAAATTCCATCTCCCTGTACACACCCTCTAATAACTTCATATTCTCTAAAAATACGTCACTTCCTACATCGGGAATTTTAGGATTATTGTTCTCCCGGATCCTCAACGTTTCAAATAGCCGGATCAGGGTTTCATATAACTTGGGAGATAAATCACATTCCACCCTTCTTTGAAATGGAGTACACTCACGCTCTTTCAGAAATAACAAATATTTTGCTACAAGCGTAGAAAACTGTTCAGGGCTTTTGAGAATGGAAGCATCCACCCCACGTTTCCACCAATCAACAGACAACTTATCGTTACAGGAAACTCCGCCGGATGTTCGAGAAATGGAATGTTCAATCATATCTTCCAACTGGCCTTCCAAAATAGAACCTACAGACCAATTGGTGTGCTTTCGGTCAAAGTAACTGAAATACTCGCCCGGATATTCCACAATAATCAGATATGCCTTATCCTTTCTGACCCCAATATAGGTTGTATTCTCACTCTTCGGGTTGCAATGCACAATGCCAATACTGTCCCGTGCATTAAATTGACCCACATCACCAGAAACAGAATATTCGGAACCCTCCAGATAGAGGGGGTGAGATTCCGTTTTAGGAAGCATATCTACCAACAAGAATTTGAATATAGCCTGACTCCTGGCTATTGCTAATACGATCTCCTTGTTTTGCTCTACTACATTCTCCTCCTTCTTTCCTGATACGTTTTCTTCTCCATGAGAGAGAAAAGTACCGAAAAGAAAAAGGCCGCAGAAGAGTATATATACTACACTGGATTTCATTCGCTTTTTCTTTTTTCTCCGTTTACAAATATTTCTCTTGTCTTCCTTGTTTTATGATCAAAAACACTTCTTGTTATTATCCCCTTACTATTTCTTGAAATAACAGCATAGTCAATACCAGGAGGAATTTTGTAATCTGGATGCATTTTTATTTTAAGATGTGGAGGAGGAAACCCTAATATAGCCACCTGCTTGTCTGCATCACTTACTCTAGGATTACCATTCACATGGCAATGAACTCCCGCTACCATTTTATCTTCTTTCTTACAAGGTGGTGCTGTCTGCATTGCCATATTGTCATGGTTTCCTGGTGAGGATACTTTGGCTAGATAAAATTTTCCTGATTTGGAATCACAACAAACTCTTAATCCAAACTCACGCGTCGTGGGAGCAGACATGCGCGGCTCACCAGTATTATTTCTATTTTTATAATCCTGGTATTCCTTTAATTGCTGATTATAAAATGAATCAGAAGCCTGCTGCACAACTTCCATTCCAGCAAGAATGGCATCTTCAAGATCATCATACAATTGCGAAGCAAGTCCAAGAACATCTATACATGAATTAATTTTATTGTTAACAAATCCATATAGAAATTCACCACCTTCTTCACCAATCAGGTCCCTGGAAATCCATCTTCCATCCTGCGGATTGTAATGGCGGTAATTGTAGTAGATCAGCCCCAGGTCATCATCTCGGTATTCGCTGGAATAACGGAACGGCATTGATGAGGCCCAGGCACCTTCCTCTGTCAAGGTTTCTCCGTAGGGCGTGTACTCAAACCTCGCCTGCCGGGTTCCCGACGCGTCGTACAGGGCGCTCACACTCTTGAGCAGGTCGTGCGCCGCATAGCGCGTCCCCGCTACACTCTTGTCCGCGTTGTGCGTACACATGGCCAGCACGCGCGTCGCCACCGGTTCTGACGGATCCCAGAACCACGTGCCCAGCAAGGGCGGATTAGTCGTGTTTTGCGTACAGTCCATGCTCGCTATCATCAGATATCCCATATAGGCAAACCTTGTGCGCTTGGTCAAGGTATTTCCATTGTATTCCACTTTTTCCACACGGCGCCCAAGGTAGTCGTACACGCATTCCACTCTTTTGCTTCCCTGCGTAAAGACAACCGGCCGATTATCCGCGTTATACTGGACAGACCAGGTTCCCGTGGAAGTGTTCACGCCGGTCTGGTTGCCATCGGCGTCATACTCAGGCGTGAAGGGCGTTCCGGAACGTGTCATGGAAGTATATTGGTTCAGGTTATTGCTCTGGTAGGAGCTGGAAATCCCCTGTTCCGCCGCAGTCCGACGATTGCCGATGTTGTCATAGGCATAACTGAAGGAGCCGCCCGCATTCATCGTGTCTCCTATTAATTCGCCACGACCGTTATAGGCGTACGAATGACGGCGTGCAATGACCGTGGAACCCACATAATCCTCCCGTACAGAGGGACGCCTCATATTGTCCCAGGTATAGGCATGCTTGAGTGCAGGTGTGGCAGGGGCACCTTTCACATAGGCCATGGAGATCGGTAGTGGAAGATTGGCATGATACGCCGTGTTCCTGACCAAGCCGTTCGGATAGGTCAAACTATTGAGCCAGCCCGTGACCTCATCATACTCATAAGTAAAGGATGAACCATTGAACGACACGGCAGAAAGACGGTCTGCAGAATCGTACCCCATTAGGACCTGTTGCACCATTGTACCATGGAGAGAAAGTGTATACCCGGATAAACGCCCCAAGGAATCACGCTGATAGGCAAGCACGCTTTCCGTTAAACCGGAAGTTACCTCCGACGCCACTTCTTCAAATCCGGCATATTCCACACTCCGGGAACCGGAAGCATCCTGAATAGTAGAAATACGCTCCCTTCTATCATAGGTGATAAATACGGAAGGCGTTCCATCGCTATGCGTAACGGAACTCAACTTTCCTGTTATGTTATCGTACTCATATGTAGACACTACCCCTCGGGACTGCCTCCGGGTCACCACTCGTCCCCACTCATCATAAGTATAGGAAGTAAAGGATCCATCGGCATACGTTTTATTCAACAATATGTCCGAGATTGAATCATAATTCCAACGCGTTACATCCGCAGTGGAAGAAGGAATCGTATCAAGTGTGGCACTGGGGGAACGGTATGTATGCAAGGCTATAATACGGTCTCTGTCATCATATTCCCATTTCATGGGATAAACAGCCGTACCGTACCGGCAAGTCAACCGGCCCCGCAGATCATAAGAGGACCATGTTTGTTTTCCATCCGGCGCCGTAACACACTCCGGCAATCCCGTTGCGAAATCATACACAGTCGTGGTTATTTTCCCATCTTCGTCCTTCCTATGTATTTCCCTCCCTCCAATATCACTGGCAATGACTGCATCTTTTCCGCGCGCATCCCGAACCGTTAGCGTATCTCCCACAGTACTGTAAATACGGCTGTATTTGGTCACGGCTCCATTCATATCCGTTGAACGTATAAGATCGTTGTTTAAAATCACCTCTTCTTCCTCACTCTCACAACCATCTTTTCCGCGTAAAACACGGATGTTGCCGTTTTCGTTATAAACTTTTTCCCAAGACCAGCGACCATATTTATCCCTATAAAGTGTCAGTGAATCAAGGGAAGACAAAACAGCCTCCTTCCGAGAAACGAGTTCGTAGGTACACTCCGTCCAATCTACCATCCCCGGTCTTTCAAGTATCTCACAGTGTTCCTTAAAAACCAATTGCGCAGTTTCCTGAGGAATTCCGGAAGGAACCATAGGCAACTTCCTGAAGCACGTACTAAAATAGCGACCCACATACAGAGAAGGGTCATCCACAAAAAAACCTTTTTTTCTGCCTCTCAGATTTCCCAATTGATCATATTGACACCTGAACTCGATCCCATCCTGCATAGTCCCGCTTTCTATCAATCCCCTTGCATTGCGAACAAGAAGAAGCCTTGTACTGGTGTAAGGGTCGGTTGAGGAAACTGTTTTTTCATCCATAATAAGACGCCCCATTCCATCATATATAATACTTCCTATTTGCCTCCGATGGGAAGAATCCAAATAAATATACTTTCTAATTGCTGAGGTAAGGCTTCCTTCATACTCATAATAACGCGCCTCACGTCCCGTACCGGATTCTTCAGCTACCAGGCCTGACGATAAAAGCCTGGTAACCAGCGTAGCCCCCGTAGGCAAGGTTTCCGTTGTCGTCAAGCCATCCGGAGAATAAGAATACAAGGTTATCCTTCCCAATTCATCCGTACGTGATACAATACGTCCTAATAGATCATAAGTCGTAAAGACAGCGGTTGCTTTATCTCCCGTAGAATTTTTTACGGACAGAGTATTGCCTGCCCCATCATAGGTCATTTCCGTAATGGAGTCCGGACAGGTGGATGTCATTTCCATCCCGTTCCAATTTTCCACCGGAACAGCGGAATCCCGTTCTATACATACCAAACGTTTGGCTCCGTCATAAATATAACGAGTCTGCAAGCCTCGTACATCCGTTTCCCACCGAGGACCGGCACAACTCCATTCCGCCGAGGAATGCAGACCATTGGCGTAATCCGTCCGAATTACCCGGTGGGAATGATCATAAGTCATCTGTTGAAAATCAACAGACACGAAATCGGAAGATACGTGGACCAGATGATCCGTAGCAATTTCATCCCCGTTTTCCGCATAGTAATGAACAGTTCTTGTGGAGTTGCCGGACACTATTACATGTTCGGCGCCCAATGTTTCCGTACATTTCCATGATGCGCCATATTCAGAACACAGGGCATATTCATAACGCCGCTCAGAACCATCCATGTTTACTTGCCTTTTAAGTCTTCCTTTTGCATAAATGCAGGATGGATGATCTACATACCATTCTGTTTTGGTTGGATTAGGATCAGCAAATGGCCCTGCACAAGTTTGCACGGCTATCTTAGAATAAATACCCGTGGAATTTGTATAAGTATACGAGATATCATGTATTTTCTCTACCTTCGTTCCGTTTACCAAACTCACGGTTTTGAACGTCAGCCTTCTGTCATTGAATAATTCATCTGCATATGAATAGGAAGTTCTCATCTGGATATCTCCACACCACGGTTCCGTTCGCTGAATCACATTCCCGCTGGAATCATACTCCATCTCCACCACGGAGCCGTCCGGGCGCGTTTCCCTGATACGTTTGCCATAATTGGAGGAAGAAGCGTCACTGCCGTATTCATACGTCCACGTCCTTTCCAGCGGTGTTCCGTACCCTTCCGTCCGGGAGACAAGCACATCCCCATACATACGGCGCTGGTACACCTCTTTTTCCGCGGAGCACAGCACGGCATTATCCGTTCCGTCCACGCCGGTGTAAACGTACTTGAATTTTTCCTTCGTGTCCGTGTAATAGCCGCCGGCCACCATGCCCTGCCCGTTGGGTTCCTTGGCCACCACATATTCACTTCCCGGGGCCGGGCGGCACTGGGTCACAATGCTGATGGCATCATCCCCTTCCCCCTTGATCAGCGTAAGGTCGTCCGGATAAAGCCCGGCACGCCACTCGCTGACGAAGCCGCCCGGTTCTTCAATGCGGAACGTCTGCAGCATCCTCTGGGCCACTTCCGGATGGTCTTCATCAACACCGCGGGCCACCAGAGTATCCTCTTCCAGGAAAGACCAGGAAAGCTTCCATGTCTTGATGGGAACGGCGTTATTGCGGATGGTGTAGGTACCGTCGTTGCGGCGCCCCGTCACATCCTCCAGAGCATACCAGTTGATGCGCTGGACGTCTCTCAGGTCCAGCAGGCCGTCCGTTTTATTCCAGACCTGTTTTAGGCTGTACCAGGAAAGAGAGTTGAAGGATTCAACTTCGGAAGAAGGCCTTGAGTCATTTTCCGACCAGACAACCTGTAATTCCTCAGCCAGTTCCGCAGCGGTAATTTTCACGCCCAGCGGTGTGATGATATGTTGTAACAAAGGGAAATTGGGACGGAACCGGATGATGGTCCCGTCTCCCAGCACTTCCTCCAGATAGGCCGTGCCATCCACCGTGACGCGCCGCATCCTGTCGTTAAACTGCCCGGAACTCCCGTACGGCACGGCTGCACCCCCGGAGAGACTTGCCGAGGCAAAGTCGTAATAACGGGGAAAACCTCGTTCCGTCTTTACCACTGCCTGGGAAACATCGTCCGGCTCCGGACTGCCGCCGGAGACATTTGGAGCCTCCACCACTTCCAACCGCCGCTGGGAAACATGCTGGTACTGGAACGCCCTGCCCCAGCACAAGCTGGCATCCATCATATTCAAGTTCAGCATCAGACGTCCTCCGCTCAATTCGGACCATTTGGCAAACCGTCCGAATTCAATGGAAAAATCCACGCTATTGTTATCCGTACTGGCCGTTCCCGAATCGCCTTCTCCTCAAGGGCACGGATATTCCGTTTCCGGCCCCACGGGGCTGACGGGGTACCAGGTGTTGAGCCACGGCATGGGGGAAAAATCATCATCAGAGGCCATGGCCGCAGGATAATGTTGAAGGTCTCCGGACTGTTCCGGAACTGGCAGGTAATTATCGTTTTTGTTCATCTTGCTTTTCGTTGAATGTTTGCATCCGCCGGGAAAAGGGGAAAAACGCCGCCGGGCCTTTCCCTGAACCCATTCCCGGAGAATACGGTTATTGTTATTCAGCGGCGGCCTCGGAATTATCGGAAGTGCGGGGAACACCAAGCGTGCGGCGCAGGCACCTCATGACGGAAATCCGTGCAGAGCGCGCCACCTTGTCCTGGTAGCGCCGGCTCATGGAAACCACATCCATGTCCGCCAGGGATTCCGCAGACGGGAAAGTCATCCAGTTGTAATGTCCCCACAGGGGCCCTCCGGAGCCGCGCGTCCATGCCTTGGCGAGCAGCGGCGCTCCATCCGGGAACAAGGCGGTAAACGCCCCCAGCACCACCGCGCCTTCCGGACACTTCATCGTGGAGGAAGACTGTTCCAAATGCTGGAGGATGGCTTGCAAAACCGTGGGTTTCAAAGCATACAGTTCATTGCTCAGCAAACCGGAGCGCAGGCAGGTACCGCAGAGTCCGGAGCCGGAGCGTCCAAAATTCCTCAGGAAATCGGCGCACAGGACCAGATTGTCCGGTTTGGTGCGCACCAGCACATCCTCCGGATGCCGTATGGACTGGGCCATCAGGGAAAGGATGGAGACCGCATGGTCTGAAGACGTGTGCGTTTCTTTCAAAAGCTTCCATCCCACGGACAGGGGCCGCAGTACTTCCTTCACGGTCTGGGGGCACGGAGCCCGCTCGTCGTCCAGAACGACAATGCCCGCTTCCGGAGTGCTCCAGCGGATGCATTGGACCGCCTCCACCAGCAGAGGGGCATTATTCGCTTTACAGGGAATGAAAAACGTCATTCCCGGCTGTTCCGCAGGCATACCCTGCGCAGATTCTGATATGGACTGATTCATATGGATGATGGTTCAATTGAAATGATGCCTCGCATCGGCTCCATTTCTCCCATCATCTGTTGAAAACGCACCTTGTTCCTCAGGGCCTAGCCCGTTGATTCCAAAACTATTGAAACAATCATCAAGTGGCATGAGCCCTCCGTGGCAGGCTCTTCCCCCCACAAAACCGGAACACGGCGCGGCATGACTACTCCATCCGCATCCCAACCGAGCAGGAATCTTCTCATATCTCCCTCTCAACGCCCTTCACGTTTTCAATCATCAACCCTGCTTAAGTATTCCCTCCAACTACTCCATCCCCCGTCGGACAGAATGAACATTTCAGGAATTGCCTGCTCCATCACTTCAATTCATTCGCCAGCCCTTCGGCGAGCCCTTTCTCCATGGTTCATAAAAAACACTCGCGCTCAGGGGACACAGCCGCAGAACAAACCCCGCCTGCTCCCCGGAACATATACGACTGCCATGCGCCGTAATACCGGGAATCCGGAACGGACGCACTCAAAAACGGGAAAAGGGGCCGCCTTCTCTCTTCCCGGAAAATCACTTATCCTGCTCGTTGGAATGTTCCGGACCGGGGCCTTCCAGCTCGGCGGTAGCTCCCCGTTCCGGAGGCGGAGCCACCTCCAGAAACGTTTCAGTCACGGTTTCCGACGAATCGTCCGGTTTGATCACGACGGAGACGACACGATCCACCGCTTCACAAGAATCCGGGCACATCTCCTTTTTGGCCTCATTCACGGCACGAAGGGCAGTACGCTGGAATTCGTGCGTATGCACATCCGCCTGCTTCATGACCGGGGCCAGAATCATTCCCTGGTAAATAACCGCACCGATGATGACTACCAGGGCAATACATCCGCAAGTCAACGCCCCTTTGGCCATGCAGTAGGTTCTATTGTCATTCCGCCTCACCGCGACGACTCCCAAAACCACGGACAAAATGGCACAAAGCAGCCCGGGAATAACTGCCACCCAGCCCAGACACGGAAGAAAGGCGAGAAGGGCGAGTACCAATCCGATAATACCTAGCACCAGCGCCGCAATCGGCGAAACAGGCTCGCGAACAGGACGAATTCCGTCCGAATCATTTGACTTGTCCATAATTCATTTTTTCATTGGCATTTCCCATCCGGGAAACATTCTTGAAATTAAAGAATTCGGATAAAAACTGTCAAGGTGCCTTTCCGTTACGCATAAAACGCCATGGTTGCTTCCAGGGACATCAGGTCCCCCGCACGCCTCCGCCGGATGATACCGCAACACCGGGAAACAAAAACAATTATTGAAATTTAAGAAATGTTGGAAATCAGATTTTCCTGCCTTATGAACTCCCTCTCTTCATGACGGGAATTAAATGAAAGAACATGACGCTACAGCCCGGCAAACAAGAAAAATCCCTGAAATGGCACCCATTCACCGCTCCCTCTGGCCTGAATCCATATCCTTTCCTCTGCGCCTCTTCATCAACACCCACAACACGTAAATCACGGCGGCTCCGCCGTTGAGCAGGCCAATGGAGAACCAGAACGGGGCTCCCTTGTTCCATTCCCACGCCTCGCGTACATGGCCGTTCGCCATTTCTGCATAACCGCGGGTCATGCCGCACAGGGGACATTCCTGATGGGGGACGGCAACGGCAGCGGCTATGGAATTCATCCCTCCCGGACTAATCAGCAAAGCCATGACGGAAGGGATCAGCAACATAAGGGACAATCCCGCCCACACGGGGAGCCATACTTTCCTGATCATGCCGAACAAATCATGGCGGGAATGCCTGACATCCCCGCCATGTAACATATAAATGATCCGGGGAAAAACCTCCTTCCCGGCCTTTAAAGAGTATCGTACGTTTCTTCCCTTTCGGCGGCAGGCGCAGCGGGAGCGGCAGGGGCGGGAGAGTCCCGGAGGAGGCTTCCGCGGCA
>OJNW01001169.1_pt1 | contig 13223 bp, 13 predicted proteins | sample 1597951 | NCBI WGS metagenome assembly OJNW01 (sample SAMN01915212, study PRJEB22387) | human gut metagenome | isolation source: stool | host: Homo sapiens | place: USA | reverse complement strand
TGAATATTTTTTACTCAAAAAATCCGGACACTTTGATCTGCCCGGATTCCAAAAATGTTATGCAATTTATACTCTACTGATTCTCTGTCGATACCAGTTGATATTCTGCATCTCTCAACCTGCAGTAATAAAATGTCTGTCCAGCCTCTTCTGTGTAAGTTTCAAATACTCCCGTCACTATCACCTGGCTCTGATCCGCCGGGTAATCATCTGGATATACGGCATCTCCACCAAGTTCAAATTCAAGTCCCTGACTGCAACATGCCAGAGCATCGGCTATAAGGCAGTAATTATAATATTTGTCGGTTATTGGATAATAGGATGCATAATACTTTCCTTCTATCCTTATCGTCTTGCCCTCATATTCCTCAGGTTTTGACATCATCTGATATACCGTCGCATATACAAGATCGCTTCCCATAAGTGTGAGATCCACATCCACACCCTCAGACTTGTATTGCGCTATAACTGAGCTGTCTCCATTCACGACCTGCCCATATGTTGGTTCTGATGTCACCTCAGTTACAGATGCGGATTCTGTCTCTGTCGTGGTTTGCATCTCTGTTGTGATCGTCGTCTCTGTTGTGGCTCCCGCCGACGACTTGCTTTCCACATCACCATCGCCTGTTTTCTGATTAAGCACCTTATCCACTGCATTCTGTGTGTTCAAACGACTGCCCGCAGTCTGAGATGCTCCACCACAGCCTGTGACAGTCAGCAACATACTCAGCACCAATATTGACATAATCAATCGCTTAAATCTGTGTCTGCATCCATGCATTCTTCTATTTCTATTCATATACATATTCTTATCTCCTCATCACTTTCCCTGCTATACTGTTAAATGCAAATATAACCATATCGCATGCAACGATCGTAGATCCTACCGGTGTTGAAAATAATATGGATACCAACATTCCAGCCAAAGTTCCCACAACCGAGAGAACAGCTGAATATAATACCACCGACCTGAAGCTATACATAACTCGCATTGCCGAAAGTGCAGGGAATACCAGAAGTGCCGTGATGAGCAGGGAGCCCACCAGATTCATTGCAAGCACTATTATCACAGCGATTATCACCGCCAGCGCCAGATTATATGCCCCTGCATTTTTCCCGATTGCCCTGGTAAAACTCTCGTCAAATGTGACTGCAAATATCCTGTTGTAGAACAAACAGAAAAACGCTATTACACATATTGACATAACTATACACAGCCACACTTCTCCCATTGTCAATGTAAGTATTGAGGTTGAACCAAACAACGTAGAGCACACATCCCCCGATACATTTGCTGACGTGGAAAATACATTCATTATCAGATAACCTACGGCTAAAGCACCGACAGACATCATGGCTATCGCGGCATCTCCCTTAAGCTTCGCATTTTGTCCCGACATAAGTATGAGAATTGCAGCAGCCACAGTCACCGGCATCACTATGATCGTGTTGTTTGTCAGTTTCAGAACAGATCCTACCGCCATTGCTCCAAATGCAACATGCGAAAGTCCATCGCCGATAAATGAAAATCTTTTCAAAACCAATGTTGCACCGAAAAGTGACGAACACAATGCTATAAGAATACCAACCACAAGAGCATACTTAACAAATGGATACTGCATATAGTAAATTAACTTATCAACAAGCTGCACTCTGTTCACCACCTTTCTCATATTCTGCCGAAATGATGTTCCAATATCTGCTGTTCTTATATTCCTCTCTGCTGCCCCAGAACGAACCCTCATGATTCATATGAAGCACATGTCTGGCGCAATCTATTGCCCTCAGATCATGTGATATCATGATCACTGCCACACCATTTTCATTTAACTGCTGTATCATCTGATAGAACTGTGCCGTTGCGACAGGATCAAGGCCAGTTACCGGTTCGTCAAGCAGAAGAAGGTTCTCAGTTGCACACAGAGCTCTCGCCAGAAGGACGCGCTGCTGCTGTCCTCCCGACAAATGCCTGTAACATTTCCTGCGTATATCCCATATTCCAAGTCGTTCAAGTTGAGATTGTGCAAGCTGCTTTTCCTTTCTGCCATAAAAAGGACGTGCTCCGCACTTAGGCAGCGTTCCCGACAAAGCCACCTCCCATACAGTCGCAGGGAAATCCTTCTGCACAGGTGTCTGCTGCGGCAGATAGCCTATATCACGCGATGTCAAACCATCGCCAAACTTTATCTCTCCTGAAACCGGTTTCAACAGGCCAAGCAGAGTTTTTACCAAGGTACTCTTTCCCGCTCCGTTCTCTCCAACTATACAGAGATAGTCTCCCTTGTCTATACTGAAATTAAGGCCTGACGCAACTGCACGTCCATCATATCCCACTGCCAGGTCTTTGCACGTTATATATGACATTTGTTTTCTCCTATAAATCTAAATTAGTTTTATTGTTCAGCAATTAATTCAATGCCTGAGAAAGTACGTTCAAGTTATCTTCCATCACGTTCAGATACGTCTCACCATCAGCTACAGTCTTTGCAGTCACAGACTGCATGGAATTCATCGTCAGGATCTCCTGATTTTTCGAATCTGTTGTCTTCTTTATCGACTCTGCTATACTGTGATCTGCACCCTCTATCGTCAGAATAACCGGAAGCTTTAACTCATCCACCTTCTGCGCAAGGAATGTTATCGTCTCAAAACCTGCCTCCGACTCAGCACTGCATCCCACAAATGCAGCATAGTAGGTAAGCCCATAATCATCCGCCATATATCGGAAAGGGAATCTGTCGCCAAACAGAATTGCCTGACGTTTTCCCTTAGAAACTGTTAGTTCGTACCTTCCATCAAGATCATTGAGTTCATCAACGTACTTACCTGCATTCGCCATGTAATCAGATTTATTATCTGGATCAAGCGCCTGGATATTATCCGCCAACACATTCGTCAACGCCACTGCGTTCTTGAGTGAAAGCCATACATGTTCATCATACTCCGGGCCTTCCTCTCCTCCCTCTTCTTCCTCTGTCTGCATGCCTGGAACTACCTCTTCCTCTTTAACTGCAGTTCCCAAAGCGTCAAGCATATTTACAACCTTCATATCCTTATTAGTCGCTTCTTTCAGGGCACTATCCACCCAGCCATCAGACTCACCGCCAACATACACAAACATATCTGCGTCAGCTATCTTTGCTATATCCTCTGCAGTTGGCTGATAACTGTGAAGATCCATCCCCTGATCGAGCAGCATAGTAAGCTGAAACTTGTCGGAATCACCGCCTATAATATTGCGGATCCAGTCATACTGAGGAAAAGTCGTACATACAATGCTGTACGCCGCAGCATTTGCCGCATTTTCAGGCGCACTGCCCCCTTTCTGATCAGAATCTGCTGCCGTCATTGATGCTCCGCAGCCACAAAATGCTGAAACAGTAAGTACCGATGCCATAACAAGGCCAAATATTCTATTTTTCATAATGATCAATAAACCTCCGAATTGATTGATAAAATTGACGGGCATATTTTGATGCCTATAATTGGATAAATTTAATAAACTGCCTCTAGATCAAAAAACACCAATAATAAGTATTCGCCCTTATCTTTAGATGTATTTCCAGACGCAATTCTCAGTCAATATCCGTACTTTAAATCAATTCAGCAATTCCACCTTCAGGGAAACGAGCGTATCGGTACAATACTCGTGGGTATACACCAATACAACTCCAAGTGTGAACACACTTAAGAACGCCAGGAACACTGGCGTAGTTGACATTGTCTTTATATTTGAAAGGAACTGTGCAGCCTGCTGCAAATGCATACATATAGGACATTCCTGCCCCGTACAGTCATGCTCCACATTGCGCGCAATATAGCCGTAAGAGAAAAGTACTCCCGATACAAAGAACACTATAAGAATCCATGACATTATTCTCTTTTTACTCATTCTGCACACCTCCTTTTCATTGTAGGAATTTGGGGATATATAGTTTTCGTTGTGACCGTAACGATACAATCCCATCTGTAACAATCACGTTTAGTTTAGACTACAGCGACTCCACAACGCCTCTTACAATCTTTGCAAATACCACATATCGACGATCTGTCACAGTCGATCATAAATCCATACCTCTCCTGAACTCCTTTAGCTATGTGATTCATGGTATCGCGGTCAATATGTATGACTCTTCCGCACTTAACACACTGCATATGAAGGTGTTCGTGACAACTATGATCAGCCTTTTCCATTCTATACATACTTGAACCACCATCAGCACTCTGATACTTTATCAATTTGTCCTGGATAACCATGCGGTCAAGGTTGCGATATACAGTTGTTGTATTCGCATCTATGCCATTCTCATCCAAATACACACTTACATCAGCCGCGCAAAACCCTCTGTCCTGCCTCTCTGCAGCAAATGCCTCTATAGCCTGACTTATTCTCGTTTTATACTCCCTCGCCATAGTATTCCTCTTTTTCGAATTTGCAAGTCATTTGCATTTTACTGCATCATAAACGGCTTTTAACTTTATGTCAACACTTTTTTATCACTTTTCCATCACTACTATCTTGTTTGATATATTGCTGACAAATGGTATTTTGCCAATGACTTTATATACCGGTATGAACTCAGCCATTCCTTCTACAAGACTGTGCTGTTCTATGTATCTGTATTTCGGTATGATCTCCGCCAGCTTCTTTCCATTTGGCGCGCCCCATGAAAACCTGGCATGGCTTCCATGGATGGATTTCTCCTTGATATGCTTTGCCATAAACGGAGCCATAGTCTCTACGAGCACCGTAGCATGAGTAAATTTCCTGTCTATTATGTCGAATATTTTCTTCACATCAGCTTCTGTGAGATACATCGTAAGCCCCTCTATGATGACCAGCACAGGTTCACCGGCATACTCTACCATGTCAGCCCATTTGCCGTCCATGGCGGATTCCGCTATCTGGTACACCGGTCCATCCTCCTGCAGGAACTTTTCCCTTACAGTCATGGTCTCCGGGAGATCAATGTTGTACCAGCCTTTATATTTACCCTCATTTCTATAGCAACGGGTGTCAAGACCACAGGCGATATTCACAACCACAGCACCCTTGTGCTTCTTCAGGAATTCTGATACAAGCTTATCAAGCACTATGGTTCTCGCTATAACTCCGCTCCCCATCGCCAGATCCTTGTCCGCCAGTGAAAAGTCATAATCCAGGCTGTCAACTATCTCTATGGCCTTGCCATCGTATATGGCATGATCCGGTTTTCTTGATTCTTTCGCTCTGGCATAGAGTGTCTGGAGCATCGTCTCCGGGACTCCCGTTATGTCTACCTTTGATCTGCTTACTGTATTGTTCTGTGTGCTAACCATTTTCTCATTTCCTCCTGCTTTTTAATTGTGCAAACGCATGAGAGGCGCTGCGCGCGGCGTTTGCGTGCTTCACAACATGTCGTCAAGCGCAGCTTGATGACCTGCGCGCACATCAGTGCGCTTCCTCTGCCGGAATCCTCCCACTTACGTGGGTCCCTCCTTATGAAATATAACATTTGTCATGTTTTGTTATGTTCATAAAAATAAGAGGTTCATCATCGATGAATCTCTTTCTTTAAACTCTCTATCAACTTTTCTGTACCGCCTGTGGCATGAATGCCAATCTTTTCTGTCAGATACATTTTCTTCTCCACATCTACATCCTCGTTCAGTATCGCCATGGCTCCTTCAAGCCGCATCTTAGCCAGCACGCGAACCAAAGTCTCATCCGGCTCGCATCCAAGCTGTGACCTGTAATATGCCGCAAATGAATGTCTCATGAACTCCTCAACCCTCTGGTGATAATTCTCATAGCAGCTGCCGTCAGCGCCATGCATGATGATCATTACCTCTTCCCTGTGTGCCAGAAGGAATTGCATCATAATCTTATCTGCATCTACGCCCGTGGCGGGGTTCTCAATCTCCCCCTTCATAAGTTCTCCAAGCATGGCTTCATATTGGTTCACAAGCGGTTCAAGTATCGCCTTAAACAGAGCCTCCTTGCTCTCAAATGAAAAGTAGAAAGCTCCGGTGGTAACTCCCGCACTCTTGCATATCATTCTAAGACTTGCCCTCTGGTAACCATTTTCAAGGAATTCCTCTTTGCCGGCTTTTTTCAGTTTTTCTATCGTTTCACTTCGCTTGTCGTTTTCCATAACACATGTTATGTTAGCATAAACTAACCAGTCTGGCAACATATTTTTTATATGTAATGCCTTTCTTTACGCCCTGGCATTTTTCCTATTATCCACTACACACAACATTCTTTCAGTAACTTTATCGTATTCTTTCTTTCAGGTATTTCCTTACCGTCTCAAGCCCTCCAATTGGCACGCAAAACTTCTGGTCATGGTTCTTACATGCCTCATAGGTTTCCTCCAGATCAAACCAGCACACGCCGTCAAGCTCTTCCTTCTGTATTGTCAGATCTGCTATGTCCACCTGTTTCTGATACACGAACACAAATGCCACCTCATTGTCCCTGAACATTCTGCCATGAAATTCCTTCTCATACCGGATCCTGAATGTTCCCGCGAAATCAAGATCTGCGGCCTCAGCTTTGATGCCAAGCTCCTCTCCGAGTTCCCTGAGTGCCGACTCCATCGGTTCATCGCCCGCCTGTATATGTCCGGCAGAGGAAGTGTCATACCTTTCAGGAAAAGAATCCTTATCCATCGACCTCTTCTGCAGAAGAACCTTATACCTTCCATTCTCTTGCTTCGCTATCCAGATATGGGCAGTCCTGTGACATATGCCTTTTGCATGTGCCTCGCTCCTCTCCACTGTGTCTCCGGTAGGGTTGCCCTGTTCGTCGCATATATCAAAAAGTTCCATTATAGTGTACCGCCCTTATTCATTCATACATGAACCATTATTGTTTATCAACTCCGATTTGTAAAGCAAACAGCTAACATTTTTCTACTATTCTACACTTTGTATACTTTTATACACGTTTTATAAAATATCAGTAATTGCACTTGATATTGATCACTTTTTAGGATATTCTCAGATCACTATAAGTTACTAAATAAGTCAGCTCTAATTGACACTAACATTATTGAATGTTAGAATTCTTGTATGATATGATTATGGTAACCTTACCATGCGAAATGGGAACTTTAAGAGATGGGTGTTCTACCATATAAAACAAATGAACAATTTTAATATGGATGTTCTACCATACAAAATGGAACAATTTTATGGGAGCCCTACCATGCAAAAAGGTTTTTAAGAGCTGTGCATTTTAGCACAGCTCTTTTATATTCTCAGAAAGGCGATAATGGATATCCTAAATTTTTACTATATTGATTTAAAATACATAAGAAATCTGTCTCGTGCAGATGACAATGTAACGTCAGTCTCCCCTCAGGTAGGTAAGGAGAATCGACCATTTCTTGGAATAATCATTCTTATAGGTGGTCAGAAATATTGCATCCCCCTTACCTCACCAAAAAAGAAATTTGAAAATATGAAAAGCCAGATTGATTTCATCAAAATATTTGACCACAACAGCAGGCATCCTGAGTATTCTTCTAAAATCATAGGAATTCTCAATCTAAACAATATGATTCCAGTTAACAACTCAGTTATATCTAAGGTCAATCTGAAATTAAACCCTCACGATACCCCAGATAAAACAAAACGAAAGATTCTTATGCAGAAACAATTATCCTGGTGTCGGGATCATTCCGATACTATAATCAACAGAGCCAATAAAGTCTACTCTCTCATAACTGATTTTCCCGACAAAAATCGCAACCTTACAAAAAGATGTGTAGACTTTAATAAACTTGAGCAAATTTTATCTAAATACTCAGATGACTAAAATCCCTACACCACCAGCCGGGCCTTCGCCCTGCCGGTTCTGTCCTTTTCCACCACTATCTGCTTGTCAATCTTCTCCTTGAGTTCAGTCACGTGCGATATTATTCCCACCAGCTTGCGTCCCTCGGTCACGCTGACCAGCGCTTTGTATGCCTGTGGCAGAGTCTTTTCTGTATCAAGGGATCCAAAGCCCTCATCCACAAACATGGTATCTATCTGAATTCCGCCAGCCGAGGCCTGCACCTCATCGGAGAGTCCAAGCGCAAGGGAAAGTGAAGCCATGAATGACTCGCCCCCAGAAAGAGACTTAACGTCTCGGCTGCTGCCGTTGGAATGATCCACAACACAGAGGTCAAGGCCGATCTGGCTTCGCCTGTCACTGCTGTCCGTCACACGCCCCAGTTCATACTGACCGTCTGACATCTTCAGAAATCTCAGATTTGCACGCTGAATTATCCTGTCAAAATACGACATCTGTATGTATGCCTCTAGGTTTATCTTATTCTTGCCGGATACATTCCCTGAGGCAGTGTCATAGAGCGACTTCACACTGACGTATTCCTTTTCTTTTGCCAAAAGCTCATCGGACTTTCTGCCGATATTCGCCATCGCCGTTTCATTTGCACGGATGCGGCTGTTTCCATCCTGCATGAGAAGTCTGATCCTTCCCAGCTCATCTCTTGCTGCGTTTTTATCTTCCTCAAGCTTGGCAAGTTCAAGCTTCTCTGCTGACTCCAGCGTGTCTGTCAGAGCCTTTATCTGCCCCTCCAGCGTCTTAATATCCTGGATCACAGCATTATATTTCTTCTCAGAGACGTCAAATGAATCCTGCAATTTCTTTGCTCTGCCAAGAATCTCGTTCATCTGCGTTTCCGCCTCACTCCGATTCCTGAATCTGAGCCCCGCGGCCAGTTCTGTCGCCTGTTCTCTGTCTGAGACAACCTTTGCCGTGAGCGCCGATATATTTCTCTCAAGCTCCGCCAGCTTAACCTGCATCCCGGCAAATGTTTCTTCTTCCTGAGGAAGTTTTGCAGCAAGCTCATCCCTTCTGCTGACCCTTTTGCGTTCAGCCTCGATCTGTCTGTCAGTCTCCGCAATCTTCTCATTATAGTATCCAATATTCTTCTCAACCTTTTCCGGCAGAACATCTATATCCTCCGGATCGTCAAATTTCCTTCCAGCCTGCTCAATAATGCTGTTTCTGATCTCCATGACGCTGGCAAGCTTTACCTTTGCATCCGTAGCACTGGCATTTGCCCTGTCGCGGGCTTTGTCAGCATCCTTCTTCGCATCATCTAACTGTGCATCTGTCGGAGCCTCCTTTGGCAGCGATGCAAGGAGTTTGTGCTCCGTCGCACCGCACACAGGGCACGCCTGTCCCTCCTTCAGATCCTTTGCTAGGATTCCCGCCTGGGCATTCCTGTAGAGCGTGCTCATACGCTCATACATATCCTGCTTTCTGGTATACATATCATTATCAAACAGATACTGCTTCTGTGCTTTGTCCACCGCCTGTTTTCTTCTGCTGTATTCCATGAGCAGTCTACTTATGTCATTCAGATAGTCAACAGCGTCAGCCATCTTCTCCCTCGATGCCGTGATTGCAACTATTTTCTCCCCCGCATCCGCAAGCTGTGTCTGCTCCTGCCTCAGCTTTTCTATGCTCTTCTGTTTGTCTGTCACAAGCATTCTGCCCTTCTCTGCCTGTTCATTTTGCCTTTGCAGGAGCTGTTCCTCGTCTGCAATATTTTTTCGCTTCTCGTCCAGTTTCTCATAGTTTGGAAGCTCGTTATTTATAACTGCTGCCTGCCTTTGGAGCTCTTCCGTCTCTGGGAACGCTTCCTTTGTCCTGTTTAGCTCTGCCTCAGCAACAGTTCTGTCATTCTGTACATTTGCAAGCTCCAAATGTGCCTTTTCAAGCTGCACTCTGGCTTTCTCTGTCTGCTGTGCCCTGCCTATCAGCGTGTCAAGTTCCCCGACCCGGGTCTCAAGTGTACCGATCTGCTTCTCATATGAATCCGTTCTTGCCTTCTCCGTTACAATAAGCTTTCCGATGAGTGTGATCACCTCATCAATTGGCATCTGGCCGTCCTTTGCCTTCTGGACACTGAGTCCAAGAGGGTCATCCTCTCCGCAGACTATCCCGGATATATACTGCTCTATACTCTTCTTCATATCGTCCCGTTCACTCTGAAGCTTTCTCGTCTCATCCTGAAGACGCTTCTGCAGAACAAAATACCTTGATGTGTGAAAAAGCTTGCTGAATATCTTCTGTCTGTCCCCGGACTCCGCCACCAACAGTTCCTTGAACTCACCCTGAGCAAGCATGGATATCTGCGAAAACTGCTCTCTGTCCACGCCCAACAATTCCTGAAGATATGAATTTACCTTCGTTCTGTTGGCAATGACCGAGTCATCCGGCAGATACAATTCTGCAGCCGCATCCTGCAGGGTAGTTCCCTCACCTTTTTTCTTACGTCTCTCATAGGAAGGATTTCTTTTAACTCTGTAAGTCTTCCCCATATGATCAAATGTCAGTTCAACGTAGGTATCTGTGTCCACATCGGCATACGTTGATCTCATCATCCTCGCATCACGGCTCGCTCCGCTCGGCTCATCATACAGCGCATAACAGATGGCATCGAATATCGTGGTCTTTCCCGCACCTGTATCCCCAGTCACAAGATACAAGCCTTCAGCCCCAAGCTGGGCCATGTCAAGCATCTGGACTCCCGCATATGGTCCAAATGCCGACATCGTAAGATTAAGTGGTCTCATAATCGCTCCTCTCTTTCACAATGTATCGCCCCTCTCGCCTCCGCAAGCGGGGCAGGTCGTCGGAGCGCATTTGAGTTATTCGCTTCGCTCATAAGCGCTCCTCTCTCCATACAGAGTCTATAATATTCTGAACAAAACTCCTCTGTTCATCGCTCATTTCCTGGTTGTTCTGCTTCTCATACAACTCTCCAAACAGATCTATGGGCTTTTTCCCTTCAAGCACAGCGCCATCGTCTATCGTCTGTGTCACACGGGTTCTGGTGTTGTCGTATCCAAGCTTCATCACATTTGGATAGACCGTTCTGAGTTTTCCCAAAGCATCCGGCACGTCATCCTCGTCCGTGAGAACCACATACAGATAATCATCCACAGCCGTCCCCTCATAGTTTCGCCTGTCCATCAGCTCGTCAAATGTTCCCTTTACCTCGCGCAGCTCATGCATCGGAACAAGCGGAACAGTCCTTATCTCTATTTTCTTGTTCTCAGGGATGTCAACAACTGTCACCGATTTGGTGTGGTTAGCCTCCGAAAGTGAATACTTAAGCGGTGTTCCACAGTATCTGACAGTCTCCCTGCCCACCTTCTGCGGCCCATGTATATGCCCCAGCGCCACATAGTCAAATGAGTCGAATACCGACACATCCACATTGTCCAGACCGCCCACATTCTCCTCCGACTCCGAGCGCACAGCCCCGGTCACGAACTGGTGGGCCACAAGGATATTTGTAACCTTCTCATCAACATCCATGTGCTCCACCGCCACACGGCAGGCATCCGTGTAATCCTTTATATCATCCGCCTCATCAGGGAATACCGCTCTGACCATTGCCGGCTTCACAAATGGCAGCATGTATATGTTCACCATCTGTCCTTTTCCATCCTCCAGCTTATATGGTCTGACCAACCCATTTCCCATCATGGCTATCTGTGCCGAATCATATACCGGCGATATATGGATTCCACTGAGATCAATCAGACTTGATGCAAATGCCAGCTTGGCCGCCGAATCATGGTTGCCGCTGATGATATATACTTGCAGCTTTCTCTTTGCAAGCGAGGTCAGGAAGCTGTCCAGCAGTTTCACCGCCTCCTCGCTCGGCACAGACTTATCATATACATCCCCGGCTATGATGACTCCATCCGGCTGCTCATCATCGATGATGCCCAGTATTTCTTTTAATATATACTCCTGATCCTCCAACATAGAAAATTCATTTACACGCTTTCCTATGTGAAGATCAGATAAATGGATCAAACGCATATACACTTCCCCTTTAAACAAAACATTCGTTGAAATAATTATAACATCACCGACAATATATCCCAATTATGTTTATCTTAATTTCGGTGATTTCGGTTTCTCCGCTACATGAAATACCATATTCGTCATATACTATGTAATATAGCACTAGTTTTCATCGGAGAACGCTCTATGGCAACTACTAACAAACTCAATTTTTTTCGTTTTTTCTTCATATCGATCCTCGGAGTGCTGCTACATTTCACCTACGAGTGGTCAAATGACAATCCCGCTGTCGGACTATTCTCGGCAGTGAACGAGTCAACCTGGGAACACCTGAAACTTATATTCTTTCCAATGCTCCTGCTGACAATGATTGAATTTCTCTGGGCTCATATAAAAGATAAGCCCCTTCCGGAACATTATCTTCCAGCAAGGACTGTCGGTATCCTGTCAGGTATGGCATTCATTGTGGTCGGTTTCTACACTCTAAACGGTGTACTGGGCAGGAATTATGAGTTTCTGAATATCGCACTTTATTTCGCTGGGGTTGTATATGCATTGCGCACCGAAAACAGATTAGAATCCAGGCAAATGTGCATAAATGACTACGTTGCCATGACCATTCTGGCAATTCTCGCGGTTGCATTCTTTGCATTTACCAACTATCCGCCTGAATTGGGGGTATTTGCGGATCCTACAATTTAAAATAATCCGTAATTATGCTGTCAAGCTGTCTCCTTATATCTTCAAAGTCACAGTTAAGATTCAATGTTTTTACACTTATCATATTTCCACTCATCTGGTAACGATATTCAGGCTGCGTTCCATTATCAGTCTGTGCATACAACAACATACCTGCGACCTCATGTGGTTTATCCTTTAACTCTGCTTCTTTATTCTTGACATATGTAAATATCTGAAACATATTTGCAGATCTTATTGTTTCTTTCTCATATCTGTTCTGCATTATATGAGAATAATATTTTGCATCAATTATAAGAACTTTATTATCATATTCAAGTGTTATGTCAGATAAAAGATTTGGCAGCATATAATCCATTCCATCATCAAGCTGCCACTTTATCTTAGATGCATTTGTCGTTATATATGGGTATTCTTTTTTGTAATACTCCAATATAAATTTCTCATACAAATGATACATTTGCTGATCATCAAGGAAATCCATTATTTTAGTTTTTCCATCAGCCTGTGTCTGCAATAAGCCTTTCACCACAAGGTAACATATAGATATCAACATTCTATAAGTCTGATTGTTCCTATCATAATGTATGTTCCAATCCACTGTACGCAGATCAATCAATTCAACCTTATCAAAATACACCAAAAGCTTTCTCAGTCTGCTTTTTCTCTGTTTCGCCACATCTGCACCCAACAATAA
>OJNW01001150.1_pt1 | contig 13387 bp, 6 predicted proteins | sample 1597951 | NCBI WGS metagenome assembly OJNW01 (sample SAMN01915212, study PRJEB22387) | human gut metagenome | isolation source: stool | host: Homo sapiens | place: USA | reverse complement strand
TAAGAATATAATTATCTTTGAATGATATAATTATGTGGTTTTCAGCAATAGGAGATTTGAAACGATATGTTCATTAAGAAAAAAGCTTTAATTACCACTGTTTCATTGCTTTCTTTGTTATTGACTAGTTGTGGTCAGAGAGCAAATAGTGGAAATGGTAGCAACACTGGTGATATTCAAGTCGATACAGATGCCAGTGGATTAGCTACAGTTAGAATTTATAAGAATAACGATTATTCTTCCAATGGTAGATTTGTTCCAGCTGATAAGGTGGATCTTGAATTAAATTATAACGATTTGTCTGGAACACTTTCTAACAACAAGTCAGTCATGCCTTCTTTAGGCGATGCTAATCTTTTAGTAATTCCTGTTCATCTCCCTGGTGGAAATGAATACAAGACTGATAAAGTTAAATCTGATATCGAGAAGGTTTTCTTCGGAGACAAAGATGACTCTTCTTTAGGATTTAAATCGGTCAAGCAATACTATAGTGAAGCAAGTTATGGAAAGTTTAATTTGAGTGGAACAGTCACTGATTGGTTCGATGCCACTACATTAGTCTCTGATGTCAAAGACATAACTTCAGGAACTGAAGGAACGATCGTGAATAAAATATTGAGAGGTGCAGTGGATTGGGCTGGCTCTTCTCAAGGAATAAATCTAAAAGATTTTGATAATAATGAAGATGGAAACATCGACGGTGTTTATTTAGTCTACGATCATTTGGATTGGACGACAGAAAACTACATTCAACACGAATCTAATCCTCAGTTTGATTCTTCCACTTTGAATCAAGCTTTTTGGAATTTCACTTATTGGGATTTTTATTCTAAATCTAAAAATGATGAGCCTGCAACTTCCGGCTTCTCATGGTCTAGTTTCGATATGATGTACACATCATATTGCGAGAGAAATAAAAATGATACTCCGGATTTATCTGACTTATCTAAAATCAAATTAGATTCTCATACATTCATTCATGAGTTTGGTCACTTGCTAGGATTGGAGGACTATTATTCTTCATCTGATTCTAGCTATCATCCAGCTGGCGAATCTACTATGATGGATCAAAACATCGGAGATTTGGATTCTTATTCTAAGATGTTGTTGGGATGGGTCACTCCTTATGTCGTGTATGGAACTAGTGAAATCACTATTACAAATGTTTCTAAAAACAGTGGAAATTCAGTAATAGTCATTCCTTCAAACTATGCTGAAATCTCTCAAAGTGTCGAAGATGCAATCAAAGGGAATAGAATCGATAAATTTAGATATACATTCAATCCTTTCAGTGAATATTTAATGATTGACTTGTATACACCTGATGGAAACAATGAACAGGATACTTATGGACCTTACGTTTTTGATAGATCTGCCATGGCAAATAAAGTTGGTGTAAGAATCTATCACATCGATTCTAGAATCTTTAAATGTAAAGTTGTCGATTATATGGGTGGGCAAAAGCTTGCCTACGTAGACGGATATGTTTGGGATGGTCAGATGCTCGCAGATGATGAAGCTATATTGATGCCTATATCCAACAATATGAGTGAATCTAAAAATTTCCAATTACCCCAAAGTTTCGATTACTTCGATCAAATCAGATTGCTTGAATCCAGTGGAATCAATACTTTTGATAAGAATGGAATGATGACTAATCAAACATTGTATTATTCTGAAAGTAAGCCTTTTGACATCATGTCTTATGGATATCAGTTCTTCAATGGACGTTATACATATGATGATGGAAACGAGCTTCCTTTTAAAGTAAAGGTTCTCAATGTAGAAGATAAAGGAGAGTAAAAATGAAGAAAAATTTATTTGGACTTATCGGATTGTCGATGACTATGTTCTTAGTTGGATGCAATCCATCTAATAATACTAGTCAAACTCCTGACGATAGTATATATAAGCACTCGGTCAGTGTTGAAGTGAGTGGGGCTACTGATGGAAAGGTAGTGAATCCTGAAAATGTCACCTTGACTGAAAACTTTGATTCATTGACTGACAAGAAGTTCTACAACACTAGAGTTCTCCCTTCTACTGGCGATGTGAATATCCTTGTAGTTCCTTTGATTGTACCCGGATATGAAACAATCGATATCGATGGTGATGGAATCGATGATAGCGAAAGAGTCAAGTCTGATTTAGACAAAGCTTTCTTCTCTTCTGGAAGAGATGATGTCTATTGCTCGGTCAAAGATTATTACTATCAATCCAGTTATGGAAAATTGAATCTTAGTGGTGAAGTCACAGATTATTGTGAGATCAATGATGACTTGGGATATAGTTACACCAATGCGGCTAACATCACTTTGTCTGATACTTACGATATCGTAAACAAGGTCTGCGATTGGTTGTCTGACACCAAGGGATTTGATTTGACTAAGTACGACAATAACAAAGATGGATACATCGATGGAATATGGTGTATATATTCTTGCCCTAATTATTCTAATGGTGGACCTAAAGGAGACGATAATAACTTTTGGGCTTATACATCATGGGGAAATCAAACCTCTACAAAGGATAGAAAACCCGATGTTTCAAAGCCAATCTATAACTTGTTCGGTTGGGCCAGTTACGACTTCATGTATGAAGGATACGGCATTAGCAAAATCGACACACACACTTATATTCATGAGACAGGTCACTTCTTGGGATTGAACGATTATTATTCTGATGTTTCTAGCTATAACCCTATTGGAAAAGTCGATATGATGGATTCAAATATCATCGATCAAAACATGTATTCCAAGATGCTATTGGGTTGGACCAAGCCTTATTTGGTGACTGGAAATGGAACTATTGATTTGAAGAGCATGCAAAACGAAAATGCTTTGATAGTTATTCCTGGCGATTCCTATGTCATCAATGACAAGAATGAATTCGATCCTTTCAGTGAATACATTTTAATCGAGTTATACACAAATGAAGGATTGAACTATGATGATTCTAGAAGAAGTGTTTCTGATAGACCTTTAGCTATGAACGATAAGGGTGTGAGAATCTATCATATCGACAATAGAAAATTTGTGGTCGATGTGAAATCAAAGAAAGATGATGGAACTTATACTTCTAAAGAATATAAGACCGGTGATACCATCGATTCTCAACATAAGATTATTCTTCCTATGTCTAACGATAGAGGATCGAGCAGATACAACTATGGATTTGGAGTTGATTCTAATGATAATCTCTTCGATGAAGTTAGAGTTATAGAAGCCAACAATGTAGATTCGTTTAGCAATGGTGGATATCAAACTTCCAAGACTTTGTTCAAGGAAGGATCTTCATTCGATATTGGAACATATAGCAAGTTCTTCATCAACAAGTCATCTGATAAGACTAAAGGTTTGTTAGATACAGGAGATTCTTTCTCCAAGACTATTTCAATAGGAGAGATTAAGTAATATGAAAAGAAATAAAATAATCATCTCTTTAGCATTGCTTTCCTTGTTAAGCTTGACAAGCTGTGGCAATAGCACTTCTATAACCACTCCTTCTGACAAAACGGATAAAAAGCCTATTGACTACAATTCCGGCAGGGGATTAGAAGGAAATCAAGATGCCGATGACGTCATCGATGATAGCGATAGTGTATTGAACGGCTTCTTGAACGGTGTCTCTGGTGTGAGTCGCTACTCTTATGAAGTCACCAGCACGGTTCAAAATAATGAAGGTTATTTCACAGATTACTTTGATTCTAAATGCTGGTACAACTTAGATCACGAAGATGATTCGGCTAGTTTTGGATTGGCCTTGGATGAAAACAATAAATTATTCAAATACTATTTGAATGATGACTATGATCCCACCCCTTCGCTTTACCAGTATACTAAATATACGACTGATGGAGTGACTATCGATGACACGCTGTACGGACCTTTGAACCTAGCTACTGTCAGCATGCTCTCAACTTTGGACGGAAGCACTCCTAGCACTGCTGAAGTGTCTATCGGAACTAAAGTATCGACTAACAAATATATGTTGACTTCATCCGATGTCCTTTCGGTCTTTCAATATATGACCACGTATGGATCATCCATATCTAGCTATATAACTACTTGTTATATCAATATCCTCGATATGGATAGTCTCGAATTTGAGTGTCAAATCGATTTAGGAAGTTATGGATCGATAACTGGCCATTTCACTGATTTGACTGATAAGTCTTCGATTTTGGATAAGACAAAATTAAAGTTGGTTTCAAAGACTTTAAAAGGTGTTGAGAAATATGATGATGTCACTAAATTCATGAATATTTTGAATCAAAATAATTTCACCATCAAAGGTTATAACATACATTTATCTAATGGAAGTGAATTGAAAGCTGATCCTTACACGGTTTACTGTACTAATAACTATTTCTATTTTGACTTCAGTAATCGTTCATATCATGACTTTGGATATGTTTTAGTTAAGAAAGGAACAGAAGTTACTTATTATTCTAAGAATGCCGATTACGACTATACAAAAAATCCAAACGATGAATACGATAAGACAAAGTTAGTACCTACTACTAAAACTTTGAATTATGATGCTTGTTATGGATTCACCACTGACAATGATGGAAACTTATTCTTCGATTATTTCCATGGACCTGTCGAGACAGAGACTACAAAGTACAATGAAGAGTATGAATACTTGAAGGATATTCCTGAAAGTGAGCGTAAAGAGAATGTTCTTTACATCGTTAAGGAAGAAGGAACTAATATCAAAGTTGTATACGAATGGAAGAAGAGCGGAAATGATGAGACATATTCCTGGGCTAGATATTCTGGATGGTATAACGATGTCGGTGCATTCTATGTCAACGATATCCAAGCTACTTTCTACCCTTATAACATGGGAATTACTCAATATGCCGAAGCTTATTTGGAGCAAAGCCTTACTGACAGTAACTATTATCATTCCAATAATAGTGAATTGATGTCTGGTTGGGCTAATGGATTATTCGGCTGGGGTTGGCAATCTAGTACCAATTGGATGAGCAGTGTCAGGGATTCCTATATTAAATTGACTAAGGATAGCGATGGAAACATCACTAGCGGTGAAGTTGGATTGAAGATGCAAGCAAATTATCAAGGGACATATGGACTTCACTCGGTCTATTACACCTATAGCAATTTCGGCTCTACTTTTCATACTGTCACTGAGACATTCTTGACTGGATTGGGGGTGAGTTTCTAATGAAATTTAAAAATATTATCGTTTCTTTATCCTTGATTTCCTTGTTGGCCTCTTGCTCCAATCAAACGACAACTCCTGTTCCTACAACTCCTAGCGATAATTCATCCAATACTGGTGATAACGATTACCAACCTGTAGGTGAATTACAAAGATTGATGAAAGAAATAAAGAAGGATTCTAACTTCTCTATCGGATATCATGTAAGTAACTATGACCAAGGTGAATCCGATATGAACTTCTTCTTCACCAATTATTCATTTCAACAAGGAAACAATACTAATTCTCAAGGTATAGCTCAAGGTGATGGATTCATCTATAGATATACATTGGATGACGAAGGAAATGTCGATGCTGGAATTCCTTTGGTCAACTATAACACCGGGGTAAGATATGATGAAATTTATTCATATATCAACGGTGTAGCTAATTTGGATTTGTCCAAACTCCCGACTGAGACTGATGACGATGGATATTATCCTTATGAGTTCGGCCAAGAAGGAAATGAAGCTAATGATTTGGTCATCATGACAGTCTTCCTTAGACAGACTCAAGGTTCTTTGTATCCTAAGTCTCTCAAAATAAAGACGATCGGTGACTCTATCCTGTTCGATTCGGTTCTTTTGACTTATGGAGAATCATCAGACAATCCTTTGGACTTGAGAGTTCAATCCAGTGTTTATGATATAAACAGTACGACAAATTCTCAAATCAAATCTTATATAGATTCGGGAAAGACAGCTAAGGATCCATTAAATTTTGATTTCTATAAGGTGTTCAATAAATATTTGAACTGTAACGATAACTATACAATTTCATTAGATGGAACTGGAATGACTAACTTGTCTTCAGCTTATAAGCTTGATTACACTGAGAAACGCACCCAAGATGGAATTTTGGATGTTTTTTCTAGTGGGGAGAGAAGTGGTGCGATGATAGATCAAGGATCATTGAATTATTTCAAATTAGATTCAAATGATAAATTGAGCATAATCGGTACTCCTATTGCTGATTCAGATGGCAATTTCTATGAATCCATATACGGAGACTATAGGACTTCTTTCAGCTCATTTGATTTTTCATTGCTGAGTGGATATGTGAAGAATAATGAAGAGAAGATATATTATTTGACTGATAGTCAATTCGTTTATTATTTCGCTCATCTATGTCAAATTAATGTGCAGGATGATTTCAGTGTAGATGGTGTCACTATTCAAATAACAGATGAAGATAAAGCTGAGTTTACTGCTACTTTTGATCTATATAGCAAGAATACTGGAACTAGATATGGTAAATTTAAAGCTAAGTTCTTCGACGTCAACAACACATCAATTCCTGAGGTTACAGATTATTTGTCCGAAGGCGATGAGCCTTCGACTCAAACAAAAGATGATTTGAAGACTGTATTGGATGCCTTTAAAGGAAACAACTATTCTTATGACACTTTGGTGAATAGCAAAGGTATGGCTAAAGTCTTCTATAATCCCTCCTATTATTTCCTTCAAGTATATGGAGATCCTAATACCAATGAAGGATACTTGAAGGACGGTGACCACATTTATTCCTTTGGAGTTCAGTATGAGACTGATACAAGCGGACAGATTAAATATGATTCAAACAATAATATGATTGTCAAGGAATTTGTTGTGAACAAAGGTACAGATTATGCGGATGCTATTCATAATATGAAGCTTCCCGGTATTGGAAAAGTCTATAGCGATGAGAATTCATTGAATTATATGTCTGAATTCTCTCAAGACTTATATGATACTGATAAGTATGACATAGGAACATATGGTGGAATTACATATTGGAATTTAAACGACTATACTTTAAGTCAAAAGATATTTGATTACGTTTATTCCGGAACTAAATCATTATTGCCTTTAGGTGTTGGAGTTAAAGTTTCAAATAAAGCCGATTCGAAAAAATTGTCTTTGATATTAGCTAGCACTATGTCAGATGGTTCTCAAAGCGGATATGCTGCTTTGACTTACTATGATATCGGAACTACTTCCAATCCAATTATAGAGAAGCAAATTGAGAATTACTTGTCTAACAAGTAATAGAAAGGATTTGATACTTATGAAAAAAAGAAAATTAATTCCTGCTTTATCTTCTTGGTTATTATTGACTTGCCTTATAGGATGCAACGACAATAATTCTTCAAACACTAGTGGGAAGCCTTCGACAGGTGTTCCTTCGACCATGACTCCTACTGATAAAAAGCCTGTCACCAAAGTAGAAATAAATGGAACGAAGACTTTAATAGTCGGAGAAGATACAAAGCTCATAGCTAATACTGAAGTGACCTGGTCTTCTTCAAATGAGACAGTTGCAACTGTCGATGAAACTGGAAAGGTTCATGGTGTAGCTTCAGGTTCTGTTACCATCACTGCTACTTCTATTGAAAATCCTAGTCTTTCAGCTGAATGGGAGATTTCAATCAGCATGAGAATTCCTTCCAAGGACAAGTTGACTTTCAGTGCTAAGATTGATGGAAGTGAAGTCTCTCCTGTCGGTGGAAAGTATAGTTTTCCTTTAGGAAAAGAAGTAATACTTTCTATTAATTCTCAAGAAGGATTTATGACTCCTAGCGTCACATTCAGCTTGACTCTTCCCAGTGATATCGATCAAACAATATGCAGTGTCGAAAATATTGCAGATACGACTAATTCAGCTGAATTTTTAGGAATAGGTAGCTTTGAAGGTGGAACCTTGACTGCAACTTGCTCTTTTGGAGATAGTGAAAGCAAGAGTATAAAGATGCCGATTCAATTCGATGTCATCGATACTAACGCCTATAACAAAGCTAAATTCTTCGATAAGTTTGAAGGATGTGAAGTTGTCGAGAAGGATTCGTTGACCGATGCTAGAATTACTGAAGAAACTAAGACTACTGATTTGACTAAGGCTTCTATAAATCCTGAAACACAGCAAAAATCCTATGCTTATACTTTGTTTACCGATGCCGTTTATGTCAATGTGACTGGAGATTCCAAAGAGCATTATTTTGCTGGATCCAGAAATGGTTCTACATATCTTTTCGATTATGACGGCAGCGAGATTGGAACTTTCTATAACTTTGGTAGTTCAGAAAATTTAGGTGAGTCCTTCGTATTGTTGAATCATGCACCTGTCTATGGATTTGCTAATAGAATCAAAGCTTTGTTCGATTCATCTTATGGATTAGATACTGGTTTGGTCAACTTTGGAAATTATGCAGCATATGCATATTCCATTTTCACTATAACTAGTGAAAAGGCAGTGGTAGTATCTAATTTCGATTATGGTTCTACACATTATGAATTGAATTTGACGGTGAATTTCGAAGGAAATAAGATTACTTCCTTTAAGTTTACTGAATTGTCTCAAACTTCAGAAAAGAAGATTGAATATAGTCTTGAAGGATCTGACTTCGTTTACGGAGAAAAGAAGATCGATAGTAAAGATAACAACAAATCCTATTTGTCTTTTGATACATTCTATTACAAGACTCTAAATCTAATTTGTTTAGGTGGAACTAATGTCGATTCTGTAGGTGACTACACCAACACAGATAAGTATGGAACTAGTGATGATTTCAACGCTGAAGAGAATGCTTATATCCTTCCTAAATATAAATCGTTGGCAATGCGTATAGATCCAACACTTGGAAATCCTATCATCGATAGCATAACAGTGACTCAAGATAACCAAGATGTGATTGTTTCATCCATAGGTAGCAACGGACTAGTCATTTTCCAACCTAAGACTGAAAGAGAGCAACAAGATGATGGAAGCTATAAGGATGTCGTAAAAGAAGGAACCACAATCTTTACTTTAACTTCAGCAAAGAATAAAGTTTCCACTTCTATAAAAGTCGAATTTAAGACTGAGACTATCAATGCTATAGAAGTCATGGACAACAAGCCTAATAACAATGACTTTGGTGATGTCTATTTGAATGATAATTCAAATTACTTTACATTAAAAGCTTCACCTAATGATGATCAGATTGACTATGAATACGAAGCTATAGACTCTCAAACTGGTGCTTTACTACCGGATTTGAAAATCGATCACTATGTAGATGGAAACATCGATGGTTTATCTAGCTTCTATTACTATATTGTTGGAAGCAAGGTTGGAACATATAGCTTCAAAATCAGAGTTAAAGGAACTGTTGTTTCTACTAAAGATATCTTTACTATAAACATTAAATCTCCTTTGTCTGATACTGAGATATATAACCATGTAAAGGATAAGACTTATAAGGTAACTACAAGTACTTCAGTCCAGACTGTTAAGTTCACATCTAATACAAGTATTGCTTATACTTATAAAAATGAGAGTTCTGGAATAGATCAAACCGAGAGTATTGCAGTGACTATCACTGATGGAAAAATCAAGGTTAACGATGTCGAAGAAATTAAGATTACATCTAGTAAAATTGACGATAATGGAGATTCAGAAGGCTCTACTTCAAAAACTACATTCACTAGCACTTATAGAGGTCAAAAATTCAACTCATCTTCTAAGTATTATGTTGGTGTGAAGGCTGAGAATATCAGAGTATCTTCTGACTTTAATACTTTGGGAATATTCTTCATCAACAATTATGGTGGATATGAGAAACAAGAATTTCAAGTGGATAAATCTAGCCAAATTGATATAGATAACCTTCCCTCTTATTTGAATGGAAAGACATTGGTGAATAATGATTTGGGTTGGATTACTGGTGCAGGTAACTGCACGGTCAGTGTCTCCTTTACTTCGACCCACGCCTCCTTGACAATGGTCAATAATCAGAACACAACTATTGGAACACTTGAGTTTGACTATGCTTACGATTCTACAAGCAATGGAATAGTTGTTTCAAACAGCACTTCTATTACTGGACCTGCTTCTATAGGTGGATATTCGTTATCTGTCATGGGATTGACTTTATCGGCGGATAAGTCATCGATTGATATCTTTATTGGAGCCTTATCTCAATATTCTGTAGAGCCGATAATTTCACAAGTCACAATCAAATTGTTCTAGCATTTTGTTTCTTTAAGCTGATAGCCGAGAAAGGCTATCAGTTTTTCTTTTAAGCTTTAATTAAGGATATGGTCAAAAAACATAAAAATGAATGATTAAAAACTATAATTAGATTTTTAAAAGATGATATAATTCTACCAGTTCAAGTAAAAGGACAGTATTAAACATGAAAAAAACATCAAAATTAGCTCTTATTTCTTTGTTAGCTGCTATTTCATTAACAGCATGTGGTGGTAGTGAAAGTAGTAAACCTTCGTCTACTCCTACCAACAACACCGGTAGTTCTCAAACTCCCACTAAGCCTTCGACTCCATCGACACCTGAACCTAAGCCTTCTTATGCTATTACAGCTACTGAGGGTGAAGGTTATAAGGTTGAGGGATTGCCTGCGACTGCTAAGGAAGGTGAGAAAGTCACATTTACACTTACTCTTGATCAAGGAAAGGAAGCAGATTCAGTCAAAGCCGGTGATGTCGATTGCACTTTGAATGATGATGGTTCTTATTCATTCACCATGCCCGGTAAAGCAGTGAATGTTGCTGTCACAGTTAAGAACAAGAAATTCAAAATCAACTCTATTTATTTCGATAGTGGAATGAGTTACTATAGCCCAACTCTAAGTTTTAATGTTGGAGATGAGTTTGAATTTGGTCAAAAAGTAGATTTCACATTGAGCGCTACAAATTCCAACTTTTACGCTTCTACTCTTGGAAGAGAAGCAATCTTTATCGATGATGAAGTTATCGATTTGGGTAGCCTTGGACTTTCCGGTTCAGTAACAACTGTCGATAATTTGAGTTTCACAATGCCTGCAAAGGATGTCGACATCTATGTCATGCCTAAGGCAGTGGATATGACATCTGGTGATGCTGATAAGAAAATTAATAAGATTGTTATCGATGAAGCTCCTTCAGAAATCAAGGTTTTCTCTTCTGAAAAATTTTTATATGATTCAACATATAATTATGTTTTCAATAGTCTTTATGTAGCAAGAACCGATTCATATATTGTGACAAAGGTTTCTTATAAGGCAGACAATGTTTCTGAATGGACTGAGTTGGCTTTATCGATGACATGGATAAACAATATCTCTTTTATTTCTTTGAGCAATTTAAATCGTGGTACAGTCACTGGAGATCTTCATTTAAAGATTGAAGGAAAGAAGGTAGCAAGTCACAAATTGACAATTGTCAATGGTGATGTCGTAACTTTTGCTAAACAACCTGCTGCAACTTATGTAGAAGGAGATCCTGTCAGTTTGTCATTTACAGGGGTCGATGCAGACAAGGTTATCAAGTATGATATTCAAGGTGCTGAAAACACAGCATCTTCAACTGCTACTAATATTATATTTGAGATGCCTGGAAATGATGTTACCATCACATTCTCAGCTACCGATAAAGGAAAGATTACTTTTGAAACTATTGAAGGTGTGGAAAGTGCAGTTGCTAAAGATTCTGCCTATTCATACTATGCAAATGAAATCACTTCAGCATACCCTGGAGCTATATTGTATGTATACGCAACCCCTAAGGCTGGATATACAATCACTGCTGCGTATTTAAACGGAGACAAGGAACACAAGGTTACAATGGGTAATTATGATACTTGTTTCAAACTTACTATGCCAGAATCGGGTGATGCATTGATAGGATTTGAAGTGGAAAAGAATGGTTCTATCAACCTTGAAAATAAAGTTGGAAAAGATGAAACCATAACTGAAGTCAAATACTATTCAAGTTCTTATGCTTCATCTACTTCCGAAAAGACATATAACGGATTTGGTGCAAATGCTGACGTCTATATGTTTGTGAAGGTTAAGGATGGCTATAGTTTAGGTGATGCTACAATTACAAATAATGGAACTAATACTACATGTAAAGTAACTAATAGTTATAGTGGAAGTTATTATAATTTTAAGATGCCTTCTGATGGAAGTGATGTTTCAATCAACATTAATGTCATCCAAAACGGAACTATAACAGTACAAGTAGATTCGACTTATGTTGAGTCCACGTCTTTATCCAAGAGTAATTATTCATCAGATAACCTAGCTAATAATGCTATAGGTGCTGGTGAGACCTTCTATGTATTTGTTAAAATGAAGGAAGATGTCAGTGGATATAGTTTAGGCCAAGCACAAATTCAGGGCAAGGATGATACAGCTGTAGACGTTCAAGAAAATTACGGAAATACTTATTACCAGTTCACAATGCCTACTGATGGTAGTGATGTGACAATTGTTATAAGTATGGTAAAAAATGGAAATATAACAATCGCTGAGAATGCTGGTGTCTCTGAATCTAAGATTTCTACTGGCGCAAGCTGGTTACAAGATGCAAGCAAAGCCAATGATTTTGCTCCCGGTAAGAAATTCTATATTTTAGCTAAACCTGTAGATGGAAAACTTGTTACCAAGGCTAGTATGAGTGATGGTACTGAATTCAAACCCACTGAAGTTGAGGCTACATATAATTACGGTGATGGATTCTCTTACTTTAAGTTCACAATGCCTAAAACTGGTGTTGCTAACATCAGCTTCACTACTGCAGATGCAAAGAAGGTCACATTTGATACCGTTGATGGTTTGACCTTCTCCTTCCGTTCAGGTGCTACGAGTGGAACCTCATTTGCTGTCGGTGAAAAAGTTCAAGTAATTGCAACTGCTAGTTATGGTTACACAGTAAAATCGTTAGCTATCAAGGATCATGCTGATGTTCAAGTCGACAAAAAGACTGATGATAATGGAAATACTTATTACGAATTCATCATGCCTGATTATGATGTGACATTAACTGGTAGTGTTGAAGCTAGTCAAGTTGTAACCATTTCTATCTTGGGAACTAAGATGCCTAGTAAAGCTTATGCAGTAACTATTAATGTAAACGGTGTTTCATCAGCACCTTCGTATTCATATTACGATTCAGGTAAGACTGATGTTTCTATTACATGGATTGTTGGTGATTCATTGTCATTCACATATACCACCTCTGATTACAGAACAGATGATGATATTTATATAGTAATTACTAAAACAGATGGATCAGTTAAAGAAATTCAAATGTCAGGAGGTTCCTTCAACTACTCAGCAACTGCTACTCTTGAAGCTGATTGGGCTTCTATTTACTTCAGTGTAGGTAGCACACTTACAACTAAGTAATTTAAACTTATA